>OIYS01000598.1_pt1 | contig 23735 bp, 24 predicted proteins | sample 1588271 | NCBI WGS metagenome assembly OIYS01 (sample SAMN03283286) | human gut metagenome | biome: human-associated habitat; material: feces | host: Homo sapiens | place: Peru | collected 2012
GAGGCGGCAGCCGAGACGGTGGCATGCGTTAGCTATGACGGAGGGGTTGTTACAAGCTAAAGTATAGCAGAAAATTTAACCCTGAAAGAATACCCCACAAATTAGACGGTAGATATTAGATAAATACACCTCAGTCGTGCATATGCACGACAGCTCCCCTCTGTTTTGACTTGCGTCAAAAAGAAGGGAGCCTATGGGCTGCAAAGCCTTAATTTACAATTTCTTAATAAATCTCTTAAATATTTCGATTATATTTTAATATGTAAGGGAGGAAAGGCTATGGAAACAAAAAAAATTCTTGTTGCCGATGATGAGGAACGCATTGTAAAACTGGTATCGGACTTTTTAAAAATCAGCGGTTATGAAGTACTGCCCGCGGCGGACGGGGCTGCGGCGCTTGAAATTTTTAATAATAATCCAGATATCGCGCTTGCGATAATAGATATTATGATGCCCGAGCTTGACGGCTGGGCGCTTACAAAGGAAATACGCAAAACAAGCGATATTCCGATAATTATGCTTTCTGCCCGCGCCGAGGAGTTTGATTTGCTTACCGGCTTTGAGTCGGGCATTGACGAATATGTTACAAAACCCTTTTCACCCGCCGTTTTAGTTAAAAGGGTTGACGCGCTTATAAAGCGCAGCGACGGAAAAGTTTTGCCCGAGGGCGAGGTAAAAAAAGGACTTTATATAGATACAAACGCGTTTGTGGCGTATATTGACGGAAAGGCTTTGGAACTCACGCTTAAAGAGTTTGAGCTGCTTTCATACCTTTATGAAAATTCCGGCAGAGTGCTGACCCGCGACCAGCTTTTAAACGCAATATGGGGCTACGATTATTTGGGCGACTCCCGCACGGTGGACTCGCACATAGCCAGACTTCGCACAAAACTCGGCGATTACGGCGCCGCGCACCTTAAAACCATTTACGGAATGGGGTACAAGCTTGAGGTTTAACGGACTTAAAAAGAAGCTTTGGTTTAATATTTTCATAAGAATAGCCGTAATATTCGCCGTGTTTGTTTTGGTGCTTTCGCTTTCCAACGTAACGCTTTTGGTAAGCTTTTTCAGCACAAAAGAGAAAAAGGCGCTTAAAGAGCAGCTGGCGCAGGTGGAAACTCTCGATTTTAACGACGCCTCGGCAGTTATATCGGCGCTTTCCGATATCAATGAAAAATATAATTTCGACATTGAAATATATAATTCCTCGGGCCGCATACTTTACACTACCCACGGCGGGCAAATGATGGACTATTTCTCGCTTAAAAACGACAAATTCATTATGACCCACGAGGAAATGTCGCCGATAAAGAGCGAGACTTTCAGCGACGGTACGGTTTTTGAAACCGCCGTGCGCCGATTTGATAAAAGCGAATATCTGCTGTGCCGCAAGCAAATATCGGACAGCCTGTTTGCCGAAGTGAGAATACAGAAAAAACTTATTTCCAACTCGGCGTCGATTGCCAATCAGTTTATGATTTTCGTATCGGTAATATGTTTCTTACTCTCTATAATTTGGGTTCTGATATTCGCGCGGCAGTTCTCCCGCCCTATTGCCGAAATGAACGAAATAACCGAGGATATGGCAAAGCTCAATTTCAACCGTAAGCTTAAAATTGACCGACAGGATGAAATAGGTCAGCTTGCAAGCTCGGTAAACGCGCTTTCGGAGTCGCTTAATGCCGCGCTTACAGAGCTTACCGAGACAAACGCCAAGCTGCGCGACGATATTGAGGAAGAACGTCGGCTTGACGCCATGCGGCGCGGCTTTGTGGCAAATGTTTCGCACGAGCTTAAAACGCCGATAGCCATTATAAGCGGCTACGCCGAAGGGCTTAAATTAAACATAAACGAGGAATCAAAAGAGGAATACTGCAACACCATAATTGACGAAAGCCGCCGTATGAACCGTTTGGTTTTGAGTATTTTGGAGCTTTCGCGCTATGAATCGGGGCAGATACCTATAAACCGCAGCGATTTTGATATATCGCAAATGACCGACGACATGCTGCGCCGCATATTTGCAAATAAAAATATTACCGCCGAAAACCGCCTGCCCGAGGGGCTGCTTATAAACGCCGACCCGCTGCAAACCGAGCAGGTTTTAAAGGCATACCTTGAAAATGCGGCTTCGCACACACCCGATGGAGGCAGCGTTACGGTTTCGGCAAATGAGACCGACGGAGTTATAAGAATTTCGGTTACAAACACGGGCAGCCATATATCGGAGGAGCTTATGCCGCAAATATGGCAGAGCTTTTTCAGGGGCGATACCTCACACAAGCGCGAAAGCAGCCGTTTCGGACTGGGGCTTTCAATAGTTTCGGCTATAATGAAGCTGCATTCCCGCAGCTGCGGAGTTTACAACACCGAAAACGGGGTATGCTTTTGGTTTGAGGCAGACGCCGCAAAAGAAAATCTTGAAAAATAAGCATGCAGGGGGTATAATAATATAAATACCGCAAGGAGGCGATACCTTTGGAAAACGATGCTTTGGGCGCAGGAGTTTCCCGCATAGGCGGGCTTTTCAGCACCGCCGATATACGAATACTTATCTGCTATATAATTTCCACCATAAACGAACCCGTTCCCGGCAGGCTGCTGGCGGATGTTCTGCATTACGAGGGTATAGCCAACTGCTTTGAAGTAAACGATTCAATAGCCGCGCTCACAAAAAGCGGGCATTTGTCGCCGGTGGACGAAACCGACGACACATATATAGCCACACCGAGCGGGCGAAATATTGCCGAAACGCTTAAAACCTCAATTTCTTTCAGCGTTAAGGACCGTGCATACGCCGCGGCGCTGAAAATGGTTTCGCGCTTTAAAAACGCAAAGGAAAACGATATTAAAATTACAAAGGAAGACGGAAAAACCTTTATTACCTGCTCCGCAATCGATAACGGCAAGCCCTTTATGAGCGTAAAGCTGCTTGTAGGCGATGAGGAACAGGCGCTGTTCATTAAAAACCGCTTTTTAAACGACAGCGGCATATACTCCGAAATAATAGAGCTTTTGACAAAAGAAAAATAAAATACTCAAAACACTTTTCTCGGCGGGAATCAACGGTTCACGCCGAGTTTTTTATGTATGCTTATGGTATTTTAAGCCCTTTTGCGGAATAATAAACCGTGGTGGGTGATAACGTGAAAGAAAACGCCGAAAAATACAAAGCCGCCGCGACCGATGATTACAGCGGTGCGCTGCCGAGCGGCTCTCTTGAAGAAAACATAGCGTTTATTAACGAAATATTTAAAAAGGACTCCGTTCTGCGCCTTAAAAGGGTTGCCGTTCGCGGGGATTACAGCTATGACTGCGCCCTTTTTTATATGGACGGAATGGTTAATTCGGAGCTTTTAAACGAATCAATCGTTAAGCCGCTGCTGCTGGTTCGGAACGAGCGAACCGAGGACAGCTTTACCGATTACGTTAAGGATCAGGTGCTTTTTGCCTCTGAAACAAATAGCACCGAAAATGTGGCGGATATGCTGCGCGCCGTGCTTTACGGGGATACTCTGCTGCTGATAGACGGTTGCACCGCCGCAATAACCGTAAATACAAAGGGCTGGCGCACAAGGGGAATAAGCGAGCCGGACGACGAACGGATTTTACAGGGCCCGCGCGAGGGCTTTGACGAGGCGGCGCTGCTCAATGTTGCAATGATTCGCCGCAAACTTTTAACTCCCGACCTTTGCACCGAAATGGTGCGAATAGGCAGGCGCAGCGACACGATAGTATTTATCTGCTACCTTGATTCCTTAGCTGACGGAGAAATGGTAGCGGAACTTAAACGCCGCCTTTCAAAAATCAATATTGACGGCATACTAGATACAAACTACATTGCCGAGCTGATACGCGATAAACCACGTTCGCTTTTTAAAACATCAGGCACAACCGAGCGCCCCGATATTGTGGCGGCGCGGCTGCTTGAGGGCAGAATTGCCCTGATTGCCGACGGCACGCCTGTGGTGCTTACCTTTCCCTATTTGTTTTCGGAGAATTTTCAATCAGACGAGGACTACTACCTCAACTATGCCGTTGCGTCAGTCGGGAGAGTGCTCAGATATATCTGCTTCTTCCTCTCTGTAAGTATTCCCGCAATTTTCATAGCCGCCGCTACCTTTCACAAGGAGCTGCTGCCTACCTCGCTGGCGCTCACCGTGACCCAGTTGCGCGGCGGCGTGCCGTTTCCCGCGTTTGCGGAGTGTATTCTGCTTATATTCGTGTTTGAAATTCTTAAAGAAACCGGCGTCAGAATGCCGCAGAGCTTAGGCCACGCTTTAGGCATTGTAGGCGGGCTTGTGGTAGGTCAGGCGGCGGTGGAGGCAAGAATTATAAGCGCACCCATGCTTATTGTAGTGGCGCTTTCGGGTATTTCAGGACTTATGATACCCAGGCTTAAAGGCGCGGTTTTCTATTTCAGAATAATATTTGTTTGTCTGTCGGCGCTTTTCGGGCTTTACGGCTATATTGCCGGCTTTACGCTTATGCTTATTCATATTTTGCAGCTTTCGTCTCTCGGCGTCAGCTCCACCGTATCCCTCGATAATGCAAACCGCCGCTCCCTTAAAGACACATTTTGGCGCGCGCCGTGGCGGAATATGCGAACCCGCCCGCTTTTCTGCCGCAACACGGTAAGAATGGAGAACAAAAAAAGTGATTAAAAAACTTTTCCTTATTATTACCGCGCTGTCGCTTTCGGTCACGCTTACCGCCTGCCGCGGCGCGGGGGAGAATATTAAAAACGACCGCCGCTTTATGGTATCGGCTTTGGGCTTTGAAACCGACGGTTTTTTAATAAAAGTAACAAGCGAACTTATAATTATCAATTCCGAAGACCCCGAAACTCCGCCGCAGGCAAAAACCTTTTCGGCAAAAAGCTCCACCGTTACGGGTGCGCTTGAGGATATTTCCGCACGCCTTTCAAGACCCATGTTGCTGGAGCATTGCGGAATTATAGCCATAGGCGACCGAATGAACGAAAAGCGGTTTTCCGAAATATGCGATTACTGCTTTGCCGAAAACCGCATAACCCTTTCCGCATATATGATTTCCGCTCCCGACCCGGAACAGCTGCTGAGCAGCGAGCCCGAATCCTCCGCCGCTGTAGGATATGACATTATGAATATTATAGAGCAGCAGAACGCGGCGAACGGAATAAACACAAACAGCCGTTTTTTTGAGGTTGAGTCTTCAAGGGAAAGCGGTAAAAGCGCATTTTTTCTGCCGCGCTTTGAAAAAGCGGAAAGTGGCGCGGTATTCGGTGGTATAGCCGTTTTTGAACACGATAAACAGAAAGAGCTTATAAGCCGCGAAAACGTAAACGCGAACAGCCTTAAACGGATTTCAAAGAGGTGAAAAATGACGAACCGAGCCGATTATTCAAAACATTCAGCCTGTCTTGCGGCTATATTTATAATAGGCAACGCGGTAATAACGCTGCCCGATTTATATTACGGCGGTGCTGTTTTGCCGGGATTTTTCATTGCCGCCCTGCTTTCCGCCGCGGTTTACTTTATATCCTTAGTGCTTTGCCGCAGCCTTTGCGGCGGCGGAATTTTCAAACAAATACTTTTCACCGTATTTGTTTCGGCAGCGGCGGTTTACGCATTTTGGAACGGCGCACGCTGCGTACTGGATTTTTTCTCATTCGCCGATAAAATACTTCTGCCCGGCGGCGGACCTTTTGCCGTGGCGTTTATTTTTCTTTTCACGGCGGCGGTGCTGTCGGTTAAAAGGAACGACGTTATTTTAAAACTTTCGCTCATAACCGCCCCGTTTTTCGTTATAGCCGTTGTTATTTTCTTTTTGCTTACAGCAAAGGATTTTGAATTTGAAAATATCGTGTTTCATTCAATGCCGACATTTGCAGAGCTTAAAAACGGAACAACTCCCTTTCTTTTCGGAACGGCGCTGCCCGCCGCGCTTATCCCGCCGTATTTTATGCTTACAAACGAAAAGCCCCGCAAAAGCGCGGGGCTTTGGGGGCTGCTTGCGGGGATTGTAATAACCGCGCTGATATTATGCGACAGCGTTCTGCTTTTCGGCGCGCATATGTCTGCGCGGTTGCCGTTTCCGTTGGCTGCCGCCGTAAGTACGGTAACGGTCGGGGCGCTTTTTACACGGATGGACGGAATAGTATACTGCCTCTTCTTTATGTCCGCTCTTATTAAAACCGCGTTTTGCGCAAAGCTGTGCTATTTCTCTTTGCAAAGCTTGAAAAACCGTAATGGTATGTTGTAAATTAGATATTAGATGTTAGACTTTAGATGTTAGATATTAGATAGCGGCTTTGCCGCCTTTTGGCTCCCTTCTTTTGCGTTAGCAAACAGAGGGGAGCTGTCGTGCGTATGCACGACTGAGGGGTATTCTTCTAATGTCTGCCGTCTAATATCTAATTTCTAACTTGTAACAATCCCTCAGTCAAAACCTGCGGTTTTGCCAGCTCCCTTTACACAAGGGAGCCTTTTTCTGCTTAACTTTACTTATTTTTGAATATTTCAATTAAATTTATAATTGCAGCAATTTCTTTATCGTTAAGACCGGTAACGTTTACTGTTCTTTCCTGTCTTACATCAAGCAAATAATCGGTAGTAGTATGAAAAACATATGCTATTTTTGCAAGAATTTCAGGTGATGGCGACCTTTCGCCAAGCTCATAATATGAAACAGTTGACTTTGTAACTCCCAAACTGGCAGCAAGTTCCTGTTGTGTCATTCCATTTTCTTTTCTAAGCATTTTAAGCTTTTTACCGAAATCAACCATATTTGCACCTCCGTACTAATTTAGTTTACGAGTTTATTGTGCAAATTTGGTTGATTTATAAACGAAAGTAGTTGACAAAGCAAAAATAATGTAATATAATTTGTATTGCATAATAATTCCGAATTTTATACAAGATTATAATATTCAAAGAAAGCGCCTTAGCTGCAAAATCTGTGCGCGCCTATTGTGGTTATAACCGGGCGGGAAAAAATCCATTTGTTTGTGGCGGTCGAGGGGTTATAGTAGTATATCGCGCCGCCGCTCGGGTCAAGCCCGTTAATGGCATCGCGTGCGGCGGAGTAGGCGCTGTCGGCTATCGGCTCATAAAACTGGCCGTCATAAAGGCAGGAGAAAGCGCCCTTTTGGTAAATAACGCCCGAAAGCGTATCGGGAAAGGATGGGTGCTCTATGCGATTGAGTATTACCGCGCCCACCGCCACCTGACCTAAGTAGCTTTCACCCCTCGCCTCAGCGGAGATTATCCTTGCCAGCAGCTCATAATCTGCCGAGGAATATTCCCCGGCTGAAGATTCGTTTATACCGAGCGCTTTCAGCGTTGCGGGGCCCGCAATGCCGTCGGCGTCAAGTCCGTTATCCTTTTGAAAGCCGATAACGGCGTTTTTGGTGCGGGTGCCGAAAATTCCGTCAACATTATAGGTGTAGTATCCCCTGTTTTTCAGCGCCTCCTGAATTTTGCTGACCTCATCCGAGCGTGAGCCCATTTTTGAAAGCGCGGCGGCGGATACGCCGCAAAGAGCGAACAGCAGCGACAGCGTCATTATAAAAATAAAAGTGCGTTTCATTTAATATCACCCTTGCTTTTTTGTTAATATATTTCCCATGTTCCGTAAAAATTATTCGGAATTTCTTTATTTCGGCAAAAAAATCTTTAATACGGCAAGGCGCTTTGACAAAATATATGCACCGACGGCGATATAATTATTTTGAAGCATTTAAAACAAAATAATAAGAATACGGCGGTGATTAAAATTGAAGGATGTTACAAGAAACGCGCCCGCAAAAGCGCTCGGCAGTAACAGAGATCTTGCTTGCGCGGTGGCGTGGCAGGCGCTTTCGGTCATAACGGGGCTTATTGCTTCGCGCGCGGTAATTGCGGACAGGCTTGTGCCTTTCGGGCTTTCGCTTATTGCGGGAATACCCGCGGTATACGCGCCCGCGGCGGCAACTGGTGTATTTTTAGGGTATTTTATCACTCCGCTTGAAAGCGGCACATTCAGGTATACAACCGCGGTGCTTGCAATAATTGCGCTGCGGCTTTTAGCCTCTTTATCTGAAAAATTAACGAAAAAGCGGCTGCTGCCCGCAATAATATGCCTTTTTTCAAGTCTTCTGACCTCTTTTTTAACGTTGGGACTTTTTAATCCCGAAATTACCGATATATTTGCCGACGCGTGCCTCGCGGCGGGCGGAGCTTATTTTATTTCAAATTTTTTTAAGGATTATTCCGAAATTTCGGTATGCCTTTCAGCCGACGGGCTGGTATCGCTTTTCGCGTTCCTCGGTATAATGCTTACGGGGCTGCACCCGTTTACATACGGCGGAATATCGGTAGGGCACATTGCGGCGCTGGCGCTTATACTCACGGCGGCGAAATACGGCGGCGTACTTTCGGGCGCGGTAAGCGGCGCTACAGCGGCGCTCTCGCTCGTTTTCAGCGGCGCGGCGGGTGAGGTTGCGGTAATTTACGCGTTTACGGGTGTATTGGCGGGAGTTTTTTCCACATTCGGGAAATATGCCGTAACCGCAGTCCCCCTGTTTTTCGGGCTTGCTGCGGCGGCGCTTAAAATGAGCGCGCTGCAAAGCGCTTTATGCGCGGTTGAGGCTATACTCGGCGCGGCGCTTTTCCTTGCAATTCCGCGAAAGGCGGGAATATACCTCGGCAAGCTGTTTGCGGCAAGACCGAAGCTGGCTATACCGGGCGGTATAAAAAAATCGCTTGAAATGCGGCTTGATATGGCGGCAAACGCTTTGGGTGACGTTTCCGAAACGGTAGAGCAGGTGGCGGCAGAGCTTTCAAAAATAAACGCGCCCGATTTCGGCACGGTAATATCCGCCGTGGAGCAGGACGCCTGCGCGGGCTGCAAGCTGCGGCTGCACTGCTGGGAAAGCCGGCGTGACGACACCGTAACCGCGGTGCTTGATATAACAAAAGCCATAAAGGACGGCAGCACAGACCCCGCAAACGGCGCGCCCGAGGAATTTCGCGGCAGGTGCATACGGCTTTCGGGCGTGGCAAATTCGGTTTATAAGCGGTATTCCGATTATACCTCAAGAATAGCGGCGGAAAACCGAATTGACGAGGTGCGCTCGGTGGTATCGGACCAGTTTGAGGGCATTTCGGATATGCTGTACGGGCTGGCGCGGGATATTGAGGCGGACTCGCACTATGATAACACGGCGGCGGAAAAAGCCGCGGCTGCGCTTAAAAACCTTAACATACAGGTTGAAGAATGCAGCAGCCGCACCGATAAATTCGGGCGCTTAAAAATTGAGCTTAAAGTGAAAAAATCAACCGCGCCCGTAATAAACAAGCTGCAAATTATGAAACTTGTGTCGGTAGTGTGCGAGAGGGACTTTGACGTGCCTGCGGTAAACGAAACGGGAGGCGATATTTTTATAACCCTGAGCGAGCATGCGGCACTGCGGGTAGATGTGGGCGTAGAGCAGAAGTGCGCTTCCGATTCAATGATGTGCGGCGACGCCTACAGGTATTTTTTCGACGGGCACGGGCATTTTATTACCGTGCTTTCAGACGGTATGGGCACGGGCGGCAGAGCCGCAGTAGACGGCGCTATGGCTTCGGGGCTTATGTGCCGGCTTTTAAAGGCGGGCTTCGGGTTTGACTGCTCGCTTAAAATTCTTAATTCCTCAATGCTTTTCAAATCCACCGATGAATCGCTTGCAACGGTGGATATTGCAAGCATTGACCTGTATAACGGTCAGGTCGAGCTTTACAAGGCGGGCGCGGCGCCCACGGTAATACGCCGCTCGGGCAAGACCGGCAAGGCTGAAAGCACCTCGCTGCCTGCGGGAATACTGCGCGACGTGCGGTTTGATAAAGCCACCGTTAAATGCCGCGAGGGCGATATAGTGGTAATGATGTCGGACGGTGCCGCCTTTGAGGGGTGCGACTGGATAAGAGCCGAGCTTGAAAAATGGCAGGGCGGAACCGCGCAGGAGCTTTCCGAACGGCTTTGCGAGGGCGCGCACAGGCGGCGCAGCGATAACCACGAGGACGATATAACCGTTATAACGGCGGTGCTTAAAAAATCCGTATAAAAAAATCTTGAAATTTTTTCCGCTTTGTGTTATACTTCCTTTAAGGTTTAAGGGAGTAGCTGACGGTCGGGCTTTCGGCCGCTGCAAAATGCGTCAATACACGGCTTTTGCCCGCGTTTGCATTAAACAGCAAGACTTTTACCGTACATACACTGTGCGGTAAAAGTCTTTTTTTAAATCTATTTTATAAAAGGTGTTGGTAAAAAAAATGTCATTGAGCGATTTTGGTTTCTTAGTGCAAAACTTTGCGGAACTGCTTGACTGGCGGTATGTTGTAATGTGGGCTATCGGCGGAATACTCATATTCCTCGCGATAAAGTACGAAATGGAGCCCACCCTGCTTTTACCCCTCGGTTTCGGAACAATACTTGTAAACATTCCGTTTTCGGGCGCGGTGGATAGGCTTTTTGACGGAAAGCTGCAGGAAGGCGCGCTTTCAACGCTTTACAAGGCGGGTATAGAAAACGAGCTTTTCCCGCTTATACTGTTTATAGGTATAGGCGCTATGATTGATTTCGGTCCCCTGCTTTCAAACCCTAAGCTGATGATTTTCGGCGCGGCGGCGCAGTTCGGAATATTCTTCACCTTCTGTGCGGCATCGATGTTCTTCGATTTAAACGATGCGGCTTCGATAGGCATTATAGGCGCGGCGGACGGTCCTACCGCGATTGTAGTATCTCAAAAGCTCAATTCGGCTTATCAGGGCGCAATAATGGTAGCTGCGTATTCTTATATGGCGCTGGTGCCCATAATTCAGCCGCCCGTAATAAAGCTGCTCACCACCAAAAAGGAGCGGCTTATAAGAATGCCGTATCACGATAAAAAGGTATCCAAACTCACAAAAATCCTCTTTCCCATTGTTATAACCGTTGTGGCGGGTATGGTAGCGCCCGAGTCGGTTTCGCTTATCGGTTTCCTTATGTTCGGCAACCTGCTGCGCGAGTGCGGGGTGTTAAACTCCCTTTCGGAAACGGCGCAAAACGTGCTTGCAAACCTTATTACCATATTCTTAGGAATTACAATAGCAACCCAAATGCAGGCGGAAAAATTCCTCAGAGCAGATACGCTTTTAATACTGGGTCTCGGGCTTTTCGCGTTTGTGTTTGATACAGCGGGCGGCGTGCTTTTCGCTAAATTCCTCAACCTGTTTTTAAAGAACAAGGTAAACCCCATGATAGGCGCGGCGGGTATTTCCGCTTTCCCGATGTCCGGGCGCGTTGTTCACAAAATGGGGCTTAAAGAGGACCCGCAGAACTTCCTGCTTATGCACTCCATAGGCGTCAACGTATCAGGTCAGATAGCCTCTGTTATAGCGGGCGGACTGATACTCAATTTCTTCTTATAAGGGGGAGCAATAATTATGAACTTCAATCCTATGAATTTTGTTACCAACCTGCGCTACCTTGCCGTGGGAATGATAAGCATTTTCGCGGTTATAGGGGTAATTGTGCTTATTACCGTTATTCTCAATAAGATATTTACCAAAAAAGACTGACATTGAAAGTGCGGTGAATTGCTATGGAGCTTGACCCTAAAACCACCAAAAAAATACTGTTTTTCATCGCTTTCGGGGCGGTGTGCTTTGCCGCGGTTACAAATTTCGGAAAAGTCATATCGGTGCTGGGCGGGGTAATTTCGGTATTCCGCCCGGTTATTACCGCGCTTTGCATTGCCTTTGTTCTCAACGTTCTTTTATCGTCGCTTGAAAATAAAGCCTTTGCTTTTATGGATAAAAGTAAGCGCGGTTTTGTAAAAAAAGCGAAAAGACCGCTTTGCCTTACCCTTACATATCTTATAGCGCTGGGGCTTATAGTGCTGCTTATTTCGGTTATAATTCCCGATGTTATAGATACCTGCGTAAACCTTGCCGAAAAGCTGCCCGCGCTTATGAACGACGTGCGGGTATTTACCGAGGATACGCTTGAAAAATTCAATTTATCGCAAAATTTCATACCGAATATAGAAATTGACTGGACTAAAGCGGCAAACGCCATTAAGGATTATCTTGTAAATTACTCCGACCGCATTTTCGGCAGCGCGTTCAGTATTACCACCTCGGTCTTCTCGGGTGTTTACAACGCGGTGTTCAGCGTTATGATATCGGTTTACATTCTTGCCTGCAAGGAGAAAATAGGGCGGTTTACGGTAAAATGCATTGACGCGTTCGCGCCGAAAAATTTAACCGCCGCGGTTTATCACGTTTCTTCCCTTACATACGGCTGCTTTGCAAAATTTATAGGCGGGCAGCTAACCGAATCGGTAATTCTCGGCGTGCTTTGCTTTATTGGTATGACGGTATTCCGTTTCCCCAACGCCACCGTAATTTCGGTGTTTATCTGCGCTACCTCGCTTATACCCATAGTGGGGGCTACACTGGGCGTTATTGTGGGTTTTCTGCTTATCTTTATTTCAAGCCCCGTAAAGGCGCTGCTTTTCATTGTGTTCTTTGTGGTGCTGCAGCAGCTTGAAGGCTCGCTAATTTACCCGCGCGTTGTGGGTAAATCGGTGGGGCTGCCCGGCGTAATAGTGGTTTGCGCCGTTTTGGTGGGCGGTAATATAGGCGGAATTTTCGGCGCGCTTGTAAGCGTGCCCACCTCGGCGGTGCTTTATATTCTTTTAAAAGAGGCGGTTGAGCGCCGAACGCCGAAAGAAATTACCGAAAATGAGTAGCATATAAAAACTTTTTATTGACAGATGTATGTAATTTGAGGTATAATCTTAAATTGATAGGTTATGGCTTTTATTTTCTTCGCCCTTTAGGGCGCGCCTGACCGCCAACGTGTTAATTAAGGAGGGTTTATAAATGAAAAGGACATATCAGCCGAAAAAGCTGCACCGTAAAAAGGAGCATGGCTTTTTAAAGCGCATGGCGACTTCCAACGGCCGCAAGGTGCTCGCTCGCCGCAGAGCAAAGGGCAGAAAGCAGTTGACATACTAAAGCAGCCGGAGAGCGGCGGCTTTGTCGGCGCTCTCACGGGTGGGAACTACGCCCGCAGAATTTGAGCCACTTCTATGTGGCTTTTCATTTTATTGAGACTATGAAAAGTATTTCTAAGCTAAAAGAGAATTATGAGTTTCGCCGCGCCTATAAAAAGGGAAAATCCTTTGTGTCGCCGTTCCTTATTATTTATGCGACAAAGAACCGCCGCGGCGGAACGCGTCTCGGTATAACTGCCGGGAAAAAAATAGGCGGCGCCGTTCAGCGCAACCGCGCCAAAAGGGTTATAACCGCCGCTTTCAGAGAGTGTCTTCCGGGAATAGAGCCCGGGTATGATTTTGTTATTGTAGCAAGAACCCGCATACTTGAAATTAAAAGCACCGCCGCCGCGCAGACTATGAAAAATCTGCTTTCCCCGGCGGGTATTTACGATTATGATAAGCAAAATATTGATAAAGCTGATTGAGCTTTACCGTAAAAATATTTCTCCGCGCAAAATTCCATGCTGCCGCTTTACGCCCACCTGCTCGGCGTATGCTATTGAGGCAATAAAAAAGCGCGGGGCGTTTGTCGGAACACTTTTAAGTATTTGGAGAATTTTAAGGTGCAATCCGCTCTGCAAGGGCGGGTATGACCCCGTGCCCGAAAAACGGGCGAAAAAGACTGAAAAAAACTAACCACAGCCGCCAGGCGGCTTGAACGGACGGTGCGTTAATGCAAGCATTATTTAATATTATAAACATTCCATTCGGTTGGGTGCTCGAGTTTCTTTCGGGCATTTTCGGCGGAAATTTCGCCGCCGCTGTTTTTGCGTTTACACTTATAATCAACCTTATTCTTATTCCGCTGAGCATAAAGAGCCAGAAATCCTCGGTTCAGCAAATGCGCATTAAGCCGAAATTAGATGAGCTTAAAAAGAAATACGGCGACGATAAGCAGAAGTACAGCGAGGCTATGCAAAAGCTGTATCAGGAGGAAAATGTATCTATGTCGGGCGGCTGCCTGCCTATGATTTTGCGCCTGGTGCTTATGATGAGCATTTACTACCTTATTATGTCCCCGCTCACCTATATGTCCCATGCGAATAAAACGCAGGTTACAAACGTTACTACAGCCATAAGCGAAAGCCTTACCGACCTGCAAAAAAACAACGAAGAAGAATACAAAAAAATAACCGACGAAATCTCCTGGAAAAAGGGAGGCAACAACGAGCTTAGTATAGTTAAAATTATACGCGAAAAGCCCGAGGTTATAAAGGAGCTGCTCTCCGATGAGGAATACGCGAAAATAGAAAACGACCTTAAATCAATTACAGCAGCTGATGAAAAGGCGAATGTAGACTATTCCTTCTTCGGAATAGACCTAACCCAGACGCCTAAATTTTCATTTGATATTTTCCATAACGCGCAGCTTATTTGGGTAATGCCGATTATGGCGTTTTTAGCGCAAATGCTCACAAGCGCGCTGTCGCTTATTATGCAGAAAAAGCTCAACCCCGATTCACCCAATATGGCGGGAATGATGCTCACAATGCCGCTGCTCTCCCTGTTTATCGGTTTCACGCTGCCGGGCGGCGTTGCGTTCTACTGGGCGTGCTCATCGCTTATAGGCGGGTTTATACAGGTAGGCGTTCAGCAGTTCTACGGCCCGCAGCGTATGCTCGCCCGCGAGCGCGTAAAGGAGCTTACAAAGCAGTGTGATTTTGAGGCTCAGCAAATGAAAAAAACCGAACAGGCAAATTTAAACGGTGAAAAAACAGAATAAAAACGCCGCGGTGTGAAATTGCACCGCATATAAGGAGGATTTTTCTTGATAAAGGAAGCAAGAGGATACGGCAATACCATAGACGAGGCAAGAGAAAATGCCGTTGCAATGTTAAACGCGTCGGAAAACGACGATATTCAGTTTGAGGTTATAGCAACCCCTAAGAAAAAAACGCTCGGAATTTTCGGCGGAAGAAAGGCGGAGGTGCGCGTTTTTGTGGAGCTGCCCGATGAAAAGCCCGCAAAACAGAAGCGCCCGCAGCCGAAAAAAGAAATAAAACCCGCAAAACAGGCTGAAAAACCCTTTAAAGAAGAAAAAGCGCAGGAGCCCAAGGCTGAGAAAAAAGCCGCCCCTGCCGCAAAACCCGAAAAGCCGCAAAGGCCCGACCCGACAGAGGGCTTCGGCGAGCTGAAAGAAACAAGCGAGCTGCCCGCAGATTCAAAGGCTGCCCGCGCTGTAAATTATTTAAGGGCTATACTCGATAACCTCGGCTGCTCCGATATAACAATGAAAGCCGCAGCCAAGGAAAACGCCGTGCTTATAAGCCTTGAGGGCGAGTCGGTGGGCGTTATAATCGGTCACAGGGGCGAAACCCTTGATTCAATTCAGTATTTAACCAGCCTTGCCGCAAGCAACGGCGGCGGATATTTCAAGGTTACCATAAACATAGGCAACTACCGCGAAAAGCGCGAGGAGGCGCTTGTTAACCTTGCAAAGCGCGTTTCCGAGCAGGTTATAAGAACCGGCCGCAGCCGCAGCCTTGAGCCTATGAATCCTTATGAGCGCAGAATAATTCACACCGCCGTGCAGGAAATTGACGGCGTGGTTTCCACCTCGTTCGGCGAGGGTGCCGCGCGCCGCGTTGTAATAGGCGTTGAGGGCGGCGAAATGCGTCCCCCCAGAAGAGGCGGCAGAGATTCGCGCGACGGTGGTCGCCGCAGACCTTCATCATCAAGAACAACCTCTGCCCCCGCACCGAACAGAGAGCCGAAAAAGGATAATGACGCTCCTCTTTACGGCAAAATCAACTGATTTTAAAATTTAAAAATTCTTAACGGATTGATTTCAATTATCGGGCAACAATAATATTGAGACTCATATGTTGTTCTGAATTTTTGTACGGGGAGTGCGTTTTTTGGAAAAGTTTGTAATAAACGGCGGGCGCCCGCTGCACGGCGAGGTTCGCATAAGCGGCGCGAAAAATGCCGCCGTTGCCATTCTTCCGGCGGTTTTGCTTTCTGACGGTCCTTGCGTTATAGAAAATCTTCCTGATATATCCGATGTTTCCACCATTCTTAAAACCATGCAGTCTTTGGGCGCACAGATAAGAATGATAAATAAATCTACCGTGGAAATTGACCCGCGCCATGTAAATTCATTTGTTGTTTCCAAAAAAATGGCAGAGGGAATGAGGGCTTCAAGCTATTTTCTCGGCGCGCTTTTGGGCAGAATGTTACGCGCCCGCGTAGCACCGCCCGGCGGCTGTGATTTCGGCGTTCGCCCTATTGACCAGCACATAAAGGGCTTTGAGGCGCTGGGCGCCAAAATGACCATAGAAAACGGAATGGTTGACGCAAAGGCAATGTCGCTTACCGGCTGCCTTATTTATCTTGACGTGGTATCCGTCGGGGCGACGATAAATATAATGCTGGCTGCCGCTAAGGCGGACGGTCTTACAATTATAGAGAACGCCGCGCGCGAGCCGCACATAGTGGATCTTGCCAACTTTTTAAACTCAATGGGCGCAAACATAATGGGCGCGGGCACCGGCGTTATTAAAATACGCGGCGTTAAGCACCTAAGCGGCGCTGATTACAGCATTATTCCCGACCAGATTGAGGCGGGAACATATATGGCGGCGGCAGTAGCCACGCGGGGCGATATACTTGTAACAAACGTAACGCCTAAGCACCTTGAATCAATTATAGCCAAGCTGCGCGAAACAGGCGCGGAAATTACCGAATTTGATGAATCGGTGCGCGTTAAAATGACGCGCCGCCCGCGCAAATGCAACATTAAAACAATGCCACACCCCGGTTTCCCAACCGATATGCAGCCGCAAATAGCGGCGGTTTTAAGCATTGCCGAGGGTACAAGCATAATAACCGAAGGCGTGTGGGACAGCCGTTTCAGGTATGTTGAGCAGCTCACCTTTATGGGCGCGGATATTCAGGTGGACGGCAAAATGGCGGTTATAACCGGCGTTGAAAAGCTAAAGCCCTCCCCCGTGCGCGCGGTTGACCTGCGTGCCGGCGCCGCAATGATAATTGCGGGGCTTTCGGCTGAGGGAACAACCGAAATTGAAGAAATTGACCATATTGACCGCGGCTATGAAAATGTGGTTGAAAAGTTCTCCGCCCTTGGCGCGGATATAAAGCGCGTTAAAACCTTTGATAGCTTTCAGGCTTTAAAGCAAGCTTAAATTATAATTCGTAATGCGGAATTCGTAATGCGGAATTATTATTACAGTGTAAAATAGCTCCCGCAAATAATGGGGGCTATTTTTAATTTTTAAATTCGGGAGTAAAGAAATGTCGAAAATATGTCCGCTTTTCAGCGGGTCTACCGGCAACAGTACATATATAGAGGGTTCTACCGGCGCCGTTCTTACCGACGCGGGCGCTTCCTGCAAAGCCCTTACCGCCGCAATTCAAAACGCGGGCGGCGAAATTGAAAAAATAGTGGCGGTGGTTATAACTCACGAGCATATAGATCACATAAAGGGTTTAAAGCCCCTGCTTAATGCGGCTAAAGGCGCCGTGCTTATATCCTCTGCCGAAACCCTTGAGACCCTTGCCGCCACTGACAAAATACCGCCGCACACCAAAACCTCGGCGATAGAAAACGAAACGTTTGAGGCAGGCGGTATAGGCATATCCCGCTTTGCCACAAGCCACGACGCGGTCTCCCCCGGCGGGTACTGCTTTTTAATGCCCGACGGGCGGAAAATTTCCGTTTGCACCGATCTCGGCATTATGACCGATACCGTGCGCAGCGCCATTGCGGGCAGCGATGCGGTGCTTTTAGAATCAAATTACGATATTGATATGCTCAAAAAAGGCCCCTACCCTGCTGAGCTTAAAATGCGCATAATGTCAGACCGCGGGCATTTATCCAATAATGCCTGCGCCGCCGAGCTGGCGGGGCTTTTAAAAAGCGGCACAACGCGGTTTATTTTGGGGCATTTAAGCAGGAACAACAACACCCCGCTTTTAGCGCTTTCTTGCGCTAAAAACGCGCTTGCAAGCGCGGGCGCGGTGGTCGGTTCGGACTGCATTTTAGAGGTCGCAGCCCCCAAAAATAACGGGGTGACGGTTTTATGATGAAAGTAACCCTTATAGCCCCCGAGGGGCTTAAAGAAAAATATTTGCGCGAGGCGGCAGATGAATATATAAAGCGGCTGCGCGGCTTTTGCAATTTGAAAATTGCGGAGTTTTCGCCCTTTAAGCTACCCGAAAAACCGAACAGCGCGCAAATAGCCGCCGCGCTTGACCGCGAGGCGGAGCAAATTTTAAAGAAAATTCCCGAGGGCAGCCGCACAGCCGCCCTTTGCATTGAGGGGAAAATGCTTTCAAGCGAGGAATTAGCCGCCGAAATACGCGCGGCGGATAACTCGGGCACGCCCTTTACCTTTATAATAGGCAGCTCGCACGGGCTTGCCGAGCAGGTGAAAAAAACCGCCGATATGCGGCTTTCATTTTCCAAAATGACCTTTCCGCACCAGCTTTTCAGGGTGCTGCTGCTTGAGCAGCTTTACCGCGCATATAAAATCAATTCGGGCGGCGCATACCATAAATAAAATTGTTGATAACAGCGTATTTTCCTGTTATAATTAAAAATAGTAAATCACAGGGGGAATATAAAATGGCAAAGGTTATTCTGCTGGCGCACACGCCGAACCCCGAGCACACGGTTGCGGCGGCGGCAAAGCTGTGTTACAGCAGCTCGGATATAACAGGGCTTACCGACAGCCTGACCGACGAAAAGGCGGCGGCATTTGTAGAAATGCTTTCGGAAATAGGGCACGAAAGCCCCATTGAGCACGCAAGCTTCACTTTCGGTATTGAGGGGGTTTCGCGCTCGCTTTTGGCACAAATAACAAGGCACAGAATGGCGTCCTTCTCGGTGAAAAGTCAGCGCTATGTGCGCGAGGGCAGCTTCGGCTATGTTACCCCGCCCGAAATTGCGGCAGACCCCGAGGCTAAAAAGCTTTACGATGAAATAATGGCGGAGGACCAGAGAAAATACGACCGCCTTGCCGAAATTTTAAAGGAAAAGCATATAAAAACCTTTATGGCAGAGGGTAAGGACGAAAAGACAGCGACCCGCCTTGCCGAGAAAAAGGCGATTGAGGATGCGCGCTTTGTGCTGCCCAACTCCTGCGAGACGCAGATGGTTATGACAATGAACGCCCGCTCGCTTAAAAATTTCTTCCGTATTCGTTGCTGCAACAGGGCGCAGTGGGAAATAAGGGATATTGCCGACCAAATGCTGGCGCTGGTGTCTGCTGTGGCGCCCGAGCTTTTCAAAAACGCGGGTCCTGCCTGCGTTTGCGGCGCTTGCTCCGAGGGTAAAATGTCCTGCGGAAGGGCGGACGAGGTGCGCCGCCATATAGGAGAGCTTAAAAACAATGGGTAGGCTTATAGTAATTGAGGGGCTGGACGGCAGCGGAAAATCCACCCAACTGGAGCTTTTGCCGAAAAAGCTGAAAGCACGCGGAACAGACTGCCGCACGGTTTCTTTCCCGCAGTATGAAAGCGATTCGAGCGCTCTTGTAAAAATGTATCTGCGCGGCGATTTCGGCACTCACCCCGACGATGTAAACCCCTATGCCGCCTCTGCCTTTTACACGGTGGACAGGTACGCCTCTTATAAATCCGTTTGGGGCGATTATTACAAGGCGGGCGGAACGGTGGTTGCGGGGCGGTACACCACCTCTAACGCCATTCATCAGGCCTCAAAATTAAGCCCCGATAAATGGGAGCCGTTTCTTGATTGGCTTTATGATTTTGAGTATAACAAAATAGGTATTCCGCGACCCGACAGGGTAATATTTTTGGATATGCCGATTGAAGTGTCGCAGCGGCTTTTAAACCGCCGCTACTCAGAGGACGGCGGCAAAAAGGATATTCACGAAAGCGACGTTGAATACCTTGAAAACTGCCGTAAAGCGGCGCTTTTCACGGCGGAATATTCGGGCTGGATAACCGTGCCCTGCGCTAAGGACGGCAAGCCGCGCGGAATTGAGGATATATCAGACGAAATACTTGAAAGGGTGCTTTAATATGGTATATATTTTTTTAGCAAACGGCTTTGAAGAATGTGAGGCGCTGGCTCCCGTTGATATTCTGCGGCGCGGCGGAATAAAGGTTAATACCGTCGGCGTGGGCGGCAGTGAAATAACCGGCGCGCACGGAATAAGGGTCAGCTGCGATATAGGCGAAAACGAAATTAAAAAAAGCGATATGCGGGCGGTAATACTGCCGGGCGGAATGCCCGGCACGCTCAACCTTGAAAAAAGCGCGGCGGTGCAAAAAGCGCTTGATTATGCCGCCGAACGGGGCTTGATTATCGGCGCGATATGCGCGGCGCCCTCGGTGCTGGGGCACAAGGGGCTTTTAAAGGGCAAAAAAGCCACCTGTTTCCCCGGGTTTGAAAAGGACCTGATAGGCGCTGAATTTACAGAAGTGCCCGCCGTGCGCGACGGCAATATTGTAACCGCCTGCGGCGCGGGAGCGGCTTTTGATTTCGGCTTTTTGCTGCTTGAAACGCTTTCGGGCAATAAGGCGGCAGCCGAGGAACTGAAAAAAACAATGCTTTATAAAAAATAATTTTGCGGAGAGGAAAACAATGGACGAAAAAAATCCCGATATTACCCCCGAAAATAATGAAAACAATAATACATTTGAAGACGATTTTGTAATAGGCAAGGGCTTTGAAATAAGCGAAGAGCCCATATTGCCCGAGCCGAAAAAACGTGGTGCCAAGCACTCTGCGGGCAAAAATACACTTAAAAACATAATTTGGATTCTTTGCATAGTGGTAGTGTCGGTAGGGCTTGCTTTCGGCATAATTTTTGCGGGAGCGGACTATATGGGCATAGGCTTCGGCAGGGGCAAGGACTGCGAGGTAGTAATAGAGCAGGGAATGTCAACCGGACAGATAGCCGAGCAGCTAAAGGAGTGCGGCGCGGTTAAAATACCCATGCTTTTCAGGGTATACGCAAAGCTTAAGCACTACGACGGCAAGTTTAAATACGGGCTTTACACCTTTAATAACGAGGCGGGTTATGAGGCGCTTTCGGTTATGCTTATAGAGGAGGGCGCAAAGGCGAACAGCATTAAGGTGACCATACCCGAAATGTCCTCGGTTGATGATATTGCGAAAATTCTTGAAGAAAAGGGCATTTGCAAAAAAGCCGATTTTATCGATGAGGTTCAGCACGGCAGCTTTGATTACGATTTTGTAAAGGCTATACCCACCGAAAAGGTCTATTATCGGCTTGAGGGCTACCTTTTCCCCGAAACATATAATTTTTACTCGTACGATTCCAAGGAGTGTGCACACTTGGCTATTGACCGTATGCTTAAAACACTTGACAGCAAGCTGACCGAGGGTGTGCGGGCTAAAATATCCAAAAGCGGCTACACGCTGCACGAGGTTATGACCTTAGCCTCAATAGTAGAGCTTGAGGCGGGCGGCAGCCCCGAGGAAATGCCGAATGTGGCGGCGGTGTTCTACAACCGCCTAAAGAGCGATGAATACCCGAAGCTGCAATCCTCCCCCACACAGAAATATCCCTACGGCTCGGGCAAGTACGATACCTATAAATCGGACGGATTACCGCCCGGACCCTTGTGCTCGCCGAGCGAAAACTCCATAAAAGCGGCAGCCGACCCAACTGCGAATTTCGATTACTACTACTTTGTGACCGACGCTAAAATGAAGTTTTACTATAACAAAACCTTAACCGAGCACAACAACACGATAAACCGACTTAAAAGGGAGAACAACTGGATTGGCGATAAATAAAATTCCCGAGCTTTTGTGCCCTGCGGGTGACCTTACGCGGCTTTGCGCCGCCGTCGATTACGGCGCTGACGCGGTGTACCTTGCGGGTGAGGAATTCGGTATGCGCACCGCTGCTGCGAATTTCGGCGAGGAAGACCTGAAAAAGGGCATAGAATACGCCCATAAGCACGGCGTAAAGGTGCATATTGCCTGCAATGTTATACCGCACAATGAGGAAATAGCCCGCCTGCCCGATTTTTTAAAAACCGTAAACGCTTTGGGGGCGGACGCGCTTATAGCGGCGGATATAGGCACAATAGGGCTTATAAAAAAATATGCGCCCGATACAGCGCTGCACGTTTCGGTGCAATCGGGCATATGCAATTACGAAACGGCGAACGCGTTTTACAATATGGGCGCTGAAAGGGTGGTTTTGACAAGAGAGCTTTCTCTTGCGGAAATTGCGGAAATACGTGCGAAAACCCCGCAGGACTTGGAGCTTGAAGCCTTTGCGCACGGCGCTATGTGCGTTTCGTTTTCGGCAAGATGCCTGCTTTCAAGCTATATGACCGGGCGGGACGCAAACCGCGGCGACTGCGCGCAGCCCTGCCGCTGGAGCTATTCGCTTATGGAGGAAAAGCGCCCGGGACAGTATTTTGATATTACCGAGACCGATAAGGGCACATATATTTTAAACGCGAACGACCTTTGTATGGCGGAGCAGCTTGATAAAATGGCAGCCGCCGGGGTAGACAGCATAAAAATTGAGGGCAGGGCGAAATCGCACTATTATGTGGCCGTTACCGCAAACGCCTACCGCGGCGCGCTTGACAGCCTGAAAACTGCCGACGGCGATTGGAAATGCCCCGAATGGGTGACAGAAGAGCTTAATAAAATAAGCCACAGAACCTATTCCACAGGCTTTTACTTCGGTACGCCGCAAAATGCGCAAACCTATCAAAACGCGGGGTACATACGTGATTATTCCGTGGCGGCAATAGTAGAGGGTTACGAAAACGGCTGCATTACAGCCGTGCTTAAAAATAAATTTTTGCGCGGGCAGGAGTTTGATTGCTTAGAGCCGGGTAAACCGCCTTTTACCGTTTCGGCAAATACGCTTTTCGACGGCGACGGAAACGAAATTGAGGTTGCTCCCCACCCGATGATGAAACTGAAAATTCCCTTTGACCGACCTGTAAAGCCCGGCGCAATGCTCAGAATGAAGTATTAAAAAAACACCTTGCGTCAATAATAATGGCGTGAGGTGCTTTTTTATGTCTGATACGGGTTTCGGTGCAGTTTTTGCAAAGCGGGCTGCTATTTCGTTTTTCATTTGCGTGGTTTTGTTTTTCAGCTGTATTTTAAGGGTGGCGGTGTCCGCTCTGACGGATTATTCCGCTGTTTTAAACCGACAAAGCAGCTATCGGCTTACCGTGGGCAAGCTGCGCGGCACGATATACGACAGAAATACGGTGCCGCTTACCAACGCCGAAAGCAAAATTATAGCCGCCGTATCGCCTACGCCCCGAGCAGTTACGGCTATAAGCGGAGTACTCTACGGCGACGAGCTGCAAGGTGTGCTTGAAAAGCTTAAAGGCGGCAAGCCCGTGCTTTGCGAGGTTCCGCAGGAAATAGATTGCGACGGCATTGCCTGTATGCGGGTATACACGCATAATTCCGCCGATACGCCCGCAATTCACCTTTTGGGCTACACCGATTCGGATTTTCGCGGTATGGCGGGAATAGAAAAAGCCTATGAGGATATTTTGTACTCTGAAAAAGAGGCGGCTTTTGTATACACAAAGGACGGCAAGGGCGATATTTTGGCGGGAGTAAAGCCCGTAGCGGAAAACGACAGCGCGGTTACGGCAGGCGGCGTGGTTACAACGCTTGATATAAACATTCAAACGTCGGCGGAAAAAGAAGCTGAGGCAATAGAGGCGGGCGCGGTTATAA
>OIYS01000601.1_pt1 | contig 23645 bp, 24 predicted proteins | sample 1588271 | NCBI WGS metagenome assembly OIYS01 (sample SAMN03283286) | human gut metagenome | biome: human-associated habitat; material: feces | host: Homo sapiens | place: Peru | collected 2012
GACCGTATTTCTTTCTTTCCTTCATTCTGGGGTCGCGGGTCATGAAACCGGCGGCCTTCAGAGAAGCGCGGTACTCAGGGTTCAGGGTGACCAGAGCGCGGGAAATGCCGTGGCGGATAGCACCGGCCTGACCGGATACGCCGCCGCCGGCGACGGAGACGACAATGTCAACCTTGCCCAGCAGATCGGTAGTGACCAGGGGCTGACGGACGATCAGCTTCAGGGTGTCCAGACCGAAATACTCGTCGATGTCACGGCCGTTGACGATGATGGAACCGGTGCCGTTCTCGTAAACGCGAACACGGGCAACGGAGGACTTACGACGGCCGGTGCCGTAAAAATACTTCTTCTTGCTCTCGTACATTCTAAGTTACCTCCAAATTAGTCCAGATTCCAAACTTCGGGCTTCTGGGCAGCGTGGGGATGCTCGGCGCCCTTGTACAGGTGCAGACGGGTCAGAGCGTTCTTGCCCAGGGTGTTCTTGGGCAGCATGCCCTTGACGGCCAGCTCAACGGCGTAGTCGGAGCGGGCAGCCATCATGTCGCGGGCCTTGGTCTCCTTCAGACCGCCGATCCAGCCGGACACACGGTAGTACTTCTTCTGTTCGGCCTTCTTGCCGGTCAGAACAGCCTTGTCGGTGTTGATGATGATGACGTTATCGCCGCAGTCAACGTTGGGGGTGAAGTCGACCTTGTGCTTGCCGCGAAGCAGGTTAGCGGCGGCGACAGCGGTACGGCCCAGAGGCTTGCCGGCAGCATCGATCACATACCACTTGCGCTCCAGGGTCTCCTTTTTCAGCAGAGTAGTGGACATTATGATTTCCTCCAATTTGGATTAAAATATTTTGACATTCTCAGATGCCTGAAGTATAATGCCTTCAGGACGCTTGAACTTTATACCACATTAAAAATCAAATGTCAACAGCATTTTTGAGAAATTTTATGAAATACCGAACGATCTTCCAAATACTCGAAAATAATCGCGAATGCTCTCGTTTTCTAACGTCCTATTTTAAGCGGATTTCGGAGGAAAAACAACTATGCAAAAGCTGATGGGACTGGTTCGGCGGTGCGTGGACGACTATCATATGATCGAGGCGGGCGACCGCATTGCCGTGGGCGTGTCCGGAGGGAAGGATTCTCTCGCCCTGCTGATTTTGCTGGCGGGGCTGCGGGAATACTTTAATAAGCCATATGAGCTGGAAGCGATCACCATTGATATGGGGCTGGGGATGGACTATTCTCAGGTCGCGGCGCTGTGCGAGCAGTGGAACGTGCCCTATACCGTGGTGAAAACGGAGATCGCGCCCATTATTTTTGACCACCGTAAGGAGAAGAATCCCTGCTCCATGTGCGCCAAAATGCGCCGGGGGGCGCTGAATCAGGCGATTCTGGACAAAGGATTCAACAAGCTGGCGCTGGGACATCACTATGACGACGCGGTGGAGACATTTCTTATGTCGCTGCTGTTCGAGGGGCGCATCAACTGCTTCCAGCCGGTGACGAACCTTGACAGGACGGGTATTGTGCAGATCCGCCCCATGCTGTACATTCACGAAAAGACGCTGGACAATTTCGCGGCGCGTATGAACCTGCCGGTGCTGCAAAACCGCTGCCCTGTTGATAAAATTACAAAGCGGGGAGAGGTCAAGCAGCTGATTTTCGAGCTGAGCAAGACCTATCCCGAGCTGAAAGAGCGGATTTTCGGCGCCATGCAGCGGTATCCGCTGGCGGAGTGGGAGCCGAAGGGGCGGTATAAGCGGCCGAAGGACGAAGAATAAACCGTGATGGTATAAATCGCCTCCTTGTGGGAAAACTTTTCCATAAGGAGGCGGTAAATTATGGTAAAAGGCATTTCCCGTCAGGTGATCGTGGTGCATTCTCCCGACCCGAAGCTGTTTGAACAGGCGATCTTCATTCTCAAGGACAACGCGGTGGGGGAGGGGATCACCGACGAGGCGCTTCTGAAGGAAGCCCAAAAAGCCATCCACACCGGCGACCGGACGAAAAAGAGGCGGCACCTGTACCTTTACGGCGCGGTGTGGGCGGCTGGCGGCGCGCTGCTGACCGGGCTGATATGGTTGATTACAGTGCTGTTTTAAGGTTGCGTAACTGCCCGATTTGTGATACAATCCCCAATATTGCTGCGGGCGGCGAGGTGCCGCCCAGAGGGGAATTTTCCCTGCGGATGAGGTGAGGGTATTGCGAATCGGAACGATCGAAGTGAAAAATCCCGTGTTCCTTGCGCCCATGGCCGGGGTCACGGACTGGGCTTTCCGCACCGTCTGCGCCGAGCTGGGGGCAGGCGTCACCGTGACGGAAATGGTGTCCTCCCGGGCGCTGGTGTACCGGGATTCCAAAAGCGCCAAGCTGCTCCGGAAAAATCCGGGCAGCGTCTGCGGCGCGCAGATTTTCGGCAACGACCCGGACACCATGGCAGAGGGAGCGCGGCTGGCGCTGGAAATTTCCGGCTGTGATTTTCTGGACATCAACATGGGCTGCCCCATGCCCAAGGTTGCGAACAACGGCGACGGCTGCGGCCTGATGCGCACGCCGGAGCTGGCGGGGAAGATCGTGGAAGCCGTAGTCAAAGCGGTGGACGTGCCCGTCACCGTCAAATGCCGCCTGGGCTGGGACAAGGGCAGCATCAACGTGCTGGACTTTACCCGGCGCATGGAGGACAGCGGTGCGGCCATGGTGGCCGTTCACGGGCGCACCCGGAGTATGCTCTACAGCGGCACCGCCGATTGGGACGCCATCCGCAAGGTCAAAGAGCAGCTGACCATCCCCGTCATTGCCAACGGCGATATCACCGGCGACGAGGCGGCGGTGCGATGCCTGAAACGAACCGGGGCGGATGGGGTGATGATCGGCCGGAGTGTGTTCGGCGACCCATGGATTTTTCAGGAGGTCAACGCCGCCCTTGCCGGAAAAGTTTATGCCGGACGCCCCTGTCTCAAAGACCGGGTGGCGGTGGCGGTGCGGCAATTTCAGCTTGCCGAGGAAGACCACGGCGAACACATTGCCTGTCTGGAAGCCCGGAAGCACTTTGCGTGGTACTTAAAGGGCGTTCCCCACAGCGGATACTATAAAAATCAGATCTCGTCCCTGACCACCATGGAGGATATTTACCGGGTGGCGAAGGACGTAGTGCGGGATTTAACGTAACGTCCATTTATTTCCATTGATAAAAAATCGGCCGCTTCATATTCTAACCCAAGAGGTGAGAATATGAAGCGGCTTTTGGCGTCCATATTGATCCTGCCCATGCTGGTGCTGCCGGTTCAGGCGGAGGCCATTAAGTGGGTGGATTTTAACGTGCCCTATGAGTCCATGAAGTACGCGCTGGATCAGGACATTGCGACCTTTGAACAGGAAAAGCACATTTCGTGGATCGACATATTGGCGCTGGCGGCCTGCCGCACCGGGGGAAAGTGCGCTCTTGCTTCGGTGAAGCAGGCAGTTGCCGATTTGAAAAAGGACAAACAGCCGGAACAGCTGCTGGGCGATCTGTACAAATATTATGACTACTACCACCGGGCGTACACGGCTGCTCTGGGCGGTCTCGTGGGCAGCTACGCCATCGAAAAGGACGGGCAGTGGGTGGCGACCTACGGCCTGAAAGCGTTCTCGCCAATCGCGGCGGGGTACGGCTACAGCCATTGCGACGACTTCGGCGTGGCCCGTTCCTTTGGATTCCGGCGGAAGCATTTAGGCAACGATCTGATGGGCGCTCTGGGAACGCCCGTCGTGGCGGTGGAAGGCGGCGTGGTAGAGGCCATGGGCTGGAACCGGTACGGCGGCTGGCGGGTGGGCATCCGCAGCTTTGACAGCCGCCGCTACTATTATTACGCCCATTTGCAGAAGGATACGCCCTTCGCCCCGGGGCTTGCCGAGGGGGACATGGTGCAGGCGGGGGACGTCATCGGCTTCATGGGCAGAACCGGCTATTCCGACCGGGAAAATGTCAACAACATCGAGACGGTGCATCTGCATTTCGGTCTGGAACTGGTATTCGACGAGAGCCAGAAGGAATGTAATTCGGAGATATGGATCAATGTCTACGACATTGTCCGGCTGCTGTCCGGTCACAGGAGCAGCATTCAGCGGACAGAAAGCGGCTGGGGAAGGGTATACCCATACCAAGATCTGGACTGGGAAGAATATCCCAAGGTGCAGCCATAAAAAACGGGATGCAGAGAGTTCTGCATCCCGCATATTTTGACGTTATTCCATTGTCAGATGGTTTTCCTCCAGAGCCTTCTGGATGGCGACCGCGAGGATGGGGGCGAAAACGAGGGCGACCACAGCATTGAACGCAGTGGCGGGGAGTTTGGCGACGACGGTAAGCAGCGCTGCGTCGGGGGTCAGACCCTTGATGAGCAGACCGCTGTAGAAATAGCTCTTGGCGAGGTACAGCACCGCGTAGGTCAGCGCTCCGGCCAGCGTGGCGAGAAGCGCCTTGACATAGCCGAATTTCTTTCCGCCTGCCCGGATGATGAGACCCGCGACAAGGCCGTAAGCACCCTTGGTCAGGAAGGTGATCCAGCACTCGGAGATGTACAGCGGGTTCATGATATCATAAATGGCGGAGCCGAGGCCGGAGGCCAGACCGCCCAGCCATGGGCCAAGCAGAATGCCGCTGAGGGCGCACATGATGTTGCCCAGATGGAAGGACGTGGTTCCCGCAATATCCAGAGGCAGGGTGACGCGAAGCGCGGAACCGGCTACGGTCAAAGCCGCCATCAGCGCCGCGAAAACGATTTTCCGTGTGGTCAGGGTATGTTTCTTTTCCATGGTGAATTACCTCCCGAATTGGTATGGAAACAGTATAGCAAGTTCTGGCTATAAATATAGTGCCAAATCTACGATATAAAATAAGGCCAGATACTCCCCATATAAAACATGGTCACGAAATACGAATGGATTTACCAAAATAAACTAAAAACCCCGAAACCACTGTACAGAAAATGAAAAGGATGTTATAATGCCATCAGGTCAATTACGAAAGGGGAACTTTACCAATGAGACTGATTCGTGCCAAAGATTATAACGACGTGAGCCGCAAGGCCGCCAATATTATCGCTGCCCAGATTTATCTGAAGCCCGACTGCGTGCTGGGTCTGGCAACCGGCAGCAGCCCCGTGGGTACTTACAAGGAACTGATCGCCAAGTACGAAGCCGGCGATCTGGACTTCTCCAAGGTCAGAACCGTGAACTTGGACGAGTACGTGGGCCTGACCAAGGATCACGACCAGAGCTACGCTTACTTTATGCGCTCCAACCTGTTCGACCATGTGAACATCGATCAAAATAACTGCAACATCCCCAACGGCATGAACCCCGACGCCGAAGCGGAGTGCGCCCGGTACGATGCCGTCATCGACGCCTTCGGCGGCGCTGATCTCCAGCTGCTGGGCCTCGGCCCCAACGGCCACATCGGCTTCAACGAGCCTGCGGACGCTTTCGTCAAGGGCACCAACAAGGTGGCTCTGACCGCTTCCACCATCGACGCCAACGCCCGCTTCTTTGCTTCCCGGGACGACGTTCCCACCCACGCTTACACCATGGGCATCGGCTCCATCATGAAGGCAAAGCGCGTTCTGCTGGTGGTCAACGGCGAAAAGAAGGCACAGGCCGTGAAGGACTGCTTCTTTGGCCCCATCAAGCCTCAGGCGCCCGGCTCCATCCTCCAGCTGCACCCCGACTTCACGCTGGTGGCGGACGAGGCTGCCCTGTCTCTGGTGAAGGATCTGCTGTAATCGTTAAATAGTTTGTCCCGGAACGGCTTGCCGTTCCGGGACGTTTCTTTGCATATTATACCGCAAAACAGGGTATCCTTTCCAGAGAAAGGGGCTTCTGATTATGGACTTTTTGAATTCGGAAACCAGAAAGAATCTGGTCCGTTCCTTCGCCGGGGAATCTCAGGCGCGAACCCGCTACACCGTCTACGCCGGGGTGGCGCGGAAGGAGAACTTTGAGTGGATCGCGAGAATTTTTGAGGAAACGGCGGCAAACGAAACCGTCCACGCGGAGGAATTCCTGGAAATGCTGAAACGGCTGGGCGGCTGCGCCGAAAACGTGGACCTGAGCGCCGGCTATCCCTTCCAGCTGGGGACAACGGCGGAAAATCTGGCATTCGCCGCCAACGGGGAAAAGGACGAGCATGACGACGTTTACCCCGGCTTCGCGGAAATGGCACGGCGGGAGGGCTACAACGACGCGGCGCGTCTGTGGATGCAGATCGCCCGGATCGAAGGCGTTCACCACAACCAGTTTCAGTCTCTCGAGCAGCAGCTCACCAAGGGCGAGCTGACGGAAAAGCAGGAGCCGATCCGCTGGCGCTGCCTGAACTGCGGTTACACCTACGAGGGTATCCGCGCCTGCGACCCCTGCCCCGTCTGCGGCAAAAGCGCCGGATGGCAGGAGGGCAAGCTGGATAAAAAGGAAATGCGCACCTGAAATGTTTCCTGCCCCCTGAAAAACGGGGGTTACATAGGATAATGTCAGAACTTTTGCAACTTCCTGTTTACAGATGCCGGGTTTGTGTGTTATGATATCGCGTAGTATCATAAACAGTAGAGGTTACGCGCGATGGATTATATTGTATTGGATATGGAATGGAACCAGCCATGGCCGGGGTCTCCTTCCTCCAAAAAGGTGCTGCCCGTGGACATCCGGGGGGAGATCATCCAGATCGGCGCCGTCCGGGTGTCGGAGGAGCAGTTCGTTCAGGATGAATTCCAGATCATGGTGAAGCCCAGGTATTACCGGCACCTGAACCGCCGGGTCAGCAAGCTCACCGGTATCAAGGAAGCCCGCCTGCGGGATGAGGGCGTGCCGTTCCCCGAGGCAATCGAAAAGTTCCGGGAATGGTGCGGCGACGACGTGGTGTTCCTCACATGGGGCTTTGACGATATCGGCATTCTGCGGGAAAATCTGCGGCTTTTCGGGCTGGACGAGCGCTTCACGGAGAAGTGGTACAACGCCCAGATGATTTTCAATGCCCAGACCGACGGCTCCACCTCCCAGAAAGCGCTGAAAACCGCCATGGAAATGTTCAGCATCGAGGCGACCCGTCCCGCCCACGACGCGCTGGGCGACGCCTATCACACGGCGTTGATCTGCGCCATGCTGGACTTGAAGAAAGGCGCGCGGGAGTATGACGCGGCGCTGAAAAGCCACGAAAACGGCTTCCACGGCGCGGAACTTCCCGGCTGCATTGCCCGAAAGGTGTTCTACGACTATGCCGATAAGCGGGAAGCGCTGGCCGCCATGTCCGGGGAGGAGAACAAGTGTCCCGTCTGCGGCGGGCGAATGCTTGGCTCCCGGTGGTTTTCCCAGCCCGGACACCGGTATATGGACTTGGCTGCCTGCCCGGAGCATGGAAAATTCCTCATTCGGGTGCGGCTTTCCCAGCAGCCGGACGGCCTGACCCGGGTCAGCCGGCTGACCTATGAGGCCACCTCCGAAGCGGCGGAAGCCTACGCCCGCCGCGCGGAAAAAGCCGACCCGGAAGAAACGCCCCGTCCCCGGCGCCGGCGCAGAAGAAGCAGCGCCGCAAAGCAGGAAAATAAGGGAGAATAACGAACAGGCGCACCCGCGAGGGTGCGCCTGAACATTTTCAGAAGAACCATTTCACCGTCCACGACGCCATGAGAAAGCCGACAAAGTCCGCGAACAGCGCCGCCGGAAGGGTGTAGCGGGTCTTTTTGATGCCCGCCGCGCCAAAGTAGACGCTGATGGTGTAAAAGGTCGTCTCCGTGGAACCCAGCATCACCGCTGCCGTGCGGCCGATTTGAGAATCCACGCCGTACTGCGCCATCAGCTCCGCCCCGACGGCAAGGGCGGCGCTGCCGCTGATGGGTCGGATGAGCACGAGCATGGCAGTCTCCGGAGGAATCCCGAAGAAGGAAAAGACCGGGGCGAAAAATCCGCTGAGAAGCGCCACCGCCCCGGAAGCGCGAAGCATATGGACGGCGGTCAGCAGCAGAACCAGCGCCGGAAGAATGGTCACAAGGAGTTTCAGCCCGTCCGCGCCGCCCTGAAGGAGAAGGTCGTAGGCGTTTTCCCGCTTCCCGAGAGCCAGCGCCGCCGCCAGAAACAGAAGCACCGGAACAATGTAATCCGTCATTTCCGCCAGACCTTTCCCAGCACCCACGCCGCCGTGACCCCCAGTCCGGCGGAGCACAGGCTTGTGACCCACACTGCCGGGAGAATATCAAAGGGGGTCGTGCAGCCCAGTGCGCCGCGGACGGCCGCCACATTCGCCGGAATCAGCTGGATGGAGGCGGTATTCAGCACAATAAGACGGCAAAGCTCATCTGTGGCGGTGCCGCCCCGCTTCATCCGCCGTGCCGCCTGAATGCCCATGGGGGTGGCGGCGTTGCCGAGGCCGAGAAAATTCGCACAGATGTTGGCGCTCAGACTTTCCGCGAGGGCAGCGTCCTCCTTTGTGCTGGGAAACACCCGGTGCAGCAGGGGGCGCAGAAGCCGGGAGAGCATCCGGGTGATTCCGGCGTGCTCCATCAGCCGCCCCGCGCCCGTCCACAGGCACAGGCTCCCCGCCATGGACAGGGCAAGCTGTATCCCGGCCTGTGCGCCGCTGACCGTGGCCGCCGCCAGCGCGCTGCCGTTGCCCAGAACCAGCGCACAGAGAATGCTTATCAGAACGATGCCCGTCCATATCCAGCTCATGACCATGCGCATTCCTCCTTTAAGGAATCTCTGAATCAATCGTCTTCGGCTGGCGGCGAATCTTTTGCCCCATCCGTGCAGTTCTGAAAGCGGGAAATATTGCGTAGCCGTTGCCAGCGTAAGCTGGCTTACGGATGCGGCATACCCCTTGCGGGTACATACAGTATTCCTCCGCTTCCAGAACTTTCGGCTGAGCCAAAATCTTCTGCCGCCAGCTCTTGCCGATTGAATCAGAGCTTCCTTGAGGCATGGTATGCGGATAAAAAATGGAAAAGAATGGAAATGTTTCGACAAAAATTTCAGTTTGTTGTAAAAAGTATTTGACTATAGTAAATAAAATTAGTATAATGATAATGCAAATAAGCCGCTGGAAAACGAAGGAAGGGAGCTGACCGCAATGAAGTCTACGGGCATTATCCGAAAGGTAGATGAGCTTGGCAGAATCGTGCTGCCCATTGAACTGCGCCGCACACTGGACATCGCGGAACGGGACGAGTTGGAGATCTACATGGAAAGTGATCGCATCATCCTGCAAAAGTTCGAGCCGGCGTGCGTTTTCTGCGGTTCTTCCCAAGGGCTGATCTCCTACCGGCAGAAGAACATCTGTCAGGAATGCATCAGAAACATGACGGAATTTTGAAAAAGACCCCGAATGATTTCAAAAGTCATTCGGGGTCTTAGACTGTCGGAGAACTGTGCCATTGTGCACACTGCTGCGGCAGTCCTACGGATTTCCAAACATTTTGGCTGCTGAACCAGTGGCTTTTATGCCCATCCGGGGGATTCTTACACAGGGCTGAGAACCGGCTCGGGATCGCAGTGTATCTTTTGACGCGCCGGCCTTGCATTTTATTGCGGAAAATGCTACAATAAATGACACGAAAACGCGGGGAGGAAAAATGCATGTTCTTTCTGAATTTCAGTGACCGCCGCACAGGAAACTGCGGCTCAATTGCCGCTTTCTGTGCACAGATGCAGGGCGGCCGGGCTGTTGATATTCCGGAGATCTTTGCACGGGGGTGCGGGGCTTGCCAGACCGAATGCTTTCAAAAAGACGGCGTCTGCCCGCTGCCGGATGCGCCTGCAATCACGGCGCTATATGAGGCGATCACGGAGCAGGGCGCCTGCTTTATTGTGCCGAATTACTGCGACTGGCCCTGTTCAAATTTTTTTCGCTTTTGCGAACGCGGGTGCGGCTATTTTGGCACCGGTACAGAACGCGCCGAGCGCTATCTTGCCGCCGAAAAGCATTTTATCGTTGTCAGCAATACGAACCGCGCCCATTTCGAGGAAATTTTTTCGGAACATGTTCCTTCCGCCAACTCCCCGCACATTCTGTTTCTCAGCGCCGCTGCGTATCACCGCGTGAGCCTGCGGGGCGATCTTGTGGAGGTTGAGGAGGTGCGTGCCGCGCTGCGGGCTTTTTTTGACGAGCCGCCCGTAAAACTATAAAACTGGAATTTGTGATATTATTTTGGCTGCTGTGGTTATTGAACGTGAAAGGGAACCATGACGGTTCCCTTTCGCGCGATTCTTCCATCCGAAGTCTTCGGATGGATATTTTTTTATTGTTTGACCCCGAATGATGTGAAAATCATTCGGGGTCTTTTAACGCAATGTCATAAACCACATTTTTGGGAAGTCCCAGCTCTGCGGCGGTCTGCTTGACCGCATCCTTGCGGCTGAGCCCCTGAGAAATCAGCAGGGCGACACGGGCGGCGGCGTCGTCCTCTGAGGCGGATTCCTTTACCGTTTCCGGCGCGCCCGCGACGATGAGAACGAATTCCCCCTTCGGCGGCGTTTCGGTGTACTTTGTCAGGGCTTCCCCCAGTGTGGTGCGGACGACTTCTTCATGAAGCTTTGTCAGCTCCCGGCACAGACTGACGGGGCGGTCAGCGCCGAAGACTTCCGACATATCCGCCAGCGTGGACACCAGCTTGTGGGGGGCTTCGTAGAAGATCATCGTCCGGGTCTCGGTTCGCAGGGCGTCCAGATGCTCCCGGCGGCTTTTTTTCGCCGTGGAGAGGAAGCCCTCAAAGCAGAACCGGCCGGTGGACTGCCCGGAAATGCTCAGCGCCGTGATGGCGGCGCAGGGACCGGGGATGGCGCAGACGATGATGCCGGCTTCAGCGCACTGCTTGACCAGGTCCTCCCCGGGGTCGGAGATGGCGGGACTGCCCGCGTCGGAGACCAGCGCGCAGGTCTCCCCGGCGAGAATGCGGTCAACGATCCGGTCGCCCTTCGTGACCTTGTTATGCTCGTAGTAGCTGACAAGGCTTTTTTTGATGCCCAGATGGTTGAGTAGTTTCAGCGTCACCCGCGTATCCTCGGCGGCGATGAAGTCGGCGCTTTCCAGCGTCTCCCGGCAGCGCAGGGAGATATCCCCCAGATTGCCGATGGGGGTCGGGACAAGATACAGCATTCCAGCCATGTGAAACCTCCTAGAGATGGTAAATTCGGCGGTATTGCTCGGTGGGGGCACCGCTCAAGTCGTGGAGAACGATCTCCTCCCATTTAAGACCGGGCTTTCCGCCCTTGCGCAGCTGAAGCAGGACAAGATTCACCGGGGAATCCGCCTGATGGCGCACAAGGCACAGCCGCTTGGCTTCCAGATTGACCTCCGAACCCCGGACGATCAGCTCGGCCAGCCGTTCCGGACGGTGGACGAGGAAAAAGTCGCCGCCGTATTTCAGCGCCCAAGCGGCGGCCCTGAACAGGTCGGCGGGGGAGCAGGCGTCCTCCCGGCGGGCAAGGGCGGCGGTGCGGCTGGCGGGGCCGCCGGAAAAATAGGGGGGATTGGAGACGCAGACATCAAAGCTTCCCGGAGGAAAACTGCCGGGAACTTGCCGCACATCGACGCATATACTTTCCATGCGGGTCGTCAGGCCGTTGCGGCGGATGTTGTCGATGGCGGCGAGGTGGGCACTCTGAGACAGCTCCACGCCGGTGACGCGGCAGCTTTCATTCACGGCGCACAGCAGCAGCCCCAGTGTGCCGCAGCCGGAGCCGAGATCCAGCACCCGGGCGTTTTTGGGGAGCCTGACAAAATGGGACAGCACCATGGAATCGGTGCTCAAGGGAAAAGCGCCTTCCGGCAGGTTCAGGGTAAATCCGTTGGGTAACTGCTCCATGAATGCCTCCCGTGGTGATATTTGCGCTATTATACAACAAAAAATCGGCCTGCGCAAGCACTTGCGCAGGCCAATTCGGGTCTGAGAAAGATTAGCCTTCCTCGATAGCGTCGGCGGGGCACTGATCGGCGCAGGAACCGCAGGAAACGCAGATATCGGGGTTGATCTCGTACTTGCCGTCACCCTCGGAAATAGCCTCGACAGGGCACTGCTCGGCGCAGGAGCCGCAGGCGACGCAGCGGTCAGTAATCGTGTAAGCCATGGTGTTACCTCCATTTATCTAATATGTATTGCACGCCACACAACTAGCGTATCCCCATTGTAACATGGTTTTCCCAAAAAGCAATTCCTTTTTTATAAAAAATTTTTGAATAATTTCTGCCTTGGGTGGTGAGAATTTTCCGGAACAGGAAAGGGAAAAACCATTAACTCGGGAGGGATACCGTGCATTACGATATACTGACGTCCGACCTGATCCAGCGTGCCGCCCAACTGGCGAGAAGTCTGGGACACAGCTACGTCGGCTCTGCCCATCTGCTGCTGGTGATGGCGCGGGAACCCGGGGCGGTGGGGCAGACCCTCCGGCTTCTGGGCATGGACCCGGACCTGACGGAGGCAATGGCACGGCTGCTCTACGGGCAGGGGACGCCGGAACTGCCCCTGCCTCAGGGACTGACCGGGGAGTCGCGGGAGCTTCTTCGTGGGGCGGCGCGGGAGGCAAAGCATCTGGGCAGCCGGGAAATTACGCCGCAGCATCTGCTGCTGGCGATGGCAAGGCGGGAAAACAGCGACGCATATGAGCTTTTGAAGCTCAACGGCATCAGCACCGACGAGCTGTTTACCCATGCGGTGGACTATCTGCACTGGGAGCAGGGCGCTCCCGTGAGAGGAAAAAAGGAGGCGGTCACAACGAAACTTTTGGAGCAGTTCAGTGAAGATCTGATTCTCAAGGCGTCAGGCATGGACCCGGTGATCGGGAGAGAACGGGAGATCGACACGGTCATCGGCATTCTGTGCCGGAAAAACAAGAATAACCCCGCACTGGTCGGCGAGCCGGGGGTGGGAAAAACCGCCATTGCCGAGGGGCTTGCCCAGCGGATGGCGGTGGGCAACGTGCCGCCCCAGTTGAAGGACAAACGGCTGGTGAGTCTGAACATGGCGTCTCTGGTTGCCGGAACCAAGTACCGGGGCGAATTCGAGGAACGTCTGCGGGACGTGCTGGGGGAAATCCGCCGCAGCGGAGACGTGATTCTTTTCGTCGATGAAATGCACACCATCGTCGGCGCGGGGGCGGCTGAGGGCGCCATTGACGCGGCGAACATCTTCAAGCCCGCTCTGGGACGGGGCGAGCTGCAAATGCTGGGCGCGACGACCCGGGAGGAATACCGGAAGTATATTGAAAAGGACGCCGCGCTGGAGCGCCGGTTCCGCCCGGTGGTGGTGGAGGAGCCGGGGGAGGAAGCAACGCTGGCGATCCTCCGGGCGCTGAAGCCGGGGCTGGAACGGCACCACCATCTGCGGATCTCCGAGGAAGCGGTGAAGGAGGCGGTGCGCCTGTCCCGGCGGTATCTGCCCGACCTGTATCTTCCCGACAAAGCCATCGATCTGCTGGACGAGGGCGCTGCCCGGGCGCGGATGGAGGAAATGCAGCTGTCCCGGGGCGGCCCTGCCAGAAAAGAGCTGGAGCAGGAGCTGAACGAAGCGGTACGGGAACGGAAATTTGAAAAGGCCGCCGAACTGCGGGACAAAATGCAGCACCTGTCGAAGCCCGCCGACGGAAAACGCGCCCGGTGCGTCACCGGGGCGGACATTGCGTGGGTGGTCTCCGCCCGGACGGGAATTCCCGTGGGGCGGCTCACCGCCGGGGAACGGGAACGGCTGCTGGGGCTGGAAGGATTGCTGTCCGCCCAGGTGGTGGGGCAGAGCAAAGCTGTCAGCGCCGTGGCCGAAGCGGTGCGCCGGGGCTACTGCGGCATCCGGGACGGGTCGCGGCCCATTGCGTGTTTGCTGTTCACGGGACCCACCGGCGTGGGAAAGACGGAGCTGTGCCGGGCGTTGGCGCAGGAGGTCTACGGCAGCCGGGACGCTATGATCCGGCTGGACATGACGGAATATATGGAAAAGCAGTCGGTCTCCCGCCTGATCGGCGCGCCTCCCGGGTACGTCGGCTATGAGGAAGGCGGCAAGCTGACGGAGGCGGTTCGCCGCCGCCCCTACTGTCTGGTGCTGATGGATGAGCTGGAAAAAGCCCATCCGGACGTGCTGGGCATTCTGCTGCAAATCATGGAGGAAGGAACGCTGACGGATTCCACGGGGCGGCACGTCAGTTTCAAGAACGCCATTGTGGTCATGACCTCCAACGTAGGCGGTCAGATTCGGGGTGACGGACTGGGCTTCTGCGCCGGGGGACGAAGCGCGGAGATTGGCGAAGCATTGCAGCAGGCGTTCTCCCCGGAATTTCTGGGACGAATCGACCAGACGGTGTGCTTCGAGCCGCTGGGGACCGGTGCTCTGGAAGCCATCACATGGAAATATCTGCGGCAGCTTCAGGAGCGGACGGCGGCGCTGGGGACCCAGCTTCTGCTGCCCCCGGAACTGGCGACGGAGCTGTTGAAAAAGCGCCCCGGAAAGGATGGCGCGCGGCAGATCCGCCGCCTTGTGCAGACCGAGGTGGAGGGGCCGCTGGCGAGCTACCTGCTGCGCTGCGGGAAGAAACCCGCACGGGTCAAGCCAAAACTGGAGGACGGAAAGCTGGTTTTTTGACGCTCTGGGGCGCGGTGAAGGCGTGGTTATCTGAAATGAAGCTGAGAAAACGCCTGCTTTATTAGAACAAATATGCGAATATCCCCCGATTTCTGGCGGAAATCGAAAAATCCCTGAGAAAAAGATTGATTTTTTCCCTTGCGGGTAGTATACTGTCTCTACATGGAGTAAAAGGGCAGTAAAGTGGAGCGAAAGGGAGGTGAGCGCCGTGATCGGGAAATATCCTGCGAAGCTGGACGAAAAGAGCCGCCTGTTCGTGCCGTCCAAGCTGAGGGCGGAACTGGGGGACACCTTTTTTGTCACCCTCGGCGTCAACTGCGGTCACCGCTGCCTCACCGTCTACACTGCCGAGGAATGGAAGCGCCTTTCGGATAACTACAATGCCATGAGCATTTCCCAGCGCTCCGGCGCAACCAGCCTGATTTTTATGAACGCCGCCGAATGCAGCCCGGATAAGCAGTACCGTTTCAGCCTGACCCAGTTTCTCTTAAGCTACGCCGGAATTGACCGGGAGGTCATGATCGTCGGCCGGGCGGGACAGGCGGAGATCTGGGACGCTAAGGAATTCGCCGACTTTGAGCGGGAGAACCTGACCCCGGAGAAGCTGCTGGCGTCCCTGGAGGCAATCGGCCTATGAGTGAATTTCATCATGTTTCCGTGCTGTTAGAGGAATGCATCGAGGGGCTTGCCATCAAGCCCGACGGCATTTATGTGGACGGGACGTTAGGCGGCGCGGGACATTCCAGCCGCATTGCCGCGAAGCTCACAACCGGACGGCTCATCGGCATCGACCGGGACAACGTGGCGCTGGAAGCGGCGGCGGAACGGTTGAAGCCCTATGAAGACCGAGTCACGCTGGTTCACGCCAATTTCTGCGACATGGATGAGGCGCTCGAGAAACTGGGCATCGATAAGGTGGACGGCATCCTGCTGGACTTGGGCGTTTCCTCCCCCCAGCTGGACGACGGGCAGCGGGGCTTTTCCTATATGACGGACGCGCCGCTGGATATGCGCATGAACGGCGAGGACGTCCGGGACGCCCGTCAGATCGTGAACACATGGTCTTACGAGGAACTCAAGCGTATTTTGTATGATTACGGCGAGGAGCGCTTTGCGCCCCGGATCGCCGCGGCCATTTGCCGCCGCAGGGAGCAGGCGCCCATCGAGACGACGCTGGAGCTGGTGGACGTGATCAAAAGCGCCATGCCCGCTTCCGCTCTGCGGGAGAAGCAGCACCCGGCCAAGCGCAGCTTTCAGGCCATCCGCATCGCCGTCAACGACGAGCTGGGGGCGGTGGAAACGGTGATGAAAAAAGCCGTTCCGCTGCTGAATCCGGTTGGACGGCTGGCGGTAATTACCTTTCATTCTCTGGAAGACCGAATCGTGAAGAATGCCATGGCAGAGGCGGCGAAGGGCTGCACCTGCCCGCCCAGTTTCCCGGTCTGCGTCTGCGGCAAGAAGCCTCAGGTGCGGATCGTGACCCGCAAGCCCATCGTTTCCGGGGAAGAAGAACTGGAACGGAATCCCAGAGCACGCAGTGCCAAACTGCGTATCTGCGAAAAACTATAAATTATAACAGGCAAATTGCCGGAAAGGGGATAGAATGATGACGGAAAAGCCCAAAATTCAGTACATTGGTCAGTTCTATGTCCCCGGCAGCGAGGCGCAGGTGCTTGCGCCGAAGAAAAAGAAGAAAAAGGCCAAAACAAAGCTCCCGATCGCAAAGCAGGAGCAGGTAAAGGCAATCTATATCGACCCCGTGGCGCTGATTGGCATCACGGTGGCAGTGGTGATGCTGGCAGTCATGGTGGTGGGAGCATTGCAGCTGCGCAGCGACTGGGCGCAGTATGAGCAAATGTCCAACTACGTCTCCCGGCTGAACCAAAACAACGCCGAGCTGGAACGCACCTACCGGGACGGCTATGATCTGGAGGACATCCGGGACAAGGCGCTGGCTCTCGGCATGGTGCCGGTGGAGGAAGTGCCAAGCAGAACCATCACCGTCACGATCTCCCAGCCGAAGCCGGAACGGACGCTCTGGGACGACATCGTCTGGTTCTTTGGCGGCCTATTCGGGGACGGGGAAGCCGCTTCCTTCGGATGAGCGGAAAAAGCGGTTCCCCTGCATAAAGTCCGCCCTTCCTCATAAAGTAAGATAGCAGCTGCACTGGGCGGCGAGGGATTCCCTTGCTGCCCAAAGTTGTATCTTGACGGAAAGGCCGGTGGCTTATGGGGAGGAAGAAGCGGGAATTTAACCGTCTGCGGCTGGACAGCGGCCAGCACAGGCGCATCATGCTGGTATCCGCACTGCTGGGGGCGCTGGCCTTCCTGCCGGTGGGGCTGCGGCTGTACAGCCTGATGGTGACGAACTACGATTATTATTCCTCCCTCGCTCTGCGCAACCAGACCCGCACGACGACGGTGACCGCCGACCGCGGGGACATCTTCGACCGGAATATGAATATTCTGGCGACCTCCGTCAGCGTGGAGAATGTGTATCTCGACCCCCACGAGCTGAAGCAGTCCAAGGCGGATATTCCCGAAATTGCCCGGACGTTGGGGGAAATCCTGGGAAAAGACCCCGCCTGGATCGAGGAACAGGCGGCGGACATCAAACGGCGCTACAAGCAGGTCGGCACCCGCATTGACGAGGAGACCGCCGGGAAAATCCGGGATTACATCAATGAAAAGGGCATTTCCGGCATCCATCTGGAACCCACGTCCCAGCGGGTCTACCCCTATGAAACGCTGGCAGCGCAGGTCGTCGGCTTCACCAACGCATCCAACGAGGGCTGTGAAGGGGTGGAGGCCGCTTACAACAGCTTCCTCGCGGGCAGCACGGGCAGAGTCATCACCACAAAGGGCAATAACGAAATGGATATGCCCTTTTCCTATGAAAACTACGTTTCCTCCCGGCAGGGGGACAGTGTGATCTTAACGCTGGACGCCACGGTGCAGGCGTGCCTTGAAAAGCAGCTTTCCGCCGCCATCGCCCGCTATGACGTCCAGAACGGCGCCTTCGGGCTGGTGATGAACTGCAAGACGGGAGAAATCCTCGCCATGGCCACGCTGGGCAGCTATGACCCCAACAACTATCTGGAAATCGCCGACGAGGGAACGGCGGCGCAGCTGGAAGAAATGAAACGGGTCTACCTCGCCGAGCCGGAGGGGAGCGAAGCCTACGAGGCTGGGAAGACGGCCTATGGGGAAGCCCTCTCCGCCGCCCGATTGAAGCAGTGGCGCAACCGGGTGATCTCCGACGGCTATGAGCCGGGTTCTACCTTCAAGGTGCTGACCATGTCGGCGGCGCTGGACTGCGGCGCCATCGATTTGAATACCCCCTTCCACTGCTCCGGCTCCGAGCAGATTCCGGGGCGTGCCCAAAAACTTCACTGCTGGCGCTCCACGGGACACGGGGCGGAAAAGACGCCCCAGGCGCTGCAAAATTCCTGCAACATCGCCTTCGCCCACATCGCCCTGAAGCTGGGCGGGGAGCGGTTTTATGAATACGTCAAAAACTTCGGGGTGCTGGAAAAAACCGGCATCGACCTCGCGGGAGAGAGCAAGGGCGTCTTTTTCGACAAGGCGCTGGTCACGGACACGGACAAATGGGGGACGGCGTCCCTGACCTCCGGTTCTTTCGGACAAACCTTCAAGATCACCCCATTGCAGCTGGTGCGGGCGATTTCCTCGGTGGTCAACGGCGGGCAGCTGATGGAGCCGTACATCGTCTCGGAAATTCTGGACGCCGACGGCAGCACGGTGATGAAGGCGGAGCCGACGGTGGTGCGCAGAACCATTTCTCAGGAGACCTCCGACACCATGCGCACCCTCATTGAGTCCGTCGTTACGGAGGGAACGGCAAAAAATGCCAAAGTTGCCGGGTTTTCCATCGGCGGAAAGACCGGAACCAGTGAAAAAATTGACGTTTTTGACGAGAATGGCCAGCGCGTGCAGGATAAAATCGTATCTTTTGTGGGGATTGCGCCTATGGACGATCCGGAGTATATTATACTTGCCGCGTTGGATACACCGTCCCGGACAACGGGAATTTACATTTCCGGCGGCGTCATGGCGGCGCCCACCGTGGGCGCGGTGATGGCGGACGTGCTGCCATACTTAGGCGTGAAGCAGTCCTTTTCCGAGGACGATATCGCGGGAAAGCAGATCGTCATGGAAGACCTGACCGGCATGACGGCGAAGGATGCCCAGACGCTTCTGAAAAAAGAAGGGCTGACGGCGGCAATTTCCGGCAGCGGCGAAACGGTGACGGGGCAGATCCCGTCTCCCGGACAGACCGTTCCCGGGGGAAGCCAGGTGCTTCTGTTTCTGGGGCAGACCCCGGAGCCGGAAACGGTGAAGGTCCCCGATTTTTACGGCATGAACCGTCAGCAGGCCAGCGACGCCGCGGGCGCGCTGGGACTGTACATTCTGGTGACGGGGAACGATGAAATTTCCACCGGCGTGACCGTGACGGCGCAGAACGTGGCCAAGGATACCGAGGTTCCCGCGGGAACGACGATCACGCTGGTATTCGCGGATACCGCGGCCAGAGACTGACAACGGAGGATAAATATGAAGCTGAAGGAACTTTTGACGGGCATTTCCGTTCTGGAATGCACCGCGGACCCGGAGCTTGAAATCAAAGAGATTTTTTACGATTCCCGGAAGGTGACCCCGGGCAGCCTGTTTGTGGCCGTGTCCGGCTTTGCTGCCGACGGAAATAAATTTATTCCCATGGCCGCGGAAAAGGGAGCGGCGGCGGTGGTCACGGCGAAGAAGCCGGAGACGGATATTCCCTATGTTCTGGTGGAATCCGACCGGCTGGCGCTGGCGCTGCTGGGGTGTAATTTCTTTGGCCGCCCGGCGGAGCATATGACCATGATCGGCATTACCGGCACCAACGGAAAAACGTCCTCCACGCTTCTATTAAAGCAGGTTCTGGAAACCTGTCTGGGGGCGAAGGTGGGGCTGATCGGCACCATGGCCAATATGATCGGGCAGGAGACCATCCCCACCGAGCGAACCACCCCGGAGAGCTTTGAATTGCAGGCGCTGTTCGCAAAAATGCGGGACGCGGGCTGCACCCATGTGGTGATGGAGGTTTCCAGCCACGCCATTTCCTTGGAGCGCATCGGCGGCATTCATTTTGACGTCGCCGCCTTTACCAACCTGACGGAAGATCATCTGGACTTCCACAAGACCATGGATGCCTATTGCGAGGCCAAGGCCGAGCTGTTCCGCCGCTGCCGTCTGGCGGTCGTCAATGCGGACGACAGCTATTCGGACAGGATTCTCGCGGCGGCTGCCTGCCCGGTGCTGACCACGGGCGTACACCACCCCGCCGATCTGCGGGGCGAAAACCTGGAGCTTCTGGCACAGGGCATTCGCTTTACTGCCGTATCCGGCGAGGAACGGGCGGCGGTGTCTCTGCCCATCCCCGGAAAGTTCACCGTCTACAACGCGCTGACGGTTATGGGTATCGCAAAGCAGCTGGGCATTTCCCTGACGGACTGCGCCGCCGCACTGAAAACGGCCTCCGGCGTCAAGGGCAGGGTGGAGGTAGTCCCCACCCCCGGAAAACCCTACAGCATCCTCATTGACTATGCCCACACCCCCGACGGACTGGAAAACGTGCTTTCCTCCGTGAAGGATTTCTGCAAAGGCCGGGTCATCGCGGTATTTGGCTGCGGCGGCGACCGGGACCCCATGAAGCGGCCCATTATGGGACATATCGGCGTGAAGCTGTCGGATTTTGCCGTCATCACCTCGGATAACCCCCGCACGGAAGACCCCATGGCCATCATCGAGGACATCCTGACAGGGGTAAAACAGGAAGACGGGGAATATATTGTTATCGAAGACCGGCGCGCGGCCATCAGATATGCTATGGACATTGGGAAAAAAGATGATATAATTATTCTGGCAGGAAAGGGTCATGAGACCTATCAGGACATCGGCGGCGTAAAGCGCCACTTGGATGAACGGGAAGAGGTTGCCGCCCACCTGCGGGAAAAAGAGGAAACAGCATGGGAAAATTAACGCTCAGACAGGCCGCCGAGTGGTGCGGCGGTGTGGTGGAAGAAAAATACGCGGACGTCGAATTTTTAGGCGCGGCCAATGACACCCGGGTCATGCAGCCGGGGCAGCTGTTTATCGCGCTTCAGGGCGCGCGGGACGGCCACGACTTCATCAAAAAGGCTATGGACAGGGGCGCTGCGGCGGCTCTGTGCAGCCGCAAGGTGGGGGACTACCCCGCGATCTATGTGGACGACCCCCGCATTGCTTTGGGGAGAATCGCCCGGGAAGAACTGAAACGCATTGGCGCAAAGGTGGTGGCGGTCACCGGCTCCGTGGGCAAGAGCACCACGAAGGAAATGGTCGCCGCCGTGCTGGAACAGGCTTTCGTCACCAGTAAGACCCCGGCCAACCACAATAACGACATCGGAATGCCCATGGCGGTGCTTGCCATGCCGGAGAATACCGAGGTCGCGGTGCTGGAAATGGGCATGAACCATTTCGGCGAAATTGCCTACCTGTCCCAGATCGCAAGACCGGACGTGGCCGTTATCATCAACATCGGCACCGCCCACATTGAATTTCTGGGTACGCAGGAGGGGATACGGCAGGCGAAAATGGAGATCGTGGAGGGCATGACCCCTCACGGGATGCTCCTGCTCAACGGCGACGATTTTCTCCTGCGCAATCTGGACAAGGAGCCGCAGCAGCGGGTTACATACTTCGGTTCCTCCGAAGGCTGTGCCGTCCGGGCGTTTGACGTCAATCAGGACGGCGACTATCTGCGCTTCCGGGTGGAGGCCGGGCGGCTGTCCTTCCCGGTGAAGATGCTTCTGGAAGGCGAGCACTACGTCAACGACGCGCTGGCGGCGGTGACGGTCGGCCTGAAGCTGGGGGTGCTGCCCGAAAAGATTCAGGCGGGGCTTTCCCAGTTCCGGAACATTTCCGGCCGTCAGGAGATCATCCAGGCCGGCGGCATGACCATCATCAAGGACTGCTACAACGCAGGCCCCGAGTCCATGGCGGCGGCGCTGGCCGTCCTTGGAAAGAAGCAGGGGCGGCGGATCGCGGTGCTGGGTGACATGCTGGAACTGGGGGACTGCACCCAGGCGGAGCACTACCGGGTGGGCAGGATCGCCGCGGAGAAAGCGGATTTTGTCTTTGCCTACGGCCCCAATTCCGGGCGCATTATCAGCGGAACCATCACCGGCGGTATGCCGGAGACCCGGGGAAGAGCCTTTACGAACCGGGAGGAGCTGGTCGCGGCGCTGAAACGCACGGCAAAGCCCGGCGACGTGCTGCTGTTCAAGGCCAGCCACGGTATCCATCTGGAACAGGTTCTGGACGAGTTCTTAGGCGAAGAGAAGTAACGGAGGAAGAAGTCATGACAAGAATCTTGATTACGGCGGCGGCGGGCTGCATCCTGACCGGCGGCATTGGGTATCTGCTGCTGCCGGTGCTGCGGGCGCTGAAAGCCGGACAGTCCATTCGGGAGATCGGCCCCACATGGCACAACAGCAAGGCCGGCACCCCCATGATGGGCGGACTGATGTTCATTTTCGGGACAATTCTCTGCCTGGTGGGCAATTTCCCCGCCATGAGCGATGATTCCCCGTTTTATGTGCTGGCGCTTGCCCTGTGCTTCGGCCTCATCGGGTTTCTGGACGATTTTACCAAGGTCAAATTCCACCGGAATCTGGGCCTGACGACGCTCCAGAAGGCCATGCTGCAAATGGCGGTATCGGCGCTGTTCCTGTACGCCATGTACCGTTCCGGCTTTATGGATACCCATCTGTACATTCCCTTCGCGAATATGAGCTTCCAGCTGCACCCCATCGTCTATATTTTCTTTGCCATGTTCGTTATGGTGGGGACGGACAACGCGGTGAACCTCACCGACGGTGTGGACGGCCTGTGCGCCAGCATCACCCTGCCTGTGATGATATTCTTTACCGCTGCGGCCGCCGCCATGGGCAAATACGATCTGGCACTGCTGCCCGCGGCTCTGGCGGGCGGACTGGTCGCATACCTCTTTTATAACTGGCATCCCGCTAAGGTCTTCATGGGAGATACCGGCTCGCTGTTCTTAGGCGGCGTGGTGTGCGCCATGGCCTTTGCCCTGGAAATGCCCCTGATTTTGATTCTGATTGGCTTTGTGTATGTCTGTGAAGCCATGTCCGATATTTTGCAGGTCTCCTATTTCAAGGCGACCCACGGCAAGCGCCTGTTCAAGATGGCGCCCATCCACCACCATTTTGAAATGTGCGGCTGGAAGGAAGAAAAAATCGTGCTGGTATTCGCCGGTGTGACGGCAGCCATGTGCGTGCTGGCCTGGTTCGGAATCGCCGGTCTCGTCGGTTAATTATCCACTCCTGAAAGGAAGTATCTTATGGCGTCGGAGCGTGACCTCCATGCCAAAGAGAAACGCCGCCCGGGACTTTCCCGGACGGGGGAAAGCGTTGATTACCCCTTTTTGCTGCTGGTGCTTCTGCTGCTGACGGTGGGACTGGCTATGCTGTATTCGGCAAGCTACGCCCAGAGCGAATACGACACCAGCTACGAAATTTCCACAAAATATCTCCAGAAACAGGCGGTTTGCGCCGCGATCGGTCTTGCCGCCATGTTCTTTTTCAGCCGGATACCCACGGGCGTCTGGTACCGGTTCGCATGGCCGCTGTACGGCGTGAGTATCGCGCTGCTGCTGAGCGTCCTTGTCATCGGCGAGGAGGTCAACGGCGCACGGCGCTGGATTAACTTGGCGGGCATTCAGTTTCAGCCCTCCGAGATCGCGAAATTCACCATGATCCTGCTGTTTGCCCGGCTGACCCGGCTGTACGGGCAGGACGCGAAAACCTTCCGCCACGGCGTTCTGGGCTTCGGCCTGGCGCTGATGGGAATTCTGGTTCCGCTGGCGCTGGAAAAGCACCTGTCGGCCATTATGCTCATGGGCATGGTGGCGGTGGTGATGATGTTCGTGGCGGGCACCCGAACCAGATGGCTTCTGGCCGGGGCGGGGGCTGCCGCCGTGTTTGTGGTC
>OIYS01000602.1_pt1 | contig 23634 bp, 21 predicted proteins | sample 1588271 | NCBI WGS metagenome assembly OIYS01 (sample SAMN03283286) | human gut metagenome | biome: human-associated habitat; material: feces | host: Homo sapiens | place: Peru | collected 2012
GGTCAAAGAAAATTCGCGCTCCAAGCGAATATTTTCTTTGGGTACCGCAAGAGTAAGGAGTGCAGTCCGAAAATCTCTGATTTTCGAGCGAGCGGCATTCCCGTCCAAGGCGTGGCGAATTTTTCGCCACGCCTGCAATGTTCGGAGAAAAATATATGGAATATGAAATCAGGCGCTCCGCGCGCAAAACCGTCGCTTTGGAAATTACCGACCGCGCCGCACTGCTTGTAAGGGCGCCGCTTAAAATGAGCGACCGCGAAATTGAAGGATTTGTTTTGAAATACAGAGGTTGGGCAGAGGAAAAGCTTAAAACCGCGCAAAAAAGAGCCGAGCACGAGCAAAGCATTACCGAGCGTGAAAAGGAGCTGCGCGAAAAAGCCGAACACCTTTTGCCGGAGCTTACGGCAAGGTATTCGGCTGTTATGGGGCTTAAACCCGCATCGGTTAAAATCACGTCCGCCAAAAAGCGCTTCGGCTCCTGCAGCGGAAAAAACGGTATCTGCTTTTCGTGGCGGCTTATGGCGTATCCCCTGCCCGCAATAGAGTATGTTGTGGTGCATGAGCTGGCGCATATTAAGCACCATAATCACAGCGCGGCGTTTTACGCGCTTATTAAGCGGTACATGCCCGATTACAAAAGCCGTCAGGCCCTTTTAAAAAAGCCCGAATAATTATTTTTCGGCACAATCGCTGCAAACTCCGTAAAGCACGCTGCCCTCGCAGCGCAAAGCAAAGCCGTGGCTTTTAAGCAAATGCTCCTTTATTTCCCGCATAAATCCGCACTCTAAGTGCATCACCTTTCCGCAGCGAACGCATTTTATATGTATATGCTCGTCGCAATTCTGTCTGCTGCCTATAAATCTGTAAACCGATTTTCGGGTATTTTCATCGGTAAATTTAAGCACCTGCCGCTCTGAGCTTAATCTGTTAAGACAGCGGTAAACGGTAGCGGGATTAACGGCGGCATTTTTTCCTTTTAAATAATTTATAATATCGGCGGCGCTCGCGGTATCCTCTCCGCGGCTTGCGAGATAATCCAGAATTTCCTTACGCGCCTTTGTGGAATAGCCTTGCTTTTCGGGCATAAACATCTGTCCTTTCAAAAATATTATAAACTAAAACCCGAAATATTGCAATAAGTATTGATTTTACCTTTAATATATATTATAATCTAAAAAAAATATAGGGAAGTGCTGTAAATGGAACTTAAAAACATATTTGATATTGACGGCGAAAAACCGCTTGATAACATACCGTCGGACGGCGGATACACCGCGATATTCCGCACGGTAGCCTGCGTGGGCGACAGCCTTTCGTCGGGCGAATTTGAGGCGGATAACGGAAATGGCGGCAGCAGCTGGCACGATATGTATGAATATTCGTGGGGTCAGTTTATCGGCCGTATGTGCGGAAGCAAGGTCTACAATATGTCCCGCGGCGGAATGTCGGCTAAGGAATATTGCGAAACCTTTGCCGATGCAAACGGCTACTGGAACCCGAAATACGCGTCGCAATGCTACATTATCGCCCTCGGCGTCAACGACCTTTTCGGTCTTAAACAGGATGTCGGCACCTGCGGCGATATTGACTCGGATAATCCCGAGGATAAAAAAACCTTTGCGTTTTATTACGCACAGATAATAGAAAGGCTGAAAAAAATTCAGCCCCGCGCGAAATTCTTTCTTATGACAATGCCGCGCGAAAATGACAGCGAACAATCGCGTGAACTTAAAGTAAAGCACCGCGAATTACTCCGTTCATTTGCGGAAAAGTACGATAATACATATGTGATTGATCTGTTTGAGTACGCCCCCGTATATGATGATGAATTTAAAGAAAAATTCCATATGCGCGGTCATATGAACCCAGCAGGTTACCTGCTTACGGCAAAAATGACGGCGGCTTATATCGACTTTATAATCCGCCATAATATGCAGGATTTCAAAGAGGTCGGCTTTATAGGCACCGACCTGCACGCTTAAAAACTCCGCACAGTAAATCGCCCCATCTCCCGTTATTTACGGGAGATGGGGCGATTTTGACATATAAGCTATAGCCGAAGCTATCAGTTAAGCCCGAAGCTTACCGACAGAGCCTTATCCACAAGCCCCATGGAACCGTTATCAAGGCAGCCCATTTTTTCTTTAAGGCGCTGTTTATCTATGGTTCTTACCTGCTCCAATAAAACTATCGAATCCTTGGCAAGCCCGCAGCCGTCGGCGTTTACGGAAATATGCGTAGGAAGATTGGTTTTATCGCGCTGGCTGGTTATTGCGGCGGCTATAACCGTAGGGCTGTATTTATTGCCCACATCGTTCTGTATTATAAGTACAGGTCGCACGCCGCCTTGCTCGGAGCCCACAACAGGGCTTAAATCGGCATAGTATATTTCTCCCCGCTTTATATTCATTTTTATTTCACACTCCGCTTAAATACTGGTAGGTTCGGCTCTCACCAGCCTAACCTGATTTTATTTTTACCTGTATTTACAGAATTTAATCAAACAAAATTTATTTGTCCGATAACATTTTATGTTTTTCCATGCGGATTGTTACACAAGTATGATACATAGCGGGCGGGTCGGGAAACAGTAAATCGGGGCATGTTCTATATTTCATCCAAAAGCCTTATAACAGAGCATTTAAGCACCCTTGCAAGGTGCACAAGCTCAATGTCGGTTACAAATCTTTTGCCGCATTCTATTCTCTGAACGGCGTTTTTATCTATATCCAACCCGTCAAGCTGCAATAAATCGGCAAGTTTACGTTGGGAAATATTCATTTCTTTTCGTAAAACATATATATTTTTACCGCAAATATTATTTAACCCCTCTGAATTTTTGTTTATAAACATATATTTTTTCTCCTTTTGACATTTAGTGCTTGTCAACAGAAAAATTATATGCTATAATAAATTAAAATATGACATTCACTGAATGTCATTTGTGGAGGGAATAATATGGAAACAACGGAAAAAACAAAATTTTGTAAGCATTGCGGCGCAAAAATACCCGAAGACGCCGTTCTTTGTACTGCCTGCGGCAGGCAGGTAGAAAAGCTGGAGGGTGAAAATTCCCCCAATATAATTATTAACAATTCAAATTCCTCGCAAAATGTAAATACAAATACCAATGTGGGCGGTTTCGTTGCGGGCAAGCTGCGTAACAAGTGGGTGGCGCTGGCTCTCTGTGTTTTCGGCGGATTTTTCGGTCTTCATAAATTTTACGAGGGTAAAATCGGAATGGGAATACTCTATATATGTACTTTGGGGTTATTCTATATCGGACCGATAGTTGATTTTATAGTTATTCTTACAAAGCCCAATCCGTATATACCGTGATATTAAAGGCATAGCCCTTTAATATATGCCGGCTTTGCCGGTTTCTTATACAGAACCCCTTATCTGTATAAGAGAATATGCCGGGAGCGTTTATCTCCCGGCATATTTGTTAAAGACTCCCTTTTTTGTGTTAGCAAATAGAAGGGTATTTAAACAAGTTTGAAAATTTTATGGTAATTTAGTCCGTAACAACCCCTCCGTCATAGCTTACGCATGACACCTCCCCTTACACAGGGGAGGCAGTCAGGCTCCCTTCTTTTCGGCTTCGCCGAAACAGAGGGGAGCTGTCAGCGTGGCTGACTGAGGGGTATTTTTCTAACATCTAATATCTAACGTCTAATATCTGATTTTTGATTTGCTCGTTTTTTTCCCTAGCCGTTATAATCACAAATGCTGCGGCGCATATTATTGCCGAAAGCAGCGACCCCGCCGCGGTGGCAAGCCCCATTGGGTAGAGCGTTTCGGGGAACATTGAAGACATTAAATAAGAGCCGGGAACGCGCGCAAGCAGTATTGCGATTATATTGTGCATAAACGAAATTCCCGATTTGCCGCAGGCGCAGAAATACCCGCTGAACGCAAAGTGTATTCCGGCGAAAAGGCAATCCCACGCATAGCCGCGCAGGTACTCGCCGCCAAGCCTTGTAACCACCGCGCTGTCGGTAAAAAGCGATACCGCGCCGTCCGCTAAAAACTGCATAATAACCGCCGCCGTGCCGCCGAAGCCCGCAGCAATAAAGATTGCGTAAAGCAGCGTTTTTTTGGCGCGGTCTGGCTTTTGTGCCCCGATATTCTGCGCGCCGAGCGCCGAAACGGCGGAAAGCATAGAAGACGGCACAAGAAATAAAAAGCCGATTATTTTTTCAACAATTCCCACCGCTGCTGCGTCGTTAAGCCCGCGGCGGTTTGCAATTACGGTAATTACCATAAAAGCAATTTGAATAAATCCGTCCTGCATGGCAACGGGCACGCCTATTTTTAAAATTTTCCCGGTTATTTGCTTATCGGGCTTTAAGTCCGCTTTTTTTAGCGCAAAGTCGGCTTTGCGCCTTTTTGCGAAAATAAGCGATATAACAACACTTACAGCCTGGGAAAGCGTTGTGCCGAGCGCCGCTCCCGCGGGACCCATACCGAGGGCGCCTATAAACAGGTAATCGAGCGCTATATTAGCAGCACAGGCAATCGCTATAAAATACATGGGGCTTTTACTATCCCCCATACCGCGGAAAACGGCGCTTATAATATTATACGCTGTTATAAACGGTATGCCTATAAAGCAGATTGTAAGGTAATCCACCGTGCCCATCGCGGCGTCTGCGGGGGTTGAAACAGCGGAAACTATGGCGCTGCGCAAAATAAGCAGTAAAAATGTCAGCACTAAGGAAAGCCCCATAAACAGCGTTACGGTGTTGCCAGTAAAAAGCGCCGCTTTGCGGCTGTCCTTTCCGCCCACTGCCTGACCTATATTTACCGTGGCACCCATGGCAAGCCCCACTATCATTACCGTTAACATATGCATAACCTGCGAGCCGACGGAAACCGCGGTAGTATCGGCAACGCTGCCGAACTGACCTATTATGAGCAGATCCGCCATTCCGTAAAGGGTTTGCAGGAAAAAAGATAAAAGGTACGGCAGCGAGAAGAACAAAAGGTTCTTCATAACGCTGCCGCTTGTAAGCTCCCGTTTCATACAGAGGCTTAACCTCCGAGGTAAGCTTTTTTAACCGAGTCGCTTTGTGCAAGCTCTGCGCCGGTGCCCGAAAGGGTAATTCTGCCCGATTCAAGAACATAAGCGCGATCGGCTATTCTGAGTGCCATTTCTGCGTTCTGTTCAACCAAAAGAATGGTAGTGCCCGCCTCGTGCAGTTCTTTGATTATATCAAATATCTGCTGAACAAGTATAGGCGCCAGACCCATTGAGGGTTCGTCGAGCATTAAGAGCTTGGGTTTACTCATAAGCGCCCTGCCCATGGCGAGCATTTGCTGCTCGCCGCCCGAAAGCGTGCCGGCAATCTGATTTTTGCGGTGTTTAAGGCGCGGGAAACGCTCAAAAACATCCGCTATGCCGTCTTTCACATAGCCCGGCTGTGTATAAGCGCCCATTTCAAGGTTTTCAAGCACGGTCATATGCAAAAATATTCGTCTGCCCTCGGGAACGTGCGCCAAACCCTTTGATACAAGCTTGTGCGCCTCGGCATGGGTAATATCTTCGTTCATAAGGGTAATACTGCCGGTTTTTGAGTGCATAAGCCCCGAAATGGTTTTAAGGGTGGTTGACTTGCCCGCGCCGTTTGCGCCTATAAGGGCTACAATTTCATCCTCGTGCACCTCAAGCGAAATGCCTTTAAGCGCGTGAATATTGCCGTAATAAACGTTTATATCATTTACTTTCAGCATTGCCGTCAGCCTCCTTTTTCTTTCCGAGATACGCCTCAATAACCTTGGGGTTAGCCTTAATTTCATCCGGCGTGCCCTTTGCTATTATTTTACCGTGGTCAAGCACGCAAATGCCCTCGCAAATGTTCATAACAAGGTTCATATCGTGCTCAATAAGCATTATGGCAATATTGAAAGTATCGCGTATACGGCGAATATTTTCCATAAGCTCCGCCGTTTCCGAGGGGTTCATACCCGCCGCAGGCTCGTCAAGCAAAATAATGCTCGGGTTGGTGGCAAGCGCCCTTACAATTTCAAGTCTTCTCTGCGCGCCGTAGGGCAGCGAGCCTGCCTCCTCGTTTGCCACGTCAGCCATTGAGAAAAAGTCAAGCAGCTCTATTGCGCGCTCATTAGCCGTTTTTTCGGCTTTTTTATATCCGAAACCGTGAGTAACCGAGGCAAAAAATCCCTCTTTAATGGAGTTGTGCAAGCCTACCTTAACGTTATCAAGCACCGACATATTGGAAAACAGGCGTATATTCTGGAAAGTACGCGCAATTCCCATACGGTTTACCTGCGAGGTTGTTTTGCCGGCAGTTGACTTTCCGTCCAAAATAATAGAACCGCGCGATGGTTGGTAAACATTGGTAATCAGGTTGAAAACTGTGGTTTTGCCTGCGCCGTTAGGGCCTATAAGACCGGCTATTTCGGTTTTGCCTACGGTAAGTGAAAATTCGTCAACTGCGGTAAGTCCGCCGAAATCAATACCCAAATGGTGAGTTTCAAGCACGGGGCGTTTATCAACATCGCGCTCGGGAACAATTGCGCCCGAGGGGTAAGGTACCATTTTATCCATTTGATTTTACCTCCCCGTTTTTATTTTTGCGGAACATTTCGTTTAATTTAATCTTAGTGTTTTCAAAAAAAAGCTTTGCTTTTGAGCTGTTTTTAAGCAGCATTACCGCAATAAGCAGTATTGCGTAAATAAGCATACGGTAGTCGCCCGCGTTTATGTTGCGCAAAAGCTCGGGCAGCATATAAAGCAGGGCGGTTGCTATAATAGTACCGAAAATATTGCCCATTCCGCCGAGAACCACGAAAACGAGAATTAAAATTGAAGTGTTAAAGTTGAACTTTTCAGCCGCAATAGCCGAGAAATTCATAGCGTAAAGCACGCCCGCCATGCCTGCCAAGGCAGCCGATGTAATAAATGCGGTGAGCTTGTACTTTGTAATGCTTATACCTACCGATTCGGCGGCTATGCGGTTATCCCTTATAGCGGTTATAGCGCGGCCCGAACGGCTGTAAATAAGGTTAATTACCACAAACAGGGTGAAAAGAATAAGCACAAAGCCTGCCGTAAAGGTGGCTATCTTGGTTATGCCTACAGCGCCCTGCGGACCGTTTAGAATAATTCTGCCGTTTTTCATGCCGAGGCTTGCCGCGTCCTTCATATTAACGTGAAGCCCGCTTTTATCAATACCCACATAAAGGCAGTTTATTATATTCTTTATAATTTCGCCGAATGCGAGGGTTACTATTGCAAGATAGTCGCCCGAAAGCCGCAGAACGGGTATACCGATTAAAAAGCCCATAATTCCCGCAATTATACCGCCCGCAACCATTGCTATAACAAGTCTTACGGGGTCGGAGCCCACCTTATCCTGCAGCGCTGCCGTAATTATAGCGCCGGTAAACGCGCCCACGCTCATAAAGCCGGCGTGACCGAGAGACAACTCACCCAAAACGCCGACGGTCAGGTTAAGCGAGATAGCCATAACTATATATGCGCAGATAGGAATTAACTGACCGGAAATGGAGTTGCTTATCATTCCCGCGTTTTGCAGCGGGAAAAGTATTGCAAATAAAGCTATTACAAGACCGTAGGTTTTAATATTTGTTCGGGCATATTTGCTAAGCCCTTTGTATTTTGAAGCGATACTCATGTTTCCCACCTCACACCTTTTCCGTTATCTTCTTGCCGAGCAAGCCGGTAGGCTTAACAAGGAGTACTATTATAAGCACCGAGAAAACAATGGCGTCGGACAGCTGTGTGGAAATATATGCCCTGCCGAGAATTTCTATAACGCCCAAAAGTATGCCGCCTATCATAGCTCCGGGAATTGAGCCTATACCGCCGAAAACCGCCGCCGTAAACGCCTTTATACCGGGCATTGAGCCGGTTGTGGGTATCAACACAGGGTATGCAGAGCAAAGCAGAACGCCCGCTATTGCAGCCAAAGCACTGCCTATTGCAAAGGTCATTGAAATGGTGCGGTTGGTGTTTATTCCCATAAGCAGAGCGGCGTCCTTATCCTCAGATACCGCGCGCATTGCCTTACCCATTTTACCCTTTTTGGTAAAGAAAGTAAGTCCTACCATTATAAGTACGCAGGCGGCAACGGTAACGAGCGATTCGGGCGTTATTATAAGCTTGCCGTCAAACAGTGAAATTGATTTAAACGGCACTACCGAGGTGAACGCACGCGGAGTGCTGCCCCAGATTATAAGCGCCGCATTCTGTAAAAAGTAGCTTACACCGATAGCCGTTATAAGCACGGCAAGCGATGTTGCCTTTCTCAAAGGACGGTAAGCAAGGCCCTCAATAAGAATACCCAATACCGTACAAACAGCCATTGAAATAAGTATAGACAGCACAGTGGGGATACCTAAGGTTGTGGAGCATATGTAAGAAACATATGCGCCTACCATAATAACGTCGCCGTGCGCAAAGTTAAGCATTTTCGCAATGCCGTAAACCATCGTGTAACCGAGCGCTATTATGGCGTAAACGCTGCCGAGACTTATTCCGTTTATTAAGTTGGAAATTAAAGTCATTGCTTACACCCCTTTTAAAAATGGGAAAACGGGGTCATATAAGACCCCCTTTCCCCTATTAAACCGAATACGGATTATTTATCCATACCAACGTACGCGCCGTTTTTGATTACCATGCCCTTAGGAGACTTGGAAACCTCACCGGTGGTTTTCCATGTCATCCCCGTACCGGTAAGACCGTCAAACTTAAAGGAAGAATCTGTGAACTGTGCGGTCAAAGCCTCGCATATATCGGCCGCCTTATCGCTTGCCTTTACACCCTTTGCCTTGCATGCTTCATAGAGTGCGTAAACGCAGTCATAGGTATCTGCCGCGAACTGGTTCGGTGTCTCACCGAATTTCTCTTTATACTTTGCAACAAAGTTTTTGGTTTTTTCGTCTGCTGCGTCAGCTGTGAAGGGAGTTAAAAGCATAACATTTTCGGCAAGCTTTGTATCAAAGTTTTTAACTGTAAGTATACCGTCCATACCATCAACGCCGAAGAATTTGGGGGTATAGCCCATTTTGTTAGCCTGAGTCAGTATGAGGGATGCCGGAGTATAGTAGATCGGGAGGAAGAGCAGATCCGCGCCCTTTGCCTTAGCGTCGTTAAGCTGAGCGGAGAAGTCGCTGTTGGTATCATCCGGGAAGGTGGTAGTGCTTACAATCTCAAGACCTTCTTTTTTAGCCTCATCCGCAAATTTCTGATAAATGCCGGTTGAATAAGCGTCGCCGTTGTTGTAAATTACCGCAATCTTGGTGCCGAGCTTCTGCTCTTTAATGTACTGAGCCGAAGCAACACCCTGGTTCGGGTCGGTAAAGCACATCTGGAATACGTTATCCTTGCGCTGAATGGTAACGTTTCCGTCGCTGTCGGGCTGACCGCCTATAACGTCGGTAGAAGAAGCCGAAGGAGTAAGCTGGAATATCTTATCGGAATTGGTCTCGGTGGAAACCGCAATGCAGGGCTTTGTGGTAACGGTGCCCATAAGGATCTGCATACCCCAGTCTTTCAGCTTGTTGTAAGCGTTGACTGACTTTTCGGCGTCGTTTTCATCATCTTCAAACTGCAGCTCAAACTGTACGTCCTCGCCCTTTGCGTTGATTTCCTCAACCGCAATTTCAGCCGCGTTTTTAACCGCCTGGCCGTAAATAGCCGCCGCACCGGTGATAGGTCCTATACCGCCTATTTTGATCTTGCCGCTTGAAGAGCCGCCGCTGTCTTTAGAGCCGCCGCAGCCGGCCATAGCGGTAAGAACGAGGGCAGCCGACATAGCCGCGCTCATAAATCTTACAAATTTTTTCATTCTAAACAACCTCTTTCAAAGTTTTTTATATTTTACAGCCCGAAGGCTGAAAAACAACAATAATAAAAAATGACCTTGCCTTTTTTGAAAAGCAAAGTCAGCGGGTTTACAAGCCTTTTCAGCTTTTAACAGGCTCATAAAAAGCCGTTTTGCTTTTCATATTTATATGTTTTGAAATTCCAATCGCTCTTATTATAATTAGCTGTAGGAAAATAATGGCGCTAATTACAAAAAGGGACACTGTATTGACAACAGTGCCCTCGTTAAGACGTATTAAAGAAGCAGACGAAAATTCAGGTGCGGTATTGGCATCTGTTGACTGTTCATATGATTTTGTCATAAATGAAACACGCATTGTCTTTCGTCCTTTCCTTTTGTTGCACCCATTTTATCACAAGCATATAATCTTGTCAAGTCCGCTTTAATGATTTAAAGCAAATTTCCGCTTTTTAATAAAAATAAACGAAATTACGCCCGCATTTTGTAGAATATTGAAGAAAGATTAAAATATGCAGATCTACTATTGCATAATTATTCATTGTATGCTATACTTTATGCAAAGAAAACAAGCAAATATGCAATCGGAGGAATATATTATGAATAAAAAAGACATTAAAAAGGTAGTCTTGGCATATTCGGGCGGACTTGATACTTCTATAATCATTCCGTGGTTAAAGGAAAATTACAATAATCCCGAAATAATTGCCGTTTCGGGCAACGTGGGTCAGGCAAGCGAGCTTGAGGGGCTTGAAGAAAAGGCGATTAAAACCGGCGCTTCCAAAATATATATAGAAGACCTTACAAAGGAATTTTTGGAGGATTACGTCTTCCCCTGCGTTCAGGCGGACGCGCTTTATGAGGATTATATGTTGGGCACGGCGTTTGCGCGTCCCCCCATAGCAAAGCGCATTGCCGAAATTGCAATTGCCGAGGGAGCCGACGCTATCTGCCACGGCTGCACGGGCAAGGGCAACGACCAGGTAAGGTTTGAGCTTGCAATAAAGGCATTTGCGCCCGATATTCCGATAATCGCCCCGTGGCGTGAGTGGAACATTAAATCAAGGGAAGAAGAAATCGAATATGCCGAGGCGCATAACGTTCCGCTTAAAATAAACCGCGAAACCAATTATTCAAAGGATAAGAACATTTGGCACTTATCGCACGAGGGGCTTGACCTTGAGGATCCGAAAAACGAGCCGCTTTATAATAAAGAGGGCTTTCTTGAAATGGGCGTTTCTCCCGAAACGGCGCCCGATAAGCCGACCTATGTAACTCTCCACTTTGAAAAGGGCATTGCCACTGCGATTGACGGAAAGGAAATGGGCGCCGTGGAGCTGGTTGAAACCCTTAATAAGCTGGGCGGCGCTAACGGTATAGGCTTGCTTGATATTGTGGAAAACAGGCTTGTGGGTATGAAGTGCCGCGGCGTGTACGAAACTCCCGGCGGAGCTATTCTTTACAAGGCGCACAAGGTGCTTGAAACTATCTGCCTTGATAAAGAAACCGTACACTATAAAGCGCTTGTGGCGCAAAAGCTCGGCGAGCTTGTATACAACGCGCAGTGGTTCACCCCGCTTACAAAGGCCATACTTTCCTTTGTTAAAACAACGCAGGAAACCGTTACGGGCGACGTTACCTTAAAGCTTTACAAGGGCAATATGATAAACGCGGGCGTTTCTTCACCGTATTCGCTTTACGACCCCGAAATCGCCACATTTGATGAGGACGAGGTTTACAACCAGTCCGATGCTACGGGCTTTATAAACCTTTACGGCCTGCCGACGAGCGTTTACGCAAAAATGAAAGCCAAAAACGGTCTGAACTGATTTACAAAACCTATGCCGCCCGATTACACGGACGGCATAAGCCATAATCTGAGAGGTGCAAAAATGGGAAAAATGTGGGCAGGGCGCTTTAAGGGCGCGCTTGACAAGCAGGCGGACGATTTTAATTCTTCGTTTCACTTTGATAACCGTATGTATAAGCAGGATATTTCAGGCTCTGTTATGCACGCGAAAATGCTCGGTGATAAAAAAATAATAACCGAGGATGAAAAAGCCGAAATTATAAAGGGGCTTTCGGGCATTTTAAGCGATATAGAGAGCGGCAAACTCCCGCTTGACAGCGACGCCGAAGATATACATATGTTTGTTGAAGAAGAGCTTACCAAAAGAATAGGCGACTCGGGCAAAAGACTGCACACCGCGCGCAGCCGTAACGATCAGGTGGCGCTTGATATAAGAATGTATATGGCAAACGAATGTGAGGAGATAGGCGGACTTATTTTAAAGCTTATCGCCGCAATAACCGACAAGGCAAAGGAAAACGCAAACACAATAATGCCCGGCTACACCCATTTGCAACGCGCACAGCCCATAACCTTTGCCCACCACATTTTAACCTACGCCTTTATGTTAAAGCGTGATTTTGAAAGAATTGCCGACGCTGAAAAAAGGATGATTTCCCAGTGCCCCATAGGTTCCTGCGCGCTTGCGGGAACTACATACGATACCGACCGCTATTTTGAGGCCGAGCATTTAGGCTTTACCGATATTTCGCTTAACAGTATAGACGGCGTATCCGACAGGGATTTCTGTCTTGATCTTTTAAGCGCGTTTTCAATACTTATGATGCACCTTTCGCGCTTTTCAGAGGAAATAATACTCTGGTCTTCGTGGGAATTTAAGTTTATAGAGCTTGATGACAGCTACACCACGGGATCGAGCATTATGCCGCAAAAGAAAAACCCCGATATGGCGGAGCTGGTGCGCGGAAAGACAGGGCGTGTTTACGGCGATTTAATGGCGCTGCTTACAACCCTTAAAGGTTTGCCGCTTGCGTATAATAAGGATATGCAGGAGGATAAAGAGGCGATTTTTGACGCGGTTGACACCGTAAAACAGTGCCTTAATGTATTCGCACCCATGATATCCACAATGAAAGTGCTGCCCGATAATATGTATAAGGCAGCGCAAAAAGGGTTTATTAATGCAACCGATTTAGCCGATTACCTTGTTAAAAAGGGTATGCCTTTCAGAACGGCTTATAAAAAGGTGGGCGAAATTGTAGCCTACTGCATTGAAAACGGGCTGGTGCTTGAAACCGTTCCGATTGAAAAATATAAGGAGCTTGACGGCCTTTTTGACTCAGACCTTTATAATGAAATTTCGCTTGAAACCTGCGTTTCAAAACGTATTTCGGCAGGCGGCACGGGTGAAAAATCGGTTTTAAAACAAATTCAGTACATAACGGAGTTTTTAAATGACAAAGGTATTTATTGACGGCAGCGCCGGCACAACGGGGCTGCGCATTTACGAAAGACTTGAAAGCAGAAAAGATACCCGGCTTTTAAAGCTGAGTGAAGAAAAGCGAAAAGATAAAAACGCCCGAAAAGAAGCGCTGAACAGTGCCGACATAGCGTTTTTATGCCTGCCCGACGACGCGGCTAAAGAGTCTGTATCGCTTTGCGAAAACGAAAGCACGGTTATAATCGATACCTCAACCGCGCACAGAACGGCTGAGAATTTCGCATACGGTTTTCCCGAATTATCGGTTTGTCACAAAGCCAAAATAGCCTTATCAAAACGAATAGCCGTTCCCGGCTGCCACGCAAGCGGTTTTATATCCTTAATTTATCCGCTTACAGAAAACGGCATAATAGAAAAAAGCGCCCTGCTTTCCTGCTTTTCGGTAACGGGATACAGCGGCGGCGGCAAAAAAATGATTGCCGAATACGAGGGCGAAAACAGAGACAGTCTGCTTTCCTCTCCCCGTCAGTACGGCATTGGGCAAATGCACAAGCACCTGCCCGAAATGGTTGCCGTTACGGGACTTGAAAATAAGCCTGTCTTCTCCCCTATCGTATCGGATTTTTACAGCGGTATGGCGGTTACGGTGCCGCTTTTTGCAAGCATGATAAACGGAACAGCCGATGATATTAAAAGAATTTATAGGGAAAAATATACGGGGCCGATTGTAAGTTATGTCGAAAATTCCGACGAAAACGGCTTTATTGCGGCAAACAGGTTTGCAGGAAAAGACGGCATGGAAATATCGGTTGCGGGAAATGATGAAAGAATACTGCTTATTTCGCGGTATGATAATTTAGGCAAGGGCGCTTCGGGCGCGGCAATAGAGTGTATGAACATAGTTTTGGGGCTGACTGAAACCACGGGACTAAATATATAAGGAATGATTTTATGGAATTTATAGAGGGCGGCGTTTGCGCCGCAAAGGGATTTAAAGCCGGCGGAATACACTGCGGAATAAGGAAAAACCGCACAAAGCGCGATTTAGCACTTATTGTAAGCGAGAAAAAGGCTGCCGCCGCCGCGGTTTACACAACAAACCTTGTAAAGGGCGCGCCGCTTACCGTTACAAAGGCGCACATAAGCGACGGCTACGCACAGGCGGTTATATGCAACAGCGGCAACGCCAACACCTGCAACGCAAACGGCATAGAAATAGCCGCGCAGACCTGCGAGCTTTTGGGAGCGGAGCTTAATATATCAGCTGAGGATATAGTGGTAGCCTCAACCGGCGTTATAGGTCAGCCGCTTGATATTACGCCTATTAAAAACGGAATACCGAGCCTTGTAAAGTCGTTATCGGCTGACGGCAGCGAAAACGCCGCCGAGGGCATTATGACCACCGATACCAAGGTTAAAGAAATAGCCGTAAGCTTTGAAATAGGCGGCAAGACCTGCAAAATAGGCGGAATTGCAAAGGGCTCGGGTATGATTCACCCGAATATGGCTACAATGCTTGTGTTTATCACAACCGACTGCGCCATAAGCCCCGAAATGCTTAAAAAAGCGCTTTCAACCGATATTAAGGAAACCTTTAACATGATAAGCATAGACGGCGACACCTCAACCAACGATATGGTAACGGTGCTTGCAAACGGTATGGCGGAAAACGCGGAAATTACCGCCGAGGGCGAGGATTTTAAAACATTTATGAAAGCCCTTAACACCGTAAACGTTTATCTTTGCCGCCGCATAGCGGGCGACGGCGAGGGCGCAACCAAGCTTATTGAGTGCAAGGTGACGGGCGCCGAAACGCTTGAAACCGCAAAAACGGTTGCAAAATCGGTTATATGCTCTTCCCTTACAAAGGCGGCTATGTTCGGCTCGGACGCTAACTGGGGGCGCGTGCTTTGCGCAATTGGCTATTCGGGCGCCGATGTAAACGTTAATAAAATAGACGTCGCCTTTAAATCGCCAAAAGGCGAAATTGCGGTTTGCAAAAACGGCGCGGGAATACCCTTCAGCGAAGAAAAGGCAAAAGAAATTTTGCTTGAAAGTGAAATTGAAATACTTGTGGAATTAAATTCGGGCGAATATTCCTCCTGCGCGTGGGGCTGCGACCTTACATACGATTACGTTAAAATAAACGGCGATTACCGCACCTGAGGTGAAAAGATATGTCAGTTAATTTAAGCAACGCGCAGCGGGCGGAAGTTTTAACCCAGGCGCTGCCATATATTCAGAAATATTACGGCAAGACCGTTGTTATAAAATACGGCGGCAACGCTATGATAAACGAAGAATTAAAGCAGCAGGTAATGGAGGATATTGTGCTTTTATCCCTTATAGGGGTTAAGGTGGTGCTGGTTCACGGCGGCGGGCCCGAAATTACCGAAACGCTTAAAAAAATAGGCAAGGAATCGGTTTTTGTGGACGGCTTGCGCGTTACCGACAAAGAGACCGCCGAGGTTGTGCAAATGGTGCTTGCCGGCAAAATAAATAAAAGCCTTGTAAATCTGCTTGAAATGAAAGGCGGCAAGGCAATGGGCATTTCGGGTATGGACGGTCACTTAATAGAGGCTAAAACCCGAGACGAAAAATTAGGCTTTGTGGGCAGCATAACAAAGGTGAACGTAGAGCCTATATTCGACCTTTTAAGCCACGATTACATACCCGTTGTTTCAACCGTTGGGTGCGATATGCAGGGCAATGTGTATAACATAAACGCCGATACCGCCGCAGCCTACATAGCGGGCGCTATGAACGCCGAAAGGCTTATTTCAATGACCGATATTGCGGGAATTTTAAAGGATAAGGACGACCCGAACTCCCTTATTCCCTGCATTGATATTGAAGAGGCGGTTGAGCTTTTCAGAGACGGCACAATTTCGGGCGGAATGATACCCAAGGTTGAGTGCTGTATAGACGCGATACACCGCGGCGTTAAAAAGGTTATTATAATGGATGGGCGCGTGCCTCACGCATTACTTATAGAAACCCTTACCGATGAGGGCGCGGGAACAATGGTAACAAAGGATAAGAATGATGAACGTTAAAGAGAATGACAGCAAATACATTGCAAATACATACGCGCGTTTCCCCGTTGTAATAACGGGCGGCAAAGGCTCTTTGCTTTATGATGAAAACGGTAAGGAATATATTGACCTTGCAACGGGAATTGCCGTTAATACTTTCGGCGCGGCGGACGGCGAGTGGGTAAATGCCGTAACGGAGCAGTTAAATAAAATTCAGCATACCTCAAACCTTTATTACACCATGCCGCAAACAGAGCTTGCCAAGGCTTTGTGCGAAAGAACGGGGCTTAAAAAGGTGTTTTTTTCAAACTCGGGGGCAGAGGCTAACGAGTGCGCAATAAAAGCGGCGCGCAAATACGCCGCAGAGAAAAAGGGCGGCGAATACTATGAAATAGTCACCCTTAAAAACGGCTTTCACGGCAGAACCGTAACCACCCTTGCCGCCACGGGGCAGGAGGTTTTTCACAAAGACTTTTTGCCGCTTACCGAGGGCTTTTGCTACGCCGAGGCAAACAATATAACAGACCTTGAAAACACGGTAAAAACACATAAAACCGCCGCAATTATGCTTGAGTGTGTTCAGGGCGAGGGCGGCGTTATGCCGCTTGACAGTGAATTTGTAAAAAAAGCCGCCGAGATAGCCGAAAAAGAGGATATTCTTTTAATAATAGACGAGGTACAGACAGGCAACGGCAGAACAGGCGAGCTTTATGCTTATATGAATTACGGCGTTTCGCCCGATATTGTAACAACCGCAAAGGGCTTGGGGGGCGGACTGCCGATAGGCGCTACCTTACTCGGTGAAAAGGTGCGGGATATTTTCACCCCCGGCTCTCACGGCTCTACCTTCGGCGGAAACCCCGCGGTGTGCGCGGGAGCGCTTAACATTATAAACCGAATAGATGCGGCGTTACTTGAGGGTGTAAAGCAAAAATCGGATTACATATTCTCTAAGTTAAAGGGCGCAAAGGGTGTAAAATCCGTTTCGGGCTTGGGGCTTATGATAGGCATTGAAACCGAAAAGGACGCGGCGGACGTTATAAATGAGTGCATTAAAAACGGCGTGCTTGTTATAAAGGCAAAAAACAAGGTTCGGCTGCTGCCCGCGCTTAATATACCCGATGATCTGCTTAAAAAAGCAATAGAAATATTAAAGAAAGCCTGCGAGGTGTAAAAAATGGATTTAAAGGGAAAAAACTTTTTAAAGCTGCTTGATTTTTCGGCAGAGGAAATAGGCTGCCTTATCGATTTGGCGGCAGAGCTTAAATACAAAAAGAAAAACGGCATACCGCACACGCTTTGCAGCGGCAAAAACATTGCGCTAATATTTGAAAAAACAAGCACCAGAACCCGTTGCAGCTTTGAGGTTGCGGCGCACGACCTCGGTATGGGGGTAACCTACCTTGACCCCGCAGGCTCGCAGATAGGCAAAAAGGAAAGCATTGCCGATACCGCAAGGGTATTAGGCAGAATGTTTGACGGCATTGAATACCGCGGCTACGGGCAGGAAATTGTGGAAGAGCTTGCAAAATATGCGGGCGTGCCCGTTTGGAACGGGCTTACAAACGAATTTCATCCCACGCAGATATTAGCCGATTTTCTTACAATAAAAGAGCATTTGGGTAAGCTCAAAGGCGTAAACCTTGTTTATATGGGGGACGCACGTTACAATATGGGCAATTCGCTTATGGTGGGGTGCGCTAAAATGGGGCTTAACTTTACCGCCTGCGCGCCCGAAAGCTATTTTCCCGATAAGGCGCTTATAAATACCTGCAAGGAAATAGCAGCCGCAAACGGCGCAGAGCTGCGCTTCGAAACGGACCCCGTAAAAGCCACAAAGAACGCCGATGTTATTTATACCGACGTTTGGGTATCTATGGGCGAGCCTGCGGAAGTGTGGGAAGAGCGAATACGCGCGCTTTCGCCCTATCAGGTAAACGAAAAAATAATGGCAAACGCTAAGGAAACGGCGATATTTATGCACTGCCTGCCCGCTTTTCACGACCACAAGACGGGCATCGGCAAGGAAATGGCCGAAAAATTCAATATGCCCGCCTTTGAAGTGACCGACGGCGTGTTTGAGTCGCCGCAATCGGTAGTGTTCGACGAGGCTGAAAACCGCATGCACACAATAAAAGCCGTTATGGCGGCAACCTTGGGTTAAAAGTATGAAAAGATATTTAATATTAGAGGACGGAACAGTTTTTGAGGGCAAGGCGTTCGGCGCGGACGTACCCGCCGTGGGCGAGCTTGTTTTTACAACCGGAATGTGCGGCTATATTGAAACGCTGACAGACGAAAGCTATTTCGGTCAGATAGTTCTGCAAACCTTTCCGCTTATAGGCAATTACGGCATAATAGAAGAGGATTTTGAGGGGGAGTGCTCTGTAAAGGCGTACGCTGTGCGCGAGGTGTGCGAAGAGCCCTCAAATTTCCGCTGCCAAAAAACGCTTGATACCTTTTTAAAGGAAAAGGGCATACCCGGCATTTGCGGAATAGATACAAGGGCGGTTACAAAAAGAATACGCGAAAAGGGCGTAATGAATGCCGCAGTGGCTGACGAAATTCCCGCCGATTTGGAATTTATTAAAAGCTATAAAATTTTAAACGCGGTTGAAAACGTCACCTGCAGGCAAAGCGCCGTTTATAACGAAGACGGGAAATACAGCGTTGCCCTTATAGATTACGGCGCAAAGCTCAATATTATAAGGGAGCTTGTAAAGCGCGGCTGCAAGGTGACTGTCGTGTCGGCTTTTACCGCCGCAGAGGATATTTTAAAATTAAATCCCGACGGCGTTATGCTCTCAAACGGCCCCGGCGACCCTGCGGAAAATACCTACCAAATAAACGAAATTAAAAAACTTGCGGGCAATGTGCCGATATTCGGCATTTGTCTCGGTCATCAGCTTTTAAGCCTTGCTTTGGGCGCTAAAACCGAAAAACTTAAATACGGCCACCGCGGCGTTAACCAGCCCGTAAAGGAAGTAAACGGCGCTCGCACCTATATTACAAGCCAGAACCACGGCTATGCGGTTTTGTCTGAAAGTGTTAAAAAGGGCGAAATCAGCTTTATTAACGCGAATGACGGCACCTGCGAGGGCATAAATTACCCCGATATTAAGGCTTTTTCGGTGCAGTTTCACCCCGAGGCGTGCTCGGGCCCGCGCGATACGGCTTTTTTATTCGACCGTTTTATAAAGCTTATGGAGGGGAAATAAATGCCGCTTGATAAAAATATCAAAAAGGTAATGGTAATAGGCTCGGGGCCTATTGTTATAGGTCAGGCGGCGGAATTTGACTATGCCGGCGCGCAAGCCTGCCGTGTTTTAAAAAATGCGGGCGTTAACGTTGTGCTTGTAAATTCAAACCCCGCCACCATTATGACCGATAAAGCCCTTGCCGACGAAATCTACTTAGAGCCGCTTACCGAGGAAACGGTAAAACGTATTATTTTAAAGGAAAAACCCGACAGTCTTTTAGCCTCCTTAGGCGGGCAAACGGGGCTTACCATTGCAATGCAGCTTGATAAAGAGGGCTTTTTGCAAAAAAACAACGTCCGCCTTATAGGCACTAACGCCGAGGCTATTGACAAAGCGGAGGATAGGCAGCTTTTTAAGGAAACTATGCAGGAAATAGGCGAGCCTACCGTTCCGTCGGACATTGCAAACGACGTGCCTGCCGCGCTAAACATTGCCGATAAAATAGGCTACCCCGTTATAGTGCGCCCCGCATTTACCCTAGGAGGTGCGGGCGGCGGCGTTGCAAACAGTGCCGACGAGCTTAAAACAATAGCCAAAACGGGGCTTGATTTATCCCCCATTACCCAAATACTGGTTGAAAAATACATTTTCGGGTGGAAGGAGATTGAGTTTGAAACTATGCGCGACTCGGCAGGCAACGTTATTGCCGTTTGCAGTATGGAAAACTTTGACCCCGTGGGTGTTCACACGGGCGACAGCATTGTTGTAGCCCCCGCTTTAACACTTTCCGATAAAGAGTACCAGATGCTCCGCAGCGCTGCGCTTAACATTATAACCGCGCTCGGCATTGTGGGCGGGTGCAACTGCCAGTTCGCCCTATCGCCCGATAGTTTTGATTATGCGGTAATTGAGGTAAACCCCCGCGTTTCGCGTTCTTCGGCGCTTGCCTCAAAAGCAACGGGCTACCCGATTGCGAAAATAACCACCAAAATAGCCCTCGGCTATACCTTGAACGAAATTACAAACGATATTACCGGCAAAACCTGCGCCTGCTTTGAGCCCGCGCTCGATTATGTGGTAGTAAAGTTGCCGAAGTGGCCGTTTGAAAAGTTTGCAGGCTCGCCGCGCACCCTCGGCACGCAAATGAAAGCCACGGGCGAGGTTATGGCCATCGCCCAAAGCTTTGAAGAGGGCATTATGAAAGCGGTAAGGGGCGCCGAAATATCGCTTGATACCTTAAACGCCGCCCCGCTTTCCGAAAAACCCGTAAAAGAACGGCTTTATAATACCGACGATCGCCGCCTTTTCACCGTATTTGAGGCGCTTAAAATCGGAATTTCGGTAGATGAAATACACGAAATTACGCGGATAGATAAATTCTTTCTTTACAAACTTTTAAATTTAGCCGAGTTTGAAAAGGAAAGCCAAAACGGCATTACCGAAGAATTATATTTTAGGGGCAAGCGCCTAGGCTACACCGATAAGGCTTTAAAGCGGCTTTCGGGCGCCGATATTTTACCCGAAACCGCCGCCGTTTATAAAATGGTTGATACCTGCGGCGCGGAGTTTGACGCGGTAACCCCATACTTTTATTCCACGCGGGACTGCGAGTGCGAGGCGCGCGCCTTTAAGCGCTCGGGCAAGCCCGTTATTATGGTTTTGGGTTCGGGGCCTATAAGAATAGGTCAGGGAATAGAGTTCGACTATTCCTCGGTTCACTGCGTTTGGACCCTTAAAAATTTGGACTACGACGTGGTTATAGTAAACAACAACCCCGAAACCGTCTCAACCGATTACGATACCGCCGACCGCCTTTATTTCGAGCCCTTGTGCGAAGAAGACGTTATGAACATTATAAGGGTGGAAAAGCCCGTAGGCGTTGTGGTGGCTTTCGGCGGGCAGACCGCAATTAAGCTTACAAAATTTTTAAACGATAACGGCATTAAAATTTTAGGCACCTCCGCCGAGGGCATAGACCTTGCCGAGGACCGCGAGCGGTTTGACGAATTACTTGAAAAATTCGGTATAAAGCGCCCGCGCGGTTTCGGCGTAAACACCTTAGAAGAGGCGTTAAACGCCGCCGAGACCTTGGGCTACCCCGTGCTTTTGCGCCCCTCCTACGTTATAGGCGGGCAAAATATGAAGATAGTCCACAATGCGGACGAGGTGCGCGTTTATATGGAGCGTATTTTATCGGGCGGTATTTCAAACCCCGTGCTCGTTGATAAATATATGGCGGGCAAGGAGCTGGAGGTAGACGTTATATCCGACAGCAAGGACGTGCTTATTCCCGGCGTTATGCAGCATATTGAGCGCGCGGGCGTTCACAGCGGCGATTCCATTGCCGTTTACCCGCCCTATAATATTGACGATAAAATGATGGGCAGAATAACAAACTGCTCCGAAAAATTAGCGCTGGCGCTCGGCACAAAGGGGCTTGTAAATATACAGTACCTTATTTACAATAACGAGCTGTATGTTATTGAGGTAAACCCCCGCGCCTCGCGCACCGTGCCGTATATCAGCAAGGTAACGGGCGTTTCAATGGTAGATATTGCCTCGCGCGTGATGACGGGCAAAACGCTTAAAGAAATCGGCTGCGGCACTGGGCTGCACAAAACCCCGCCGTATTTTGCGGTTAAGGTACCGGTTTTCTCATTTGAAAAGCTAAGCGACGTTAACTCCTACTTAGGGCCCGAAATGAAATCGACAGGCGAGGTTTTGGGGCTTGGCAAGACCCTTAACGAGGCATTGTTCAAGGGGCTTACCTCTGCGGGAATGAAGTGCCGATCAGCTTTATCCGGCGGCGATGCGGGCGTGCTTATAAGTGTGGATACGCACGACCAGCCCGAGATTTTATCCCTTGCGAAAAAGCTGTATGACTTGAAATTTAAGCTTTACGCCACGCGCGAGACCGCCGAAACCGTAAAAAGCCTTGGTATTCCGGTTACTGAAATTGCCGGAATAAGGGAAAGCGACAACGCGTTCAGGCTGCTTGAAAACGGCGATATAAGCTATATAATCTACACAGGCGCCTTAATGGACTCAACGGTGGACGATTACATTGCCTTGCACCGCCGCGCATTGCAGCTTTCCATTCCCTGCTTTACCTCGCTTGACACGGCAAACGCCTTGGCGGATATTATTGCAAGCCGCTATACCGAGCAAAACACCGAGCTTGTGGATATTAACAATATGCGAAAAAGCCGCCGACCGCTTATATTTGCAAAAATGCAGGGCACGGGCGACGACTATATATTTATAGAAAATTTCGATAATTCGGTTTCCTGCCCCGAGTCGCTTTGCATAAGCCTTTGCGACCGCAACACGGGTATAGGCGGCTACGGCATTGTGCTTATTGAAAATTCAGCCGTAGCGGACGCTAAAATGCGCATATATAATAAAGACGGCTCCGAGGGTAAAATGGCGGGCAACTGCATACGCTGCACCGCAAAATATCTTTACGATAACGGTTTTGTATCAAGTGATGAAATTTCGGTTGAGACCGCAAGCGGGGTTAAAAGGCTGAAAGTTTATACCTCGGGCGGCAAGGTCACGCTTGTATCGGTTGATATGGGCAAGGCGGATTTTTCCGCAAAAGCGCTGCCCTCTGCTATTGACGCGGACGAAATAGTGGATTACCCCGTTAAAATTGCGGGGCAGCACTATAACATTACCTGCGTAAACGTGGGCAACCCGCATTGCGTGGTATTTTGCGATAACGTGGAGACAGCGGACGTTGAAGCAATAGGCCCGCAGTTTGAGAATTCGGAAATGTTCCCCGAGCGCATTAACACAGAGTTTGTGCGGGTAGTTAATTCAAATATGCTTAAAATGCGGGTGTGGGAGCGCGGCAACGGCGAGACCTGCGCCTGCGGCACGGGCGCCTGCGCGGCGGTTGCCGCCGCGGTTAAAAACGGCAAGTGCAAAGCGGGCGAGGATATAACCGTTAAAGTCAAGGGTGGCGACCTTACCGTAAATTACACCGAAGAACGCATAATTTTAACAGGCAATGCGGTTAAGGTATACGACGGCGTGACGGAATATTGAAGTAATTAAGTTTTTTCGGCTTTGCCACCCATAGGCTCCCCACGGTGTGGGGAGCCGTCAGCAGCTGTCAGCCGAATGGCTGACTGAGGGAGAGAAAAGGTAAAGTTTTTATGTATTTTTAAGCTTTTCTCTCCTTCCGTCTCGCTACGCGAGCCACCTCCCTCGCCAGAGGGAGGCTATGAGCGGCAACGCCGCCGTCAGCGGCTGTCAGCGTCTCGGCTGCCGCCTCGGTCGGTGCTTCTGCTTCGCAGAGGTGTCCACC
>OIYS01000603.1_pt1 | contig 23608 bp, 23 predicted proteins | sample 1588271 | NCBI WGS metagenome assembly OIYS01 (sample SAMN03283286) | human gut metagenome | biome: human-associated habitat; material: feces | host: Homo sapiens | place: Peru | collected 2012
TGGTTAAAAGATTAAGTAAAGATAAAACATTTACTCTATCTGCTTTTGAACAAAGATTTATAAAACTAAAATGTCAAGAATTAGAAAGATATTTACAAAAAAAAGAAAAAGACATGCAAGCATTTATTATAGATGGAAAAAAATGTGCAGTATGTTTTGCTGAAACTAATAAAAGTATACTTGGTAATTATATTTCTACTAAATATCCAGAATATGACTTAGTAATACTTATTGATGCTTCCAGTCGTATCTCATACAGAACAGCAAGAGATGATGTTTCTGTTTCAGAATTTGCTTCTAACTATGGAGGCGGAGGACACAGACTTGCAAGTGGCTCAAAATTTGATAATGAAGATCGAACTAATATAATTAAATCTTATTATAAAGATGTCAAAGAAATAGAAAAAAATTAAATTTATATTGACTAAAGAATTTAATTTTTGTATAATTTATCTATGGCACGGAGTAGTACTCAAGAGGCTGAAGAGGCGCCCCTGCTAAGGGTGTAGGTCGGGCAACTGGCGCGAGAGTTCAAATCTCTCCTACTCCGCCATATATAAAATTAACCTTGTTTGACAAGGTTTTTTTTGTTTTTTGTGGTATAATAAGTGTAGTTATTTACAGGGGAGAAGTAGATATGAAAAAGATGGCTGTTTGTACTTTTGAAAATACACTTATAGATGATGAAGAATCTATTAGCATGAAAACAATGTTAGAGATTGATCGACTTAGAAATAATGGCTATTTATTTACTACTGTATCAGAAAATGATCTAGATTATGTTTTATCATATAATAGAGATTTCCCTTTTTTAGATTTTATAGTTTTTTTTGATGGGGCTGGGATATTTGACACTAAGTTAAATAAAGTTATCTTAAAAAAGCAAATTAATTATACTGCAACTAAAAAAATTATTAATATATGTCTTGATTATGATATTTATGTTTATACAGCTTTTCAAAAGATCAAGATTAATAGTATAGATGATATTGTTAATTATAAAAAAGATATATTAAGAATAGATATTTTTGGTAAAAATATTACAACTTTGTATAAAAAACTTATTGTTTTAGATTTGGATATTAATATTACAAAAACTGATCATATTAAAATATTAAGTAATTGTTCTAGATGTTTTTCTGTTGATACTATCTGTATGAAGAAAAAGATTGATATTAATAATTGCTTTGTTATAGGTGGCTCTATTCTAGATATGGAAACTATAAATAAATATAGGGGTGATTCTATTAACAATGCACCTTTAAAACTAAGAAGAATTTCTAATAGAGTCTCTTCAAATAATAATTCTTTGGGAGTATGTGAATTATTGCGTGAATTATCCTAAAAAATTTCTTTTTCTATTTTTTTAGGCATGTTATAATACTTTATAGAAAGAAGGGCTGTTTATGAAGTTGATTGTTAAATATGATGCTGATTTATTAGAGTACTTATATGATAATTTAGATGCTCCTAGAAAGAAAATTAAGAGTTATTTAACTCATAAATGTATTTATATTAATAATAATATTGTTACAAAATATAATTATAGAGTTATTAAGGGAATGAGTATTATTATTAATACTAATGGACGTGGTACGCTTCCTTTCGATATTTTATTTGAAGATGATGATATTATTGTAGTTAATAAACCTAGTGGACTTCTTTCTATTGCAACAAGAAAAGAGAAAGATAAAACTTTGTATCATTTAGTTAGTGAATACTTAAAGAGTAAAAATAAAAGAGCTAGAGTTTATATTGTTCATAGACTTGATAAAGATACTAGTGGTATAGTTATTTTAGCTAAGAATGAAAAGATAAAAAAACAACTTCAAGATAATTGGAATGAATATGTTTCTTTAAGAGAGTATACAGCAGTTGTACATGGCAATTTAGATAAAAAGAAGGGAAGAATAGTTCAAAATTTAGCTGAGACTAAGACTAATTTAGTTTATGTTACTAAAGGAGATAATGGTAAAAAGGCAATTACTGATTATGAAGTATTAAAAGAAAATAATAATTATTCTCTTTTAAAAATAAATATTATAACAGGAAGAAAAAATCAAATAAGAGTAGCCTTAAATTCTATTAATAGTCCTATTGTTGGGGATAATAAGTATGGTATTAAAGATTCTTTTAATAGACTTTATTTGCATGCTAATAGATTGAAGATATATTATCCTATTATAGGAAAAGATATTTTATTTGAGGTTGGTATTCCTAATGAATTTAAAAAAATAATGAAGGGATAAGTTATATGAAAAAAATAATTATTACTATTGTGGTAGTTTTATTAATTGGTTTTTCTTGTTACTTTGTGGTTACTAAATATAATGATGATAAATCATCTAGTAAATTAGAAAAAAATAATACTTCTGATAATTGTGATGATTTGTTTTGTAAATATTATTCTTATGCTGATAATCTTTTAAAAGATATGTCTTTGGAAGAGAAGGTTGGACAATTATTTTTAGTTAGATATGATAATAATTTGGCTTCTTTTTGGGTTAAAAATTATAATCCTGGTGGTTTTATCTTATTTGCAAAAGATTTTAAGTATCATACTAAAGAGTCGATTAATGATGAAATTAAATCTTTACAAAATACTAGTAAGATACCTTTAGTAATTGGTGTTGATGAAGAGGGTGGATTTGTTACTAGAGTCAGTAGATATAAAAATTTTAGAGATAATGCTTTTTCTTCGCCTAGATCTATTTATGAAGAGGGTGGATATGAATTACTTGAGAAGGAAGAAAGAGAAAAAGCTCAATTATTATTAAGCTTAGGCATTAATTTAAATTTAGCTCCAGTTGTTGATGTTTCAACTGATGAGAATGATTTTATTCATAATAGAGCTTTTGGTGGTAATAGTGAAGAAACTGCAGTGTTTGCTAAAAAAATGGTTAGCTATGCTAATAGTGAAGGTATTTCTTCATGTCTTAAGCATTTTCCGGGATATGGAAATAATGCTGATACACATAATGGAATAGCAATTGATAATAGAAACTATGATATTTTTACTTCTAATGATTATCTACCTTTTAAGAGTGGTATAGAAGAAAAAGTCCCAGCAATTTTAGTTTCACATAATATAATTAATTCTATGGATAGTTCTCATCCAGCTAGTCTAAGTGAAAAAGTTGTTTCAGAACTTAGGGAAGAACTTAATTTTAGTGGTATAATAGTTACTGATGATTTATCAATGGGGGCAGTTTCAGAATATGTATCGTTTAATACAGCTGCAGTTTTAGCAGTTAAGGCTGGTAATGATATGCTAATTACTTCTGATTTTAAGGATATGTATAATTCTGTATTAGAAGCTGTAAAGAATGGCGATATTAGTGAAAAAAGAGTGGATAACTCAGTTAGAAGAATAATAGCTTGGAAAAAGCTTTATAATATGTAGGAGGATATATGGTTATAGATGTAAAAAAATTATATGAAGATATTGATAAATATATGGGAAGTGAAGTAAGGCTTCAAGGTTGGATTAGAAATCATAGAAAGCAAAAAGAATTTGGGTTTATTGATTTTAATGATGGAACATTTTTTAAGAGTGTACAAGTTGTTTATGATGAGTCTGTTGATGGATTTTCAGATATTCAAAAATTAAAAATCGGATCTGCAATTGAAGTTGTTGGGGAAGTGGTGGCTTCTCCTGCTAAGGGACAAGAGTTTGAATTAAAAACAAAAAGCATCATTTTATTGGGAGATTGTCCTGATGATTATCCTATTCAACCTAAAAGACATACTAGAGAGTTTTTAAGGGAACAGGCTTATTTAAGACCAAGAACTAATTTATTTAGTGCAGTTTTCCGTGTAAGGAGTGTTGCAGCTTATGCAATTCATAAATATTTTCAAGAGAATGGCTATGTTTACTTTCATGCTCCATTAATTACAGCTAGTGACTGTGAAGGAGCAGGGGAGATGTTTCAAGTTACTACTCTTGACTTAGATAGAATTTCTAAGCTTGGTAAAGTAGATTATTCAAAAGACTTTTTTGGAAAGCCTGCAGCTTTAACTGTTAGTGGTCAGCTTCAAGCTGAAACATTTGCTTTAGCGTATAAAAAGACTTATACATTTGGTCCAACTTTTAGAGCAGAAAATTCTAATACTAAAACTCACGCTAATGAATTTTGGATGATAGAACCAGAGATTGCTTTTTGTGATCTAGAAGGTGATATGGATATTATGGAAGATATGCTTAAATACGTAGTTAAGTATGTTTTAGATAATTGTGGGGAAGAGATGAAATTTTTCGATAGCTTTGTTGAGAAGGGTTTAATTGAAAAATTAACAAAACTAATTAATAGTAAATTTGTAAGAATTGATCATGAAGAAGTTATTTCAATTTTAAAGAAAGCAGATGTTAAATGGGAATTTGAACCAGAATATGGTGAAGATATTGCGAAAGAGCATGAAAAATATATTACAGAGTACTTTAATGGGCCAGTATTTATTAAAAATTGGCCAAAGGATATAAAAGCATTCTACATGAGGCAAAATCCTGATGGTAAGACTGTAGCAGCTGTTGATTTGGAAGTTCCTGGTGCTGGTGAATTAATGGGTGGTTCTCAAAGAGAAGAAGACTATGATAAATTAGTTAACAGAATGGATGAGTTAAAAATGGATAAGGCTGGTTTAGAGTGGTATTTAAATTTAAGAAAATTTGGTGGTTGCTATCACTCTGGATTCGGTATGGGATTTGAAAGACTACTTATATATTTAACTGGAGTTGAAAATATTCGTGATGTTATTCCTTATCCTAGAACACCTGGTAATTGTGATTTTTAAGAGAAGTAATAATTTTTACTTCTTTTTTGTATAAAAAGCTTTATTTAAATACATCATATAAATAGGAGGATGAATTATGAAGAAAATATTAATTTATTTATCACTATTTATATTATTAATTACTGGTTGTACTAACAATATGAATACACCTACTAAAAAAGTAGAAGAGTTTTTAGGTAAATATCAATCTATGGACAGTGAGGTCTTAACTCAACTTGATGATATAGTTTCAACTGATACTACAATGACTGATGATGAGAAAAAAGATTATCGTAGTTTGATGGAAAAACAGTATCAGAACCTATCTTATAAAATTAAAGATGAGGAAATAGATGGGGATAATGCTACTGTCTTAGTAGAGATAGAGGTCTTTGACTACGCAACTTCTATTAATAAATCTCGTAAGTATTATGATGAACATCCTGATGAGTTTAAAGATGAGGAGAAAGCAACTATTAATGATGATAATAAAGATGACAATAAAGATGATGATACTTTAGGTGATAAAGCTAGTGATGCTATTGATAGTGCTAAAGATAAGATAGAGGAAAGTTCTAAATATATAGAATATAAGATTAAACAAATGATGAATGTTACTGATAAAGTAAAATATGAAATAACTTTCCATCTTACTAAGGTTAATGATACTTGGGAAGTTGATGATATAAGTGATATGGATAGACAAAAAATTCATGGATTATATGAAGAATAGAAAAATATCTTTTTTAGGAAAATACTAAATTGGTATTTTTTTTTTGACTTTTATTTGATATAATCTTTTTAAGATAAAGAGGGTGTTTTAATGTTAGGGAGCATTTTAGAAATTAAGGATGATAAGGTTTTAATCAAGTTAGCAATTGATATTAATAAGCAGCCTAATTTAGTTAATTTGCATGTTGTTTTTGAAGATAGAGGAAAAAGAGTTGTAGGAGAAATAGAAAATATTTCTTTAGACGTTATGTCGGTTAATGTTGTTGGAGAATTTGTTAATGATGTATTTGTTCCTGGTATTTCTAAAAGGCCTTCATTTAAATCTACAATAAGATTAATAAGACTTGATGAATTGGAAAAAGTTTTTGGTAGTCAAAATTTGGTTAGAGGATTTACTAATTTTGGTACTAGTAATGTTTATGATGGATATAAAATTAATATAGGTATTAATGATTTCTTTAATAATCATTTTTCTATTTTTGGTAATACTGGGGCCGGTAAGAGTTGTGCTGTTGCTTCAATTTTACAAAAATTATTTACTAAGAAGGAGACTGCTCCAATTAATGCTAATTTCTTTTTCTTTGATGCTTATGGAGAGTATAGTAATGCTTTTTCACAATTAAATAGTATTAATCCACTTCTTAATTATAAGGTTTATACTACTAATACTGATGTTAGTGATGATTTGCTTTTGAGGATACCGGTATGGCTACTTGATGTTGATGATTTAGCATTATTACTAGATGCTACAACACCTACACAATTACCGATCATTGAAAAAACACTTAGTTTGGTTACGATATTAACTGGTAATTCTTCTAAGGTTATTCAAAAAAAGAATGATATTATTGCTAGAGCTATTCAAGATATATTACTTAGTGGTAATGATTCAACTAAAATAAGAGATCAGGTTATAGCAGTTCTTACTAAGTTTAATACATCTGAATTAAATCTTGAGAGTCCAATAGTTCAACCCGGATATACGAGAACTTTAAAACAATGTTTATATATAGATAAGACTGGCAAAATGCAAGAAATGGAATTGGTTGTTGAATTTATTAGAGGATATATCAATGATTCATTAGAAGATATAAGTGACAGTGAGAAAAATTTATTTTATAATTTAGGTGATTTGGAACTTGCAATGGATTTTGCTTTAATAAATGAAGGTATTTTAAAGAGTGAAAAAGTTTTTGATTATGCTAATATCTTAAGCGTTAGACTTCATACTTTAGTTAATAGTGAGTATGGTAAATATTTTAATTATTCACGTTTTGTTGATAGAAAACAATATATTGATGAGTTATTGACTGCTCCAAATGGTGCTAAATGTCAAATTGTTAACTTTAATATAAACTATGTTGATGATAGAATTGCTAAAGTTATAACAAAGATTTTGTCTAGAATGTTATTTTTAAGAGCTAGTGAGATTACTCCTAGAGGTAGTAGTGCTTTTCATATAATTATAGAAGAAGCTCATAGATATGTAACTAGAGATACTGATACTAGTTTGCTTGGTTATAATATATTTGAAAGAATTACTAAGGAAGGTCGTAAGTATGGAGTATTTTTAGGATTAATTACACAAAGACCTAGTGAACTTTCTGATACATGTATTTCTCAATGTACTAATTTTGTAATTTTAAGAATGTTGCATCCAAAAGATTTGGAATATATAAAAAATATGGTACCTAATATTTCAGCAGAAATTGTTAAACAATTGAAAAGCTTAAAACCTGGTAATTGTATAGCCTTTGGTAGTGCTTTTAAAGTACCAATATCTATGTATATTGATTTACCAAATCCTAGACCTATGAGTGATAATGTTAATTTGACTGATGTTTGGTATAGACCAATTACTAATATTAGTATGGGTAATTATCAAGGTGATGTTGTTAACAGACCTCAACTTGTTACTAATGTTGCACAACCAATTATTATGAATACTGAATCTCTTGGTACTGGAAGTTTGTAGGATTATTATTTATAATTTTATATCTTTATATTTTTAATGATTTATGATAGAATAGAATGAGACAAAGATGGAGGAATATATTATGGCTTTAAATAAATTGAAGAACTTGTTAGTTGGAACTGATGATGGAGATAATAATAACGATAGTCCTGAAGAAGAATTTTATGCTACAAGTAGAGAGGATTATCATGCTGATAATGGGATGGCTGGTAGTAAAATGATTCTTTTAGAACCAAGAGCTTATTCTGAGAGTCAACAAATTGCTGATTATTTGAAGGGTCGCAGTGCTGTTGTTGTTAACTTAAAGAGGGTTACTCCAGATCAAGCTAAAAGAATAGTTGACTTTTTGTATGGTACTATTTATGCTATAGGTGGAGATTTACAAAAGTTAGGTGGAGGAATATTTCTTTGTACGCCTAATAATGTTAATGTAGAAGGTAAGATTAGTGATGATGCTAATAATAGTGGAGAATCTAAGAGTACTCGTGGTAAAAAGGAGAAGGTAAGAGATACTGAGGAAGATTTCTTTTAAGATTTGATTTTTCTGGGGTGATTATATGGATAAGTTTAGCTATGAAGCTAATGGATATAATCGTGATGAAGTTAATAAATTTATTGATGATGTAATTAAGCAAACTGAGTCAATTATTAGAAGATGCAGAGACCAAGGTGAAAAGATTGAACAGTTAAGTAGTGAGCTGGAGCATTACAAAAGTTTAGAGGAAACTTTAAAACGGGCGATTATTAAGGCTGAGGAAACTAGTGATGACATTAGGAGAATGGCTAGGGAAGAGGCTTCTTTAATAGTGAGTGATGCTAAAAACAATGCTAGCAGAATAGTTAATGAAGCTTTGTTGAAGTCTGATAGAATAGAAAATAATGCCCAGATATTAGAAAAAAATATTAAAATCTTTAAAAGAAAGCTTAAAATAATTATGGAACAGCAGATGGCTGTTGTTGATGAAATCGAAGTTTTAGAGCTAGATAGGTAAATTATAGCTCTTTTTGTTTACTTTTTTTTAATCTTTTGTTATAATAATTGAACTTTAGGAGGCGATTTCTTTGAAAAAATTTGAGGATTTATTATTAGATACTATTAGAAATGATATTGATTATTTGTTTCAGGAGGTTTATTTACCAAGAGCTAGAAGTAGTAGAAAATATTTAGGTGATAAGTATTTTGCAAAACGTTTTGATGATGTAATTCATAAGAGTAAATATAGCTTAAATGATATATCAATTATGTGTGGGGTTAATGCTAATGAAAGTTATATGCTTGATTTAATAAAAATTTTTTGTGATGATAATTTTTTATTTTCATCTTATAGTGATATTGATAGAATTAATTTAATTCCAATGTTTAAATATTTTATTGATAAAGATATTAATAATGCAAGGTTAATGGGCTCATTCTTTTTGCCTATACATTGTAGTGGACAAATGACAAATGTCTTTTTTGATGATAAAGCTTCAACTAAACCACTTTTTAAAGTTAATTATACTTTAATATCTGGAATTGAACATTCACTTGGTTCTAAGGATTTGAGGTTTAACTTGGGTAGTGCAATATATTATTTAAATTTCATTAATTATGAAAAAAGAAATGCACTTACACATAATGATAGTGAATATTTTAATAAGTTAAGTACCATTGGTTTGGAGTTGGAGAAGTTCTTATCTTTTTATGGTAGTGATGATTTACTTATTAAATATAATACTGGTAAGAATGATTTGGTTCCTAGTGAGATAAATTATAGTGATCATGAATTAGCTATGTCTTTAGATAATCTTAATTTGTTAAAACATTTTTATGATGGAGTTTTTCCAAACTATTCAAATAAAATATATGAATTAGGTGAAATAGAAGAATGTATTGTCAATTCAGCTAATAAAAAGAAATTATTGTTGGCTTCATTTTGTTATAGAAAATATTGTGATGATGATTTCTTCAGATCTTTTGATGATGTGGAACTTGATGTTGATGATGTTTATGATTTCATTCTTGAATGTGAGAAAGCAGATTTAAAAGTTACTGATAGACAAATTACTAATTTACTTAGTTCATTTAAGGAATATTATTTAACTAAAAGTGATTTAGTAGATGATTATAAGAATGAGAAAAAATGTATACTTGAAGCATATTATAGATACTGTGCTCGTAATTGGGCATTTGAAAAAAATGACTTTATTAATTTTTTTAATTCGTTATATGGTAAAGAGTTTAAGACGTTTGGATTTAGTAATAATGTTAGTTTGTTAACTCCTGAAATATTGGATGAAGTTATTGGAAATAATAAATTTGTTGGATATGAAAAGATTAAAAAAACTAATATAGGTAGTTCATATTTTAGTAGACGTCCTCAAACTGATAAAGAAGAGTATTATCATGATATTGAATATAGAAAACAAATTTTTAAGAAATATTATGATTTTGCTTCAGAATATTGTGATGATCCACACGTTACTATTCATTATTTCATTCATAGCATGGGCGTTTCTCTTGAAGATGAAAAAATGGTAGAGGAACTTATAGATTGGTGTTTTATTAATTCTGATTCTAATAGTGATTTTTATTCAGAAGAATTGAGAAAGAATACAGATGAGGAGATACGTCGAGGTTTTAAAGAGGATCTTTTGACTAATTTTAGGGACTGTGAAAAAGTACTTAATAAATATATTTCTATTATAGATAGAGATAATATCGCAAAATATGGTACTGTTCCTGCCGTCAAGAAAATCTACAGTGCTACCAAGAAGGAGCAACTTTCTAAACTTGCTGATGCGGTTGTTAAAAGAGCTAATATTGCAATTGAGAGTGGTTTAGTTGGATGGGATATTTTTAATGATATAAATTTATCTAAAAAGGATATTAGACTTATACTTAATAGAAATGGTGTTAACTGGCGTAAGTTTGATGAAAGTAAAAATATTAGATTAGAATTTTGTTCACAAATATTTAAAAATACAATGCAAGCAGCTAAAGATTATATAACTTCTGATCTTTCTATTAAAGATATTTGTAATAAATATGGCTGTTTACCTGAAAGTATACGCGATTGTGTAGCGACTTATATGAAAACTGACTCTGAATTGTTTGAAAAGTTTCATAATAAAGTTATTGAAAATAATGAGTGCCTTGATAATAGCTATATAGATGTTGACAGTATTGTTTATGGTATTACTAATGGATTTGTTATGCCGGATGGTAAAACGAGAAAATATACTTTATTTGATTTAATAATGAGTATTGGTCATAATGTTAATTTATATGAAATTAGAAAGTTTTTGGATAAAAGTTATCCTAATAATTATTTTGTTAGTAACTTCTTTTATATTAATCCTCCGTTTTCTTCAATTTATTCTTCTTATGATCTGAGAAAAGTTGAACCATTTTCAAGACAAATAAGGAAAGAAATGGCAGTTGTTAATATTAATGGTGAACAACATATGGTTACTGATGAGGAAAGAGAGACAGTATTAGGATTTCTTGAAAAACGTGATTTGCCATCTTGTTTATATTATGATGCAGTTAGGGCTTATCTTAATGGTGAATTTAATCCAAATGAGAAGGCTACTAATAAGAAAATGATTAAAATATCTGATAAAAAATCTGAAAATTAGTGATAATACTATATTGTAAAAATAATATTATTATGATATATTAACATGGAAAACAAGTGCGAAAGACGGAATATTTATGATTATATAGAGAGCCTATGGTTGGTGAAAATAGGTTATGAAGAAATATTCGGATCACTTTCAAGTTGTGATTTATGGATAAGATAAATACGGTAACGCGTTATAGTATTGAGTGCATATTTATATGTTAATTAAGGTGGTACCGCGAACTATTCGTCCTTAGGGTGAGTAGTTTTTTTATTTGAAAGGAGTTTTTATGAAATTTGAAAAATTGGATCAAGGAACTATTAATTCTGTTGAGAGTAAAATCTCGAAGCAATGGGATAAGATGGACATATTAGAGAAGACTATTGAGAATAGAAGTGATTCTAAGAACTTTGTTTTTTATGATGGACCTGCTACAGCTAATGGTATGCCTGGTATTCATCATATGATGGCTAAGCTTTTAAAAGATACAATTTGTAAATATAAGACTATGCAGGGATATTATGTACTTAGAAAAGTTGGATGGGATACCCATGGTTTACCAGTTGAAGTACAGGTTGAGAAGGAACTAAAATTTAATGATAAAAGTGATATTGAAGAGTATGGTATAAAAGAGTTTAACCAAAAATGTAGAGAAAGTGTTTGGACAAATGAAAAGTCCTTTACTAAATTTACTAAGGAAATGGGTCAATTCATAGATTTAAAACATCCTTATGTTACTTATGATAATAATTATATTGAAACTGAATGGTGGATTTTAAAGAAAATATTTGATGAGGGATATATTTATGATGGATTGAAGATTGTACCTTGGTGTCCTAGATGTGGTACAGGTCTTGCATCACATGAAGTTGCTCAGGGATATAAAGAAATAACAGTTAATTCAGTATTTGTACCATTTAAATTAAAAGATCAAGAAAACACTTATTTCTTAGTTTGGACTACAACACCATGGACATTGATTGCCAATGTAGCTTTATGTGTTAATCCTGATGAAGTTTATGTAAAGTGTTTATCTAAAGGATATAATTTTATAGTTGCTAAACCTTTAGCTGATAAAGTATTAGGTGAAGGATATGAAATAGTTGAAGAATATAAAGGTAGTGATTTAGAGTATACTGAATATGAACAATTATTACCATTCTTGAAAGTAGATAAGAAGGCATTCTTTGTTACATGTGATAATTATGTAACTATGGAAGATGGTACTGGTGTTGTTCATATGGCTCCTGCTTTTGGTCAAGATGACTATGAGGTTGGATTGAAATATAATTTACCATTATTAAACCCAGTTGGAGAAGATGGTTGTTACACTGATGGTCCTTGGAAGGGTAGACTTGTTGTTGATCCTGAACTAGAAATTGAAATTATTAAATATCTTGCTGGAGAAGATAAGTTATTTAAAAAGCAAAAAATGCTACATAATTATCCACATTGCTGGAGATGTAAAACGCCTTTAGTTTATTATTCAAAACCATCATTATATATTAAAACGACAGCTAAAAAACAAGAAATAATTGATGAAAATAATAAAGTTAATTGGTATCCAGATTTTGTTGGTGAGAAAAGATTTGGTAATTGGCTTGAAAATATGAATGATTGGGCAATTTCTCGTAATAGATATTGGGGTACACCAATTCCTTTATGGAGATGTAGCTGTGGTTGTGATGTCATGATTGGATCACGTGATGAACTAAGGGAAAAGGCAATAGAAGATGTAGGAGAAGATATTGAATTACATAGACCATATGTTGATGATATTCATATAAAATGTCCTAAATGTGGTAAGCCGATGACTCGTGTTAAAGATGTTATTGATTGTTGGTTTGATTCTGGAGCTATGCCTTTTGCTCAATATCATTATCCATTTGAGAATAAAGAATTATGGGAAAGTCAATTTCCTGCTGATTTTATAAGTGAAGGTATTGATCAGACTCGTGGTTGGTTTTATTCATTACTTGTTATTTCAGTATTTGTTAAAGGAGTTAGTCCTTATAAGAATGTATTAGTAAATGATTTATTGTTAGATAAGTATGGACAAAAGATGCATAAATCTAGAGGTAATGCCATTAGTCCATTTGAAGTAATGGAGAAAAATGGAGCTGATACAGTGAGATTCTATATGCTTTATGCCTCACCTGTATGGACACCACTTAAGTTTGATGAAGATGGTTTAAAAGAAATTTATTCAAAATATATTTCAACATTTAGAAATGCATATTCATTCTTTGAAATGTATGCTAATGCTGATAATATTGATCCTAGAGAATATAATATTCCGGTTAAAGATCGTGATTTAATGGATAAATGGTTACTTTCAAAGCTTAATAATTTAATCAAGAAAGTTAATGCTGCTTATCAAGAATATGATTTAAATAAGGTAGCTAAGGCTATAGTTCCATTCTTAAATGATGATTTATCTAACTGGTATATTAGGGGAAATCGTAGACGTTTCTGGGATAGTGAATTAACTGATTCTAAAAAATGTGTGTATTTAACTACTTATGAAGTTTTACTTACATTGTGTAAATTGTGTGCACCAATGACACCATATATTACTGAAGAGATTTATCAAAAATTAACTGGCAAGGAATCAGTTCATTTAGAGGATTTCCCAGTTGAAAATGAAGATTTAATAGATTCAGTAGTAGAAGAAAGAATGGATTTAGTTAGGGATATTTGCTCATTAGGTAGATATGCTAGAGAAGAAGTTAATATAAAAGTACGTCAACCAATAAAAAGTTTAATTTTACCAAAGAGTGATCAAATAATTATTGGTGATTTACTTCCTACAATTCAAGAAGAATTAAATGTTAAGGAAATAATCTTTAAAGAGGATATGGCAGACTATCTTGAATATATAGTTAAACCTAACTTCAAAGTTTTAGGGAAGACTTTAGGTTCTAAAATCAAAGAGTTACAGGGAATACTTTCTGAGCTTTCAAGTGATGATGTAGAAAAAATTAATAATGAAGGACTTACAGTTAAGCTTAGTGGAGAAGACTTTAAGATTACTAGTGATATGGTTATTATTACTTTAAAACAAAAAGAAGGGTATACATCTAGTAGTAATAGTCGTACATGTATCGTACTTGATACAGAATTAACTGAAGAGTTGATTCTAGAGGGACTTGCTCGTGAATTTGTTCGTAAAGTACAAAGTTTAAGAAAAGAGATGGATTTCATTATTACTGATCATATTGTGGTATATTATAATGGAAATGATCAAATAGATAAGATGTTTGAGTATTATAAAGATTATATAATGGGTGAAGTCTTGGGGGATAACTTAATTAAAGATAATGATTTAGATAATTATGCTGATTTAAATGATGAGAAAGTTTCTATTAAAATTGAAAAAGTAGTAAAATAAGCTACTTTTTTCTTTTAAAAGTATGATATAATTTTTTTATGAATAGGGGATATAATTATGGATAGTGAAGAATTTAGAGAACTTAGGAATCGTTTTTTATTAGGTCTTTTAATTGTCGGTGTGTTTTCATTTTTATTAATATTTCTTTTGTCTAGTAAACTTGGTAATTATGATAGTAAAGTATTGAAAGGACTTAATGGAAAAAAGACATTTTTTGTATTATTAACCAATTCTAAGAATTGTTCTAATTGTGATAATTATTTAAAAAAGATTGATAAGTTTGATGTTGTCTATTATAATTATGATCTTTCTAAAGAAAATGACTATACTGATATTTTAAAAAGAATAGGACTTAGTAGTGATGTTGTTGAACTTCCAGGAGTTATATATATAGAAAATGGTGAAATGGTTGCTAATATAATGGGTATAGATGATGATGAAGTTTTTGATGAATTTATTAAACGATATTCTTAGTTTGGTGGTGTTTATATGAGTAGAGTTGCTTTAGTTACTGGTAGTAATAGAGGGCTTGGAAAGGCAATTGTTATTGGTTTTGCAGAAAAGGGAGTTAATGTTGTTATTAATTATTGTCATCATGAAGATGAAGCCTTTGAACTTCAAGAATATATTAGAAATAATTATAATGTTGAAGTTATGTGTATAAAATGCGATATATCCGTTGAGGAAGAGGTTGAAGACATGGTTAATCAAGTTATTGATGCTTTTGGTGGGATTGATATACTTGTTAATAATGCTAGTGTTTCTAGAGACAAACTATTACTTGATAAAAGTGTTAGGGAATTTAGAAGAATTTTAGATGTTAACTTGGTTGGAACTTATTTATGTAGTAAGTATGTTGGAAAAGCAATGTTATCTGCAAAAAAGGGTAAAATAATTAATATTTCTTCAACTAATGCGCTTGATACTTATTATCCGGAAAGTTGTGATTACGATGCTTCAAAAGCAGGAGTAGTTTCTTTAACTCATAATTTGGCTATAGAATTTGCTCCATTTATTCAAGTTAATTGTGTATGTCCTGGATGGATAAATACTGATATGAATAAAGAATTATCAATTGAACAAATAAATGAAGAGAATAAAAAAATATTATTAGGAAGATTTGCAGAACCAGATGAGATTGCGAATGTTGTTTTGTTTTTAGCTAGTTCTCTAGCTAGTTATATGAATGATTCAGTAATTAGAGTTGATGGTGGAAAGTATAATTAATGGAAGGTGATGTATGATGTATAGTGAACTTGGAGTTTTATCAGATGTTAGTGATTTAATTAATAGATGTGAAGCTGAATGTAGGAAACAATTTTTGGAAATTGATAAAATAAGTGAAGTAAATAGTTTAAAGGTTTTAAAGGCATTTCATGATAACAATATAGTTGAGGGGCATTTTAATACTACTACAGGATATGGTTATAATGATATTGGACGTGATGTTATTGAGAATGTTTTTAGAGATGTTTTAGGAGCAGAGGATGCTTTAGTTCGTAGCCAATTTATTTCTGGTACTCATGCTTTAACAGTTTGCCTTTTTGGTCTTTTAAGGCCTGGTGATATGTTACTAAGTATTAGTGGTAAACCTTATGATACTTTAGATGAGGTTATTGGTATTAGAGAAAATCCTAGTTCTTTAAAGAGCTTTGATGTTCGTTATGAACAGATTGATTTGATAGATGATGATTTTGATTATGAAAAGATTAAGGAGTTTATTAGTAATAATAAAGTAAAAGTTGTTGAGATTCAAAGAAGCAAGGGTTATTCTACTAGAAAGAGTTTGAGTTTAGATAAGCTTTCTAAAGTAATTAGTTTAATTAAAAATATTGATAATGGCGTTATTATAATGGTTGATAATTGTTATTGTGAGTTTGTTGGAGATAGGGAGCCTTTAAGTATAGGAGCTGATGTAATAGTTGGTTCTTTAATTAAGAACTTAGGTGGTGGTATTGCTCCAAATGGTGCATACATAGCTGGTAAAAAAGATTTAGTTGAGCTTTGTGCGGAAAGACTTACTGTTCCTGGATGTGGTAAGGAGGTAGGACCAAGTCTTGGAATTAATAAACAAATTTTACAAGGAATATTTATGGCTCCTTCTGTTGTAGCATCTGCTTTAAAGACGGCAGTACTTACTAGCAAAGTGATGGAAGAGTTAGGTTTTGATGTTGAACCAAGATTTAATGAAAAAAGAGTTGATATTGTTCAAAACATTATTTTTAATGATAAAGATAAATTAATAGAGTTTGTTAGAGGTATTCAAGAGGCAGCACCAATTGATTCTTCAGCTATAGCTGAGGCTAGTGATATGCCTGGATATGATGATCAAGTTATAATGGCAAGTGGTTCTTTTACACAAGGTTCTTCAATTGAATTTTCTTGTGATGGACCCGTTAGGCCGCCATATATTGCTTATATGCAAGGATCACTTACATATAATTATGGTAAATTAGGTTTGATGATAGCAGTTAATAGATTGCTTCATAGATAGAGGAGGAGAGTAGTATGTTAATGATTAGTGAAGAACAGGAGGCCATTAATAGCTTTATGAGTGATTTTATGACAGCTTTTGCTATTATTTTAGCAGTGATTTTTTTGATAATGCTTATAGGCTATATAGTTTGGAAAGTTGCATATTGGAAAATTTTTAGTAAAGCTGGAGAAAAAGGATGGAAATCACTTATTCCTATTTATGATCAATATGTGTTGTGTAGGATAGTTGGTGTCAGTCCTTGGTGGTTGCTAATTTGTGCAGCTTCTGGTATACTTAGTTCAATTTCAGGATTTTTTGCAACTTTATTTGCTGCTGTGAGTATTTATTTTTTCATACTAGTAGCAATTAGTTTAGCTAGAAGTTTTGGTAAAAGTGATGGTTTTGGTATAGTAACGTTCTTTTTCAGAGTAATTTGTTTTTGCATTTTAGCATTTGATAAAAGTAAATATTTGGGGCCTAAGCCATTAGATGATATTATTATGAATTCTATTATTAATAATAATTCAGCTAATAATAATGTAACTAATAATAATTCTAATGCAACACAGAATATCGATAATTTTAAGTTTTGTTCATCTTGCGGTTCTAAGGTAAGCAAAGACTCAGAATTTTGTACAAATTGTGGTAAAAAATTTGATTAGTTTTTAAAGTATTATTTATGATAATACTTTTTTTCATATTTTAAGACTTCTTGCATATAGTTAATTAGAACGAGGAGGAAGTCGTATGATTAATAAACAAAACTTATGGTTTTTAACATTATTTAGTTTGATTCTAGTATTAAGTGTATATTATATTACAATGCCTAATGATTTACTTTCTGCAAATAAAAAAACACAGGTTACAACATCTAATAAAACTAAGGAGGAGACAAAAAAAACAGTTGAGGAGCTATCTTCTTTAGTAGCAATGAGGGTTAGTTTGGAAGAGGAAAGACAAAATGAAATGGATACATTACAGGAACAACTTACAAATGATGCTATTAGTGGAGAGGAAAAAAACTCTTTGTATGAAAAGCTTAAGTATTTAAATGAGATTCAAGGTAAAGAAGAATCCTATGAAAAACAAATAAAGAAAGAATATAAGATGAACTGTTTTGTTAAAATTGATAATAGTAATGTTGGTGTAGTTTGTGTTTCAGATAAACATGATAGTACATTAGCTAATAATATCATGCGTCTTATACAAAAAGATTATAAAAATAAAATGTATATTACAGTGAAATTTCAAAAGAGCTAGTAGGTAAATGTATACAACAAAATTTGTATTTGTCATACAATATTTTAGGTGATTGATAAATGGCTAATACAATTTTAACAGCTAGAGAAAAAAATGTCTTTGAGCTTTTAATTGCCAATAAGAGTACTAGAGATATTGCTTGTGAATTAGGAATAAGCGAAAAAACAGTTAGAAATCATATTTCTAATGTTATGCAGAAATTAGGAGTTAATGGTAGAGCTGGAGCTGTAGTAGAGCTTTTAAAACTTAAAGAATTGTCATTATAAGCGTGCTAAAAAAGTACGCTTTTTCATATAATAATGTAGGTGATATTATGCTTAGAACAAAAGCTTTGAGAAAGATATTTATTACAACATTATCTTTATTTGTATTATTAGTGGCTTTTTCTATTCCCAGTATGGAAAGTGATAATGTTTTGAGGACAAACTTAGAAATAGAAGAAGTTAGTACTTTAGCAACTAATAGCATTTATTTATTAAATAAGGATGGATACTTGGTAAAGAGTAGAATTTTCATAGACTCATCTGATAAGAGAGAACAGATCGCAAAACTGCTAGGTAATTTGACGGTTAATAATTCTAACAGTTTTTCTAATGGTTTATCGGCGTTAATTCCGAAGGGAACAATTGTTAGAGAAATAATTTATGGACAAAAGTTAGTAACTGTTAATTTTTCGAAGAAAATATTAAAAGTTAGCAAAGATAAGGAAAAACAAATGGTTGCTGCTATAGTATATAGTATTATGGATCTTGGCGATATCGAAGGGGTTAGTATTTTGGTAGAGGGAGAAAATCTATTTAATTATCCAAATTCAGGAGAAAGTCTTCCTAGAATTTTAGATAGAAGTATTGGTATTAATAAAAGTTATGATATAACCTCACGTGATAATATATCTAAAGTTGTTGTTTATTATGTTACTCAGATAGATGGTGATAAGTATTATGTGCCAGTTACTAAATATTTAAATGATGAACGTGAAAAAATAAAGATTATAGTTGAAGAATTAACAACTAGTTATATACATGAGGCAAATCTTATGAGTTTTTTAAATAGTAATGTAGCTCTTTTGGATTATAAAGAGGAAAATGATGTTATGTTTTTAAATTTTAATGATTATTTATTTGATAATAATGATAAATTGCTAGAAGAGGTAATATATAGTCTTGCATATTCTGTTTTTGATAATTATGATGTTAATATGGTTATGTTTGAAGTTAATAATGAAGAAATTCGTTATATTAGTAAAAAGAGTTTAAGTTGATTTTAATGATGATATTAATAAAAAAGTTAAATTGTTCAAAACGGTAGTGAGATTTTTTCACCTGTGTTAATTTACTAAAAGTGAAAAAATCTCTTGCAACTTATGTAATTTTATTGTATAATTTAACTTGTCAGTTGATATGTCTGCGTAGCTCAGCTGGATAGAGCAATCGCCTTCTAAGCGATCGGTCAGGCGTTCGAGTCGCCTCGCGGACACCATAATGATATGAACTCAAGTACTTTAAATGGTACTTGTGTTTTTATTTTGCAAAAAGTTGATTATTTTGTGGGATCATCTCTATTTTTTTCTAATAATATAAGTGGGAGTGAGAGATACTATAGTGAAAATAGTTAGACAAGATGGCATTAAAGATTGTGGTGTTTGTTGCTTGTTATCAATTATTAAATTTTATGGGGGAGAATTATCTTTAGAGTATTTAAGAGGAGTGACAAATACTAGTAAAAGTGGTGTTTCAGCGCTTGATCTGATTGATGCAGTGAAAAAAATTGGTTTTGATGCTTACGGTGTAGCTGGAGATTTGGAAAAAATAGAAGTAAGTGACTTACCTTGTATAGCACATTTAATTATTAATAAAAAGTATAAACATTTTGTAGTTATTTATGGTATTGATAGTAAAAAAAGAAAGGTTGTGGTTATGGATCCGGCTATTGGAAAGAGAGTTTTAAATTTTTCCCAATTTAGACTCCTTTCCAGTAGTAATTATATATATTTAAAGCCTATAAAAAGACTGCCTAAAATGTCTAATAAGCATATTATTAATAAATTTATTAAAGACTTACTTAATAGAAAAAAGATTAGCCTGTTATTCATCTTTTTGTTTACAATTTTTTATTTTCTTTTTCAAGTTATTATTGCCTTTCATTTTAAATACCTTTTAGAATTTTCCATTAAATATCAATTAAATTCAACTATTGTATCTATTAGTATTTACTTATTTATTGTTTATCTATTTAGAGAATTAAGTTTATTTAATAAGAATATATTAATGACTAAATTGATGAGTATTAGTGATCGTATAATGAGTTTTGAAACATATAAGCATATTCTCTTACTCCCATATACTTATTATAAAAATAGGACGACTGGTGAGGTTATATCTAGACTAAAGGATTTAAATACTATTAAAAGCTTTATTGCTCAAGTTAGTTGCTTTTTCATTACAGATTTTATTGGAGTGATTTTATTTATATTAATTTTATTTAAAATTAATTTTAGGATGACGGCTATTATTTTAGTGTTTTCGATGATCATTTTTCTTTATTCTTTGTTTTTTAGTAAGAAAAGAAAAAAACTTGTGAAAAAGGTTAGTAGAAATGAAGACTATGTTAATTCATATTTAGTTGAGTCTTTAATGAATGTAGATACTATTAAAGGAAGTCATATGGAGAAAAGACTTAGAGATAAGTTTTTATTTAAATATAATAATTTATTAGATATTACTTATAGTTTTAGTTTTATGGAACAAGTTATTAATTTATTTAAAACTATTTTTAGTGATATATTATTTGTTATTGTTTTAGGTATTGGTAGTTATTTGGTTATTATAAAAAAATTATCTTTGGGAGAAGTCTTAGTTTATCAGAATATTTTTGGCTATTATTTAAATAATTTTAATAGTTTAATTAGTATATTTAATAATTATCATAATTTTAAAGTGGCGTCTTTTAGAGTTGAGGATTTGTTTTTAATAGACAGTGAGGAATTCGGTGGAAGTTATTATTATCTATCTCATAGATTGGATGGAGATATTAGTTTTAATAATTTGAATTATAGTATTTCAAATAAGTTTATTTTAAAAGAGCTAACACTTGATATTAAATATGGAGAGAAAATACTACTTTTTGGTAAAAGTGGTGTTGGAAAGAGTACTTTAGTTAAAATTCTACTCAGGTATATTGAAGTGCCATTTGGTCACGTATCAATTAAAGGTATAGATATAAATCATTATCATTTAGAGGTTATAAGGCAAGGAATTACTTTTGTTAGTAGTAATGAACTTTTATTTACTAATACACTTTATAATAATATAGTTTTGGATAGAGAAGTTAGTCATGATAATTTTGTAAATATATGTAAAATGTGTATGGTTGATGAAATCGTTGATGATGATTTAGGCTATCAGGTTTTAGTTGAAGAGAATGGCTTTAATTTTAGTAATGGAGAAAGACAGAGAATTATTTTAGCGAGAGCATTACTTAGAAAATCAGATATATATATTTTTGATGAGGCCTTTAGTCAAATAGATAATAAAAGAAGGAGTATTATAGTTAAAAATATATTTGAATATTTGAAGGAGAAGACGATTATTGTTATAAGTCATAATATGAATAACAAAGATATATTTAATAGAATTTTGAAGATGGAAGATGGTGGAATAATTGAGACTTAAAAAGTACGAGAGATTAAATTTGATTTTTGTTTTTTGTATTATCCTTTTAGTAGCAATAATTTTTTTTTAATATATTCTTTTCAAGATAGAATTCCTAATTATTTACTAATTAATGGGACAATTAGTGGAGATAATTCTGTTAATATTATGGTTACTCAGAAAGAATTAGACATTTTATATAAAAATAAGTATTTATATTTCAATAATGGGAAAGTTAAGTATCAACTTAAGAGTGTAATAAGAGATGCTTTAAAAAGAGATGGCAATTATCACTATGTAGTTATTAGTTTTAAAATGGGTAATAAGTATAAAATAAATGACAATGTTAGTATTGTTATTGGTAATGGTAAAATATCTTTTTATAAGATTGTTAAGTCTATGTGGGAAGGAGTGTAGTATGAAGGTTTTAAGTAGTAATGAATTAAAAGGCATAGCTGGTGGTATGTCTGTATGGGCAGGTATTGCGATAGCTGCTGCTGTTGTTTTTCTAGCTGGTGTAATTCAAGGATTTGTGGATCCGGGGAGGTGTAGTGATTGATCAGAAAAACTGATAACTTGGAGAAAATTGTAGGTGGAACATCACTTACAGGTTCTGTAATAAATGCTTTAACAGAAATAATTAAAGTTTTAGGTGATGCAGGTAGAGGGCTTGGTTCTTCTATTAGAAGAATTGGAACTAATAATTTATGTTCATTAGAGTAGTTTTGTCTTGGCTATCAAGAATCTTACTAATAATTTTACTTATTTTTGTTTTATCAATACTATTAAGTAATTTATATAATTTTGGTCTAGAATTTGGAAAAATGTTACGATATTTACTCTAAAATTCGCTTTTTTGATAAAAATATTGAAAAAAATGTTGAAAATTAAATAATCTTTTGTTATAATTCATTGTAGTTAAAGCGAAGGGAGGGATAATTGGTGGCAACTAAAGTAACTGTTAGAGGTGATTTGGACAAAGCTCTAAGAAGGTTCAAACAAAAAGTGGCAAGAGACGGTGTCCCTTCAGAATGTAGAAAAAGAGAAGCTTACGAAAAACCAGGAGTTAAAAGAAGAAATGCTAAAAAAGAAGGCATTAAAAACTCAAGAAAAAGAAATCGTGCTAACAACAATAATAGAGATTTTTAATAAGTATTTGGGACTATTGACATGTGCGATAGTCTTTTTATTTTAAAGGAGAAATTGATATGGTAGAAAAGTTAAAAAAAGATATGATTGATGCTATGAAGAGTAAAGATAAAGAAAGACTTACTGTAATTAGAATGGTAAAGTCAGCTATGGATTTAGAACATATAGATCACAAAAGAGAAATAAATGATGACTTACTTATAGATGTTTTAAATAAGCAAATTAAAATGAGAAGAGATTCTATAGGAGAATTTAAGAAGGCAAGCAGAGATGATTTAGTTGAAAAAACACAAGCGGAAGTTGATATATTACTTGCTTATTTACCAGAACAATTATCAGAAGAGGAAATATCTTTAGAAATTGATAAAATATTTGAAGATGTTCAACCAACTAGTCAAAAAGATATGGGTAGAATAATGAAAGAGGTAAGTACTAAATTAAAAGGGAAAGCTGATATGAAACTTGTTAGTGAAATAATAAAGACTAAATTACAAGAGAAATGCTAATGATATGCATTTCTTTTTCTATTAATTAAAGTTTTTTCATATAATTTTATAGGTGATCGGCAATGATTAATAGAATTCGGCAATATATAAAAG
>OIYS01000605.1_pt1 | contig 23569 bp, 22 predicted proteins | sample 1588271 | NCBI WGS metagenome assembly OIYS01 (sample SAMN03283286) | human gut metagenome | biome: human-associated habitat; material: feces | host: Homo sapiens | place: Peru | collected 2012
AACCGTGGGTCGTCCAATGTGCCGGTTTGATTAAAAAATATCAGGTGGTTGTTTAACTTATCGCTGATAGATTTTAGTCTGTTGTAATAGTCCTCATAGTCAATGTCCGGCGTGTGGACAAGCTTGCAGTTAGCGATGAGATGGCGAATATACTCGGAGCGATTCATACCGAGTTTTCTTGATTTGCGGTCAATTTGTTTCAGCTCTTTATCTGTCAGCCAAAACTTGATTCTTTCCGTTTTCTTCTCCATGAATTAACATCATCCTTCCTTGATTTCATTTTTTCTTAGGGGGTTTTAGGGGGTGCGGGTGTCAAAGACGCCCCCTAACAAGTGTGTTTGCGGTGTGTGCACCCAAACGCGATGCTTGCTAATGCGATGCCATTTGCAAGCAAATAGAATTTGGTGCACCCAAATTCAGTGCTTGCTAAACCTATACCTCTCGCTGATTCCGTTTTAATACAATCAATTTTCATCGCCTCTTTTCTGAATTTTTGTATAATAAAAGACCGACTTTTCAGCCGATCCTAATTACACTTATGCGACAGCAAAGCATCAGGGTGATGCTTTGGCAAATATTATCGGAAGCGGCTTCCGATATTCACCGTTCTTACCACCTGCCTGTCTTACGCACACGAATCAAATATGCTTTAATTTCTTTAACCGTGTACCCCATACGGTACAGCTTCGCCGCTATTGTTGCCGCTTCAATGACGCTGTCTTCACTGTAACCGTCCTGCACCAGCATTCTGCCGAGCTGTTCAATAATTTCACCTTTTTGATAACAGGCGGGTCTTGAATTATCTATCCTGAAAATTTTTTCAAGATACGGAATATCGCTGTTGTCCTCTAAAAGTCCAAACACGGCGCCACGGTAATATTCTGAAATATGCGTTCTGTGCGTACGGTCAATATCCGATTCACATATGGCTTTCATGTCCTCCCTATGATCTCTTTGGTATACTGTCGGTCTTCCTCGGCGTTTTTTATTTTCGGAGGCGGTTTCCGAAATTCCGATTTCCTCTTTTTTCAAAATGTTTTCCTCCTTGATTTTTTTATTTTGTTTTTTGCTTTCCATATACAGTACAGGGTCAAAATTCAAAAATGTTCCTGCGTTCGTGAAAATTTTTTCGGATTTTTCAAAAATATTTTTTGCGCATAAAAAACGGCGGAGCTCCTTTTTTGTTGGAACACCGCTGTAAATTATTACTTATTCAGTTTTCAAAGCCTAAAAATTCTTTGAAATTCTTATTCATTATTTTCATTCGTTTGCTGACTGCACTGTGGGTTTTGTAGCCGAGCCGCTTTGCAATTTCTTTTTGAGTAATCCCTTTTTCCGAAAGATAATATATCTCTTTGTCGGTGCTGTTCAGCGTTTTGGCAAACTCATCACGCAGGAATATATACCGTTGTTCTTCCTCCGGGTCATTTGCGAAAAACATTTTTGCGCCTTCAATATCGGTCGTTTCGTCCTCCGATAACTCGCTGAAAAGGAGCGGCGCGCCGAGCTTTGTTTTTGCGTGCGTCCACTTGTTGTAAAAGTTTATTTTGTCCTGATTCAACCGTTCTGTAAAATCCTCGTGCTGAGGGATTTTTTTAGAGACACCGAAAATTGCGGGAACCTGCTGACCCTGCATAACCGTTTCAATCAGCGTTTCGTCAATTACTCCGGCAACCTTTTCAACTACGGTATGTATTTCCTCATCGGTAAGAGCGTCAGCATCTTTGCCTACCGATTTCGCATAGCAATCAAGACCGAGCATAACCGGCCCACTGTACATTTCAAAAAAGCGATCAATATATTCGCTCAGCTTTTCCGGGTCTGTGTAGATTTCAGAAATCTGTTCGGAAAAATAGTCAGCGTCGGCATTCTCCAAAAAGTTGACCGGATGATCTTTGGAGAAGTTTTTCATCTTCCGTTTGACTCCGATTTTATGGAGATTGCCGAGCCAGTATTCACCGAAGATTTTCTTTGTGCGGACAAAGATTTTAGCCTGTTCGCCTTCGGAATTGTGCTCTCGTTCCAGTGCCATATTTGCCGTGAAGTCATTGCTCTGAAAGAATGCGACTAATTTATCTTTTTGCTCGGGTGTAAGTTCTACTTTATTTGTCATGTGATCAGCCCCCTTTGGCTTTATTACTTGCTTTATGTATATACATCTTACAAAATTAAGTGTACCATAAAACGGATATTAGTGACCATAAAATACTAAGTCGCCACACAACATCTAAAAGAAGTCGCATGACAACTTTTCAAGTATTATATTTATTTTTTCAACATTCCCATTAACTCATTGAAACCATCAAGTGCCGATTGAAGATTATCGATTATATCTGCCGCAAGCACATCGGGGTTAGGGAGTGATTCGAGGTCAGTCAAGGATTTATCTTTTATCCAGAAAATATCTAAGCTTGTTTTATCTCTTTTGAGTATTTCTTCGGCACTAAACCTACGCCAACGGCCATCGGGATTTTCTTCCGACCATGTTTCTTTGCGCTCATAACGATTCGCAGGATTGTAACACTCAATAAAATCGAGCAGGTCGGCATCAGTCATCGGATGCTGTTTAAGTGTGAAATGAACATTGGTACGGAAATCATAAATCCAAATATCTTTGGTCTGCATCTCGGGACTTGCCGGTTTCTTATCATAGAAAAGCACATTTGCTTTTACACCGGGTTTGTAAAAGATGCCTGTCGGTAATCTTAAAATAGTATGCAGATCGCAAGTTTGAAGCAATTTTTGTCTGATTATTTCACCGGCGCCGCCCTCAAATAAAACATTATCGGGAACAACAACGGCGGCTTTACCTGTTGCCGCAAGAATAGTATTGATATGCTGAATAAAGTTGAGCTGTTTGTTGGAGCTTGTTGTCCAAAAATCCTGACGGTTATATACGAGTTCCTCTTCTTCCTCTTCACCTTCTTCATTTGTCATAGTGATAGAGGATTTTTTACCGAAAGGAGGATTTGTGAGAACATAATCCACACGGTATCCGGGATCGGATAAAAGCGAATCGCCTTTGGTAACGGGCACATTTCCATAAATATCACCGATATTATGGAGATATAAATTCATCAGTGCCATTTTGAACGTATTGTTTACTAATTCATTTCCATAGAAGGTTCCGTTCTTTAAGAACTCTTTTTGTTCACGGTCAAGGGTATAATTTTCGGGATCGGTAATATACTCTTGTGCTGCAAGGAAGAAACCACCCGAACCGCAACATGGATCGGCAATGGTTTTCATTGGCTCGGGGCGAAGGCATTTAACCATCGCTTTGATAAGTGGACGAGGAGTAAAATACTGTCCTGCACCGCTTTTTACGTCCTCCGCATTCTTTTGTAGCAAGCCTTCATAAATCTCGCCCTTCACGTCAGAGGACATAGATACCCATTTTTCTTTATCTATCATCTGAACGATGCGATATAAAATGGCCGCATTACTGATTTTATTACTCGCCTGATAGAAGATCTTACCTAAAATTCCGCCTTGTTTCGCAAGTTCTTCAAGGGTTTTCTTGTATTGTTCTTCAAGCTCTGCACCTTTTCGGGTGTTCATATCACTCCAAGTGTAACCTGAAAGGATGCCCGTTTCCTTTTCATACGGCTTCTTGGAATATTCATCGGACATTTTCAAAAAGATCAAATATGTAAGCTGCTCGAGGTAATCGCCGTATGAAACACCGTCATCACGGAGCGGATTACACATACCCCAAACTTTTGAAATTATAGTTGATGTTTGTTCACTCATTTTTATTTTCCATCGCTTTCTTTGTATCTTCAACACACTTTACAATATCGTCTTTGGAACGATAGTCTGCTGGAAATTGACTGTTTATATCCAAATAAGGTACACCGCCAAACTGCAAATCACACTTTGTATCATAATCAAATGTTGAGAACATATCTATATTTATGCCAAAAGGTGTATAGTTTTCCGGTTTGTTCAAATAAAGTGCAAATCCTATCGGATATGCTGACACTTCTGAAACAAGTACTGAATTTTTTACATCATTCATATTTACTATCGCAGACAAACTGTTTAATCTCGGCATTTGAGTAGACACCAAATACATATACAACGAATATTTTGATGTATCAATATTCTTATCATCTTTATTCATAAGGAATTGACGAAGATTAATATCTCCCAAGCAATCATTATTTATATCGCATATCAAAGTAATCATTGCTTTGTAAATGCGTAAAGGATACAAGTTTTTAATTACAAATGAATAAGAATTGCCGACAGTTAACCCTTCCTGTTGAATCATTGCATTAATCGTTTTGGCAAAGTCGGTATATGATCTCATATACCAAGAGCCGGTATTATTGTTGCATTCACGACAAAGGCAATATTTTTTATGTCCACCTTGTTGGATGGCTCCTTTTAATCCTTGGGTATCCCAAGGCATACGCCCATCAGCGCCTGTCATAGTTTTTGCAACTTCTTCAAAAGACGCAACCATAACATTTGTAGAGTTAAAAGCATTCTTTGGTGGAATATGTTCTGCGGTTAGTTCTTTCATTTGCCCGCATATTTTACATTGTCCTGGATGTTTTAATGCTCTCATAAGCAATTCTCCATTCGGCTTCGTTATTAGCGTATTGGCACAGAAGATACCGTTACTTTTGTTCCTTCCAAGCCGTTTTGCTTTAAAAATCTTTGTAATTCTCTTTTGTTTTGCACGCACATTGGACCGAGAACAATTTCGGGAATAACGCCCGAACCCCAAATTTCATCAAAACACAAAGAATGATAACCTCTAATGCCCGATTTAGTTATTGCAAAATCTTCTTTTCCAATACCAAGACTATCGACAAGTTCAACAAAATGCCTACGAATATTATTGAAAAGTTCTTCTTCAAGCTGTCCTTTTCCACTATCAATTAAGTGTAATGTTTCCTTGATGTTATTTGGATCAAAGTATATACGAAATTCATCCTCGTCAAAGAACGATTGTGTTTTTGCAAATTTCATTACATTCCTACAAGCAGCCCCCATAAACAAATATCCGCTTTTCTCAAAGGTTTTATTAAGGTCTTTTTCACCAGATGTTTCATTCAGATGTTTTAACCACTCAAAACCACGAATCATTTCGTATTTAATACAATTATCAATGGATTTCGGCGTGTATAAAGCTTGTCCAAAATCAAATAATCCCAATGCAAATCCATACGTCGCAGTTCGACTATAAAGAACATCAAGTGCCTTAACATTCAAACCAATAGCCACACCTGTGCAGTTATTGGCATACCTGTCCCAATGTGTTAAATTGTCTTTCTTGGTTGATAGGCAAAGTGCATATGGTTGTTGTTTGGCTTTCAAATCTTTCCATAACTTATCTTTATGCGATTCCAAGCTTGATTTTAGTAAACCATAATATTTCTTTGTATTTTCATCTTCCTCAACTTCACACAGGCGTGATATATCCGAAACAAAGTTTTCCGGTTTGTAATACAATTCCGTGCGATCATTTGATGATTTAAGACTCATCAAACGGAAGGTGTGAGATTTAACAATAGAGTATAACGCATCAAGAGAAGTGTAATGATAATAAATCTCAGCCGGCTTTTTCTCAGTTTCTTCAAAGTATTTTAGTTTGTTATAAAACTCGTTCATTTCTACCTCCTGTGTTAGTAAATAGAGGTTCTTATTGGCACTTTTGATTATTAGTAATTATCTTCGATAGGCGGCAACACAGTGTACACATTCAGTTGAAAACAATCATCGTACCAATTGTGCTTGTGCCAATCTTTAGTAGTGGTTAACCTGCAAGTAATTTCAAAAGAACTTCCTACAGTTTTATTCAAAACAGGAAAATTAATTTGAGTTACATCTTTCCATTTCTTTTTATAATTATCTCCCATCAATCCGCTAATGACAGACCACTCCAAAGAATACCCTGAAGAATCAAACGCTGGATCAACAACAATTGATATTCCATAAGTTTCACCCGCGCGTAACTTAACGCCATATTCTCCTGCAGTTATAGGTTTCGAGAAATCAACATATAGTTCAAGGGGATAGCCTTCCTTTTTAGGTAAAAAAGCATTACCCAAACTATCGGTTGCCCGTATAAACATAGGAATGTTATACTCTTTTTCTTTTCCTGTTTGTCTATAATACGATTTCAAACTTTCGATAACATCATGGCAATAGCAAATCACTTGTTCTGCTTCTCTGATGGAAATTGGATTAGCGTGGGAAAGTTTGTTTCGAATAGCTTCTATCCTCTCAAGAAAAAAACGCGCTTCTTCATTACCCAAAGGATAAACTTCCTCAAAAGCAGCTTTAAAACATGTGTCATAGAGTGGCTTTTTGCAAATGATGTAAATTATATCCCCCAGAAAGAAGGCATCAATTGGTCTGGGAAAGCGTCCGGGATTATCCACTCGCATTTTGTTTACACGAGAAGTTATTTCCCCTTTGATTAAAGGCTCATCATTTTTGGCATACGAAAAATAATCTTCCCCATATTGTGCAGTCAAGGTTTCGTGTATTAAACGTCTTGTCCAATGTTCAAGTGTTTCAATTTCTTTTCTGCATACTGATCTCAAATCATCTTCTGTTCTATATGAGAGGACAATTGTTTGATGTTCTTTCATAGGTTGGATTCCCTTCATCACATCATTACTATCATGTGAGGGAGGGGAGGCGGATGTTGCGCTCTCTTTTTTTCTGCAAAAAAATCGCATAATTACAATTCTCCTTCAAATGCTTTTTTCAAAATGCTCTGTCGCATAGCTTCAGCTTGTTTCAAAGCAATATCAACTGTTTTTTCGATATTATCGCAAATAGTAATTCTGGATTCGATTTCTGCAATTACAGCTTTTTGTTCATTGACATCACAGTAAGGAATTATTAGATTTTCCAAGGTATCCAAATTGATGTTTTTCTGCGCTGTTGCGGGTGCAAATGCCCACAGTTTTAGTTTTTGCGATTCAATAAAATGCTTAATATATTCGGGTAATATGTGTTCATAGGGGGTGAAACCAACAACACTATCAGGAAAACATGCATCAATCCCTAAAAAGGCTGTTTCCGCTATATTAGCAGCAATGGTTATACAAAGTGTGCCTTTAGGCCATAATTTGCTTTGTTGTAAGCCAAATTCACCATACTGTTTTGAGTACTCAGTTATATAGCGCTTGGCTGTATTTACCTCGCTTGTTTGCAAAAAAGGATATTTCCCACCCTCAAATAACTTCGGGTCGTTACGAGGTCTATGCTTAGATTTTCCTCTTCCCAAATCACCTAATTTTGAAAGTGCAACATACTTCCATTCTTTGGGAATTGTAGGTAGGTCTTTTGTTTCTTCTTCAGAAGCCCAATCCAAATCCAGTTCACTCACTTCGTGGTGTGTGAAAGCCCCTTCAAATGCTGATTTCAATACCGCCTGACGATATACACCAAGTCGTTTCTTTGTGTTTTTCAGCGTTTCAATATTGTTGTCAAGTTCAGAAAATAATTCTTCAATTTTAGCAACGATACGTTCTTGTTCGTCAAGTGGAGGAACTATAAGTTTTTGCTGATTTAAAATATTAGGATCAAGGTGAGGTGTAGCAGCACCTTTTTTCTTTGTATTAAGCACTGCAAACTTACCCTGTAGAAAATAGTATAGATACTCTTGTGACATGCCATCAGCTGTTATGATAGCTAACGTTGAACCAACAAACCCGTCAATCGCTTTTCCGACAAGACCTGAACGAGAGCCATCGCAAACGATTAAAATGTCTCCTTTTTTACAAGGCAAGCACTTTTCACCATCAGTATATGATTTCACGTTTCCTGTTTCGAAAGCTTCAATATTCACATACGGCAAATAATCGACTTGGGGTTGATTAGTTTGCCTTAAAGGTTTTTTTCCTTTTTTTATATGCGATATAGAGCCAAATTCAATTAATTTCATAATTTGCCGCTCCAAAAATGAATTTAATCAATTTCTTTCTCAATGTATTTTTTGCAATTGTAACAATAATAGTGGGTTTCATCATAATCCATTAACTGTAAAAACTTACCTTCAGTTCCGTAGCAAATGGCGCAGTAAGGAATATTGATCTCATCGTTCGCCAATGTAATATAGGCTTCTTTGTGGCGTACAATATTACTTTTTGTTGTGAGTTCTTCTTTTAGTTTTTTATTTTCTTCAGTTAGGCGTGCAACTTCTGACTGTAAATCTAATGCTTGCGCACTTAAATCCAGCAACTGTCGATACAACTCAACATTATCAGCCTTTTGCGCTACACTTATAGCATCTTTAAACGCATCATAAAAACTCATAGTTTATCCGTCCTTTCCAGCACCCTTAAATCTTTACGCTATTTATGTTCTTTAGAAAGGCAACTCATCATCTGATGTATCCTCTTCAACTTCAGCATAAATTAAATTTGCATCGACATCAGCCTTTTTTCTTAACTTTAACAAATTCAAATCTTCATCAAACAAACCATCTTTTAAAATAATTGTTTTTATGGTTTTCGAGTGAGAATGGTATTCAGTTTTTGTGTGCTTATAAATCTCATTTCTTTCTTCACCAAGTTCTTCGTTATATCCAGCTATTTTTAAGATTTCGCTTAATGCATCATAATCTGGTGCGAAGAAAGCGGCCTTTTCAAATCCAAGATATTTTTTCAAAGTTGTTAGAGTTAAATTGTTTGCTATGATAGTGCTATCAAAATGCGCAAAAAGCTCTTCTTTTTGTTTGTCGAATTGTTCTATTAAATTTTTAATTTCGTCTGCTGTTTCTTGTAAATCATAAGCGGTTTTCGCCTCTGTCATTGATGCTTCTCTTGCAAGTAGATTTTGGAACAGACCAGCAAATTGCAATTTGAGAGTTCGAATAATTTGTTCCGTAGTTTCAAAAGATTCAATCACATGTATTTTGTTGTTGTTTTTCAATTCAGAAATATATTCATGAATCTTAATATCGTCGGTATATGCGGATTTGAAAGTCCCTGTATCCTTATTTTGTTCGTATGTTCTATTCTCAATAAAGACATCATTTGCAATAAAGATGTAAACCTTCTTTTTGTTTTTTATTGCTGTATTGATTTCGTTCATAGTAATAGAAAAATCATTTACAGATGATTTCGAGCCAAAGTGATTACCGATAATGCACACAACAATATCACAACTTGCAAGTTCGTGATAACAATCAATTTCAAGAGGTTCGGTTTGAGTGTAAGCAACGCCCGAACGTTCGTTCATTACAGGCTCATAGCCTAAACTCTTAACGAAATCTCCTATGTTATTTCGTGCCTGTTTTAAATCATAATATGTTGAACTTATAAAAACTCTTGGTACTGCCATAATAATTCTCCTTTATGCTACTAATTCTAAATTCATTTCAATTAAAATTCCCTCGTATGCATCGCCGAACACATCATAGAACTTACCGAGGCCGCCTTTGCGGTCAAAGGGACTGAGGTCTAAATCGTCCGGTACAATGCTTAATGAGGTTGCAATATGGTCTTTGATAAGGCGCAACCACTCCATTTGCTCGTCAGTAAATGCACAGCACCTGCGTTTCGGCGTAAAGTCCACTGCATAAAGTTATAGTTTACTTTATCGGCAAAGGGAGTAAGGTTATCACTATATCCCATTTCAAAACGGATAATAGCGATAAGGTCGGTCAACTGTGCAACATTACCGCGCTTAACCTTTTCCGGCTTTTTAATGGCATAACAATCCCATAGGCGCTCAATCGTTACCCCTTTGGCTTTGAGCTTTTCATGCAACACCTTTAACTTTTCAATAGCCATCGGACGATCTTTATATTGCTGATCGTAAATGATACGAAGAGCAATAATTTCATCCTTATTTTCCTCGATGAATTCGTGGAAGGTTTGGATAATACGGTCGGCATTTGCTTCTTGCTGCGAGTCAAATCCTGCAAACAGCACTTCATCAAGATTTACATTGTCAACAATTTGCTCATGACTGCGGCGAACATTTTCAATGTAGTCGCGCACGTCAGGATTTTGGAACGGAGCAGTAGCATCCGTAACCAAAATCTTTTTGGTTTGTGCAAGTTGGTCTTCGGACGGTTCTTCGGTTGCAAAACGTTTCTTGGCCTCGGTGAGAATTACATCTTCATCGAAGGCATTTAACAGATTCTCTGCAATCTGACCGGCACTATTACCAACTGTCTCGGCAAATGATTTCTTTTCCCCAACGGACATCTGACTGTTCAAGCGAATGACACGGTTTGCAAGAGAGGTTAATGTATCTTCACTCTTATCTCCAAGCGCCATATTCATCATCAGTTCTTTCATACTTACTGACGGCTTGCGTTCCAAAGGGCGAGTATCAGATTTTTTAGACTTTGTAACGCCAACGGCATCCACGATAACAAAGTGATCTTTATTTTCGGTAGCCGAGGGAGAAACTTTTTTAAGGTCATCCTTATTAAGCGTTCTTGTCCCGCGACCTTTCATCTGCTCGAAATAGTTTTTGCTGCGAACATCGCGCATAAATATTAAGCATTCGATGGGTTTAACATCCGTTCCCGTTGCAATCATATCAACTGTAACGGCAATACGGGGATAATAGTCGTTGCGGAATGAACTTAACACGCTTTCGGGGTTTTTTGCGGCATATGTAATCTTCTTGCAGAATTCATTGCTTTCACCAAATTCCTCACGGACAATCTGAATGATATCGTCTGCATGGCTATCAGTTTTAGCAAAAATCAGCGTTTTAGGCACTTCTTTACGACGTGGGAAAAGAGAGGTAAATACGTTCTCTTTGAAGGAACGTATTACCGCACGGATTTGGCTCGGATTTACGATATCTTTGTCAAGCTGTGTAGGTTTGTAATCCACATCCTCGTCTAACTGTTTCCACCGTTTTTCGCGCGAAAGACGACTACGCACCTCTATCATTTGCTTCATAAGGTGTGCACCGTTTTTACCCACATTGGTTTCAATGAGGAATACATCTTCGCCAACGTTAACGCCATCAATAATGGCCTGCTCACGAGGATATTCGCTGACTATATTCTCATTAAAAAATGCAAAAGTTCTCTTGTCGGGCGTGGCGGTCAAACCAATAATATAAGCATCAAAATATTCAAGAACCTGATTCCACACATTGTAAATTGAGCGATGGCATTCATCGACAATAATGCAATCAAAGAACTCGGGCGGATATTTTTCGTTATATACGACCTCTTTGGGTGCTTTCGATTCAGCAGTCACATACTCGTTAAAAGAAGATTCCTCGGTGGACTCATCGAGGTCTTCGCCTTTGAGTATGGAATACATTCTTTGAATGGTACTGATGCAAATCTGAACATCGCCGGGGATGAAAGAGGATTTCAATCTGCTTACGCCATATATTTGCGAAAATGAGCGCGGATCATCATTGGGTGTATAAGCAAGGAACTCACGTTCTGCCTGCTCACCCAAACCTTTTGTATCAACCAAAAACAGGATGCGATTCATCTTGCCATATTTAAGCAAACGATAAGCCGCTGTAATTGCCGTAAATGTTTTACCTGCACCGGTAGCCATTTGCACCAGTGCTTTCGGGCGGTTGTCGGCAAAGGACTTGTCCAAATTTTCAATAGCTGCAATTTGGCACTTGCGAAAACCTGTAGAATCAAATGCCGGAAAATTCTTCAGATTGTTGCGAAGCGTGGTTGAACTTTTCAACAATTTTTGAAGAGTTTCGGGGCGATGAAAAGAGAAAACGGTACGGGATCTGTACTTGATATCCTCATAGTCGGTAAAACGAGTAAGTTTATCGGTAGCTTCATAAGCAAAGCGGATTTTATAATCGTTTTTAATCCACTTGAATGTGCTGTTGGCATATCGTGCCGACTGCGCTTCTACAGTAGTGATATTTTCACCCGCATCACTTTTCTTGGCCTCAACAACGCCTACAGGTGTGCCGCCTATGAAAAGAGCATAGTCTACAGGTCCTGTGCTTGTTGGAAATTCACGCACGGCAACGCCTAAAGAGGTGGATAAGTTTAAGGTTTTTACATCTTGAATTACCCAACCGGACTGTATTAACTTAGCATCAATTTTTATTCTTGCTTCTTGTTCGGGAGTCATCAATTCTCCTCCTTCTTAATTAAGTAATTAATATAAAATCACTTTTCTAATACTCTGAAATAATCCTCAAACCTCGCATCAACATATTCAGCGATAAGTTCAATCATAGGCATTGCATCGTCTTCTTTATAATAAGCATCAAATGCTTCGTAGTAGCGTTTACGGTCGGTAAACTTAACGTTAATAGGCGGGAAACCATTACGAATTAAATCAAGATTCATAATCAGACGTCCCGTTCTTCCGTTACCATCAATAAACGGGTGTATCCCCTCAAACTCAAGGTGGAAGCGAGCAATACGCTCAATAATGTGCATTGACTGTTCGCGACCTTCGTTTTTAGAAATAAGTTCAGCCATTTTAGGCTCAATCATATAAGGTTGAACCGGCTCTGTGTAGGCACCCATAATGCGAACAGGAATACGACGATATACGCCCTTATCATCCGGGCGATTCATCAATACTAAAGAGTGAATATTTCTGATAACCGACTCAGAGAGAGGGGTATCGTTTTGAGCAATGTCTTGCACATAGAGGAAGGCATCACGATGACCTACTGCTTCCAAATGGTCTTTAAGCGGTTTTTGGTCAATGGTCATACCTTCTAATGCCATAGCGGTTTCTTTGAGCGTTAAAGTGTTTCCCTCAATAGCATTGGAATTGTAAGTAAACTCGACCATAAATTCTTCGCGCAAACGCTCAACCTCGCCTTCAGTCAAAGGACGAAGGTGAGACAATCTTTCCTTTTTAGCATCAATAACTGCAAAAATGGCAGGACGAGCTAAACGTCCATCAGCAGGTTTGATGGCGTTAGTGGGAATCATATACAATTTACCTTTGCGGATCACACCGGGAATCTTGCCTTCGGCACAAAGAATACGCACACGGCGGGGAGAAATGCCCCAATTTTCAGCCGCTTTTGATACTTTTATATAATCCATTCGAGTTTACCTCCGACTGATTATTCCTTATTCGTTAGTAGTATATCACATTTCGGGAATAATATCAAGAGGTTTTATATAACGAATGATGCGTTAGTTATTCCCAAAATAAAATCTCGGCTAAAATACGATTGGATGCGATTTTAGCCGAGATTCTTGTTATTTAATTTTGTTTATAGCTTTTTGACCTTCTTCTGTTTTTAGCCATTCTTCATACTCACGTTGTCCTTCTTCGGATTCAAAGAAAGCAATTATATCAGGATAAATGGCATGAGCAAAAGATTCAAGTGCTTCTTTGGGTATGGTGCAACTCATACATAAATCAACTCCTTATAAATAATCTCATTGATTCTGTCACGGATATTATTCATTTTACAAACCCAGTCCATCTGATTCTCAGCTTTCAGTTGTTCGGTGATGCCCTCAATCTCGGCGTACTGTCTCATCAGCATTTCGAACATCTCCTGTGCATCCCGGTCGATGTCGGTCAGATACTGTTCAAGCGTTCCTTTCATCCGCATAACATTGATTACTGTCGGGCTGTGTTTTTTCAAGTAAACATAGTGCCGCTGTCCCCAAACCCCTATGTTCTTTACAAATTCATCTTTCATACTCTCGCACTCACTTTCTTTGACGGTGCTTTAATGATTTTGACAAGCAAATCATCCACATCCTCAGTCGGTTTGTTTTGCTCAAGATACATTGTTCTTGCCACGTTTACACAACCAACGAGCAGGCGGTGCTCAAAATCATCAAGGGTTACTTTGTGCTTAACATCTTTAACTTTCATAATGCAAAATCCTCCTTTGCAAGTACATTGTACTGCAAAAGAGGATAATTGAAAAATGTGCGTTTTAATAAATATGATTGTACGGTTCCGGTGTGTTTGTTAAATCCCTTATGAACATCCGCACCAAAAAGAAACGACAATTTTCTTTCGGAAGATTGTCGTTTCTTTTTGTTCTCTTCACTTTTATCTTTTCACTTTTCTCTCTTCTCTTAAATTGTCGTTTCCAGAGAAAAGATAAGAGAGAAAAGAGAAGAGAAAAGGTAGCTTTGCTTCGCAAAGCGTTGAATTATATAATAATTTGTGGTATAATTCAATCAGAGGTGATGACGAATGAACAGTCCTTTGCTCGATAAATCTCTTGATTTTGCAACACAGGTAGTATTGTTTTACGAGGATTTTTCTAAAACAAAAAAAGATACAACAATCGCAAAACAGTTACTTCGTTCTGCTACAAGTGTTGGTGCAAATATAAACGAAGCCATATACGGTAACAGCAAAGCGGATTTTATATCAAAGCTTCATATTTCACTTAAGGAAACCGGTGAAAGCATATATTGGCTCACGCTTCTGAAAAGAACAAATCTGATAGAATTATAAACAGCAGGGCGGCTGAAGATAAAACAACTTCAGTCGCCCTTTTCAGCTATCAACAAACAGCCGCACATAAGCAGCTGCCTATGACGGCGATATGGCTGTGTTATCACCGATTAAACACAAGAAAATACAGTAGTATCACAATGCCGAGAATGATTCGATACCAACCGAACACCTTGAAATCGTGACGGCGGATATAGTTCATCAGGAATTGAACGACGAGCAGCGACACGAGGAACGCGACCGCGCAGCCGAGCAGCAGAATTGCGAGCTCGAGCGGCGTGAAGCCGAAGCCGAACTGAATGAGCTTAAGTCCGCTGAGACCGAACATAACGGGCACAGCAAGAAAGAAGGTAAACTCAGCCGCAGCAACGCGGGAGATACCGATTATCAGCGCGCCGATGATAGTTGCGCCCGAGCGGGAGGTGCCGGGGATTATCGAGAGAACCTGAAAAAGTCCTATAAGGAATGCGTCAAGGAAGGTGATGCCGCCGAGCGTTGTCACACGCGGCTTGCGGTGCTTATTCAGCGCCTCGACGATGATGAACGCCGCGCCGTAGAAGATAAGCATTATCGCTATGACTACGGGCGTTTCAAGATGAGCGTCGATATAGTCGCCGAAAAACAGCGTAGCTATCGTGCCCGGAATGCAGGCAACAATGACCTTGAGCCATGTGATGAAAATATCGGTTTTCATCAGAGGCTTACCCTGCTCCTTGTCGGGGCGCTGAAACGGCCACATCTTCTTCCAGAACAGAAGAACAACGGCGAGTATCGCGCCGAGCTGAATAACGACGAAAAATACGTTCTTGAATTCCTCACTCTGATTCATATGAAGAAACTCATCGACGAGCAGCATATGACCCGTAGAGGAAATGGGCAGCCATTCGGTTATACCCTCAACGATGCCGAGAAAAATCACCTTAAAGGCTTCTATTAAATATGACATGCTAACGACCTTTCAAATTATAACGAAAATACCTTCTTTACTCCTCAAGCATCGACACGGTGCGAGCCGAACCGAGCTCGAGCGATGCGGGAGCTCTGAGCGTGCGCACCTCATGCGCGCCGAGTTCAAGCGGGAGCAAGCTGTCCGAGAATGCGCTGACAAGGCTGCCGCTGCAGGGTTCAAAGCCGCGGTTTGCGATACGGATAATAATATCCCCGCTGCCGTCCTCCGCTTTCTTTACCGCGTCGACGGTAACGTCGCCCGTGCCGTTATATGCAAGGAATGAGCCGCTGCCGCTGAGCTCGCCGTCATGATGCGCTTCGCATACCCATACGGGCGGGAGCGCGAAACGGTCGGCTGCCGCAGTGCGTGAAAGCTTGCTGCCGCGATTCAGCCATACACGGATGCGTCCCTCATGTGCACCCCTGCCGACATAGCGGTAATCTTCGTCGTCGCGGAGCGGTTCATCCATTCTCAGGTCGCCGCATACGGGATTGCGCAGCAGCGTAAGTGCTGCGGTAGAGCTCTCCTTATCGGTGTTATATGCAAATATCGAGTCTGCCATGACGGTAACGCCGCCGAGCTCTATCGTCTCGGAGAGCGGATATTCCTCGCCGTCAAAGCCGCGTGTGCAGAGTCCGCCGGGCACACCCGCAACAATGCCATCAGGTGCAGACGGCGTACCGAAACGGTATTTGAGCACGGTGTGCGGCTCATCCCAGTCTACGCGGTAAGCGATATCAACATAGTCTCTTTCGGGATATACCGTGATGCGCTGCTCCATCGTCGACGAGCGGAAGGAGAGACGGGTACGTACAACATTCTTGATGTCTCCGTTCTCGGTGCGCGCCGCAGACACAGGCGTGAACGGCTCAAGCGCATCGCCGAAGCCGCAGGTATTGAAGCTCCAAACATCGCCGCCGTCCTCGCGCACTTCGGGAGTAACGGTGTAGACCGAGCCGTCGCGGTTGTCGCGTATCTCGATGCCGCCTGCGGCATTCATCGTCTTAACGGTGAGTATGCCGCCGTCAAGCGTATCCGCGTCGCCCGCGCAGCTGTGACGAACGTCGCCGCCCTTCTGCGTGAAATGATATGTAGTATAGCCCATCGGCGGTACAGTGCCGTTGAATACAACACGGGTACGGAAGCCGGGTATGGTGGAACGCTCGAGAATTATCTGACAGGGAATTTCGTTGCCGCTATCATCTGTGACGGTGATATCTCCGCGATAGAGATCGTACTCCCAGCACCACTGCAGCTCAGCTTCAAGCGCACCTTCATACGGGGTCGCGTTGAAGTTAAAGTAAACGAAATTCCAGATGCCGTCGCCCGTTGCCACACGGCGAGTCACCTGCTGAAGCGCAAAATTCATTATCTCCGAGCTGCTCTGAAGAGCTCTGCCGTGCAGGTCGCGCGCGTCGCGGTATGCCTGCATGATGGAAGCGCCGCCGAGAATATCATGGAACTGATTGAACATGATATCGCGCCATACACCGCGCAGCTGCTCAAGCGGATAGCTCTCGCCGAAAAGCGATGCCATGACCGCAGCCTTCTCTGCGGAAAGCGCTGTATACTCAGCGCGGCGGTTGTCCTGCTTTACCTCGGGATAATTCGAGAAAACACCGCAGTCGCGCGTGTTTATTCCGCCCGTAACTACGGGAAGCATGCTGCTGCCCGCGCCCGTCGAGCCGGGCACATTAGCATATTTATCGCGCTGTACCTCGAAGAATTCCTCCATAGAGGAGAAACGGAGGTCTCTGCCCTTCTCCATCTCTGCGCAAAGCGCGGAAAGAATAGCCTTTGTCGGCGCACCGCCGTGATTCGTTACACCGTAGAAAAGCATGCGGTCGGTCTTTTTCTCGTCAAGGTCAATCTGATACTTATCGACGGTCGCAAGTACCTCCTCGGGCGTATGCTGAAACAGGTCGGCACCGCGATAAGCCGTGACCGAGCTGCCGTCTTCGCTGCTCCATACAAAGAGCGGGTCGGCGAGCTCGCGGTGATACGACTCGGGACGCGAGAAAACATAGCAGTCGATGCCGCAGCCGCGCAGATACATCGGCATAAAATCGGGGTGACCGAAGGAGTCGATATTGTACATGACCCTTGTGCGTTTGCCGAATTTTTCCTCAAGGTATCTCTGACCGTACAGACCCTGACGTGCATAGCTCTCACCGAGCGCGGAGCAGCAGTCGGGCTGCAGCCACCATCCCTCACTCAGATCCCATCTGCCCTCGCGTACGCGCTCGCGTATCTCCTCAAACAGCGCGGGGTCTATCTTTTCTATCATCTCAAAGGTCGCAGGAGTGCAGAAGGAATATGTATAATCGGGATATTCGTTCATGCGGTCGAGCGCGCTGCGGAAGGTCGCACGAATGCTCGATAGCGCTTCATCCCATGTCCAGAGCCAAACGGGGTCAAAATGCGTATTGCCGATGCAATAGGTCATCGGTGCGGTATCTTTTCTCATCTGATTTTACCTTTTTCTTTATTTATCTTTATTTTATTTTTACGTCAAAGCGCCCGCTGCAGCGCGGACAGCGAACGGTATGCTCACCGCTCTTTCTCGGCAGCCTCAGCTGCGCGGAGCAGTGCGGGCAGCGGCGGAAAACAAATTCCCTGCGGTAGCGTATGCGGTCACGATTCAGGCGGAAAAAGCCCTTAACCTTATTCCATGCCGACATAAAAACCTCGTTCTCGTGTCTGCGCCGCGCGGTGTTCTTAGACAGAACGCGGAACATGATATACACGAGCAGAAGCAGCTGCAGCGCCCGAAGCCACTGCAGCGAAAACAGTATACTGACCTCCGCAAGGATAAGGAACAGCACCATCAGCACATAGAACAGACGGTCTATCCCGTATCGCTGATTCATGAATACACTGAGCCGATACATAAAACGGTTGAATGCGTTTCTCAATGTGAAGGACTCCTTTCGTATCGGGGATGTCGCGCACCGCCCGACATCAAGAAATCCGGGTCCGCTGCCGCAATGTGCAGCGGACCCGGACAAAAACACAAGAGTTGTTGCTTATTTGTCTCAATCTTCGCTTGCGTTGTCGTTTATAAGGTCGATGACCTGCTCAAGTATTACCGAGCGCTTGATGCTGTCCTTGCCTACACCCTTTTCCATAGCCTTCTCGTCGGAATAGCCGAGGTCGGCATACTTTTCGGATACATAACCGTTATATGCATCCTCGGTCACGGTAATGCCCTCTGTCTTTGCGATAGAGAGCGAAACAAGATCCTGCTTTACCTGCTCGAGAGCATTGTCTGCAGCCTGCTTATATACCTTTTCCTTGGTAGTGCCGAACTGCGAATAGATATCGCTGCTCGAGCTCGTCTGACCCGAAAGGCTCGCATAGTAGGCAAACATGTTGTTGTAGTACTCTACGCCCTTATCGTAGTAAATCTCGATATTCTTTGTCGGGTAGGAGTTGAAGGTACTGTTTTCGATAGCCTGATTCAAGAGCAGTTCCTTTCTTATATCGAGACGGGTCGCAGCCCTGTACTCGTCAACCGTAGAATAGTCGGTCTTTTCGGCGACAAAATCATCGGTGAGTTCAGGCACAACCGTCTCGGTAGCACTGCTTACGGTAATTGCGTAGGTCGCATCCTTGCCTGCATAATCGGCGTTTGAATAATCGTCGGGCAGAGTAACGTCGGCGCTGTACTGATCGCCGACGGAGTGTCCGACAAGGCTCTCTGCGAACAGGTCGGTCGCGGTGCCGAGAACAACGGAGTAATCCTCCTTTGTCTCTACCTCGCTCTCGCTCGATGTGAGAGTATACTTAACCTTTGCGGTATCGCCCTCGGCGAGAGCGCGATCGGTGATATCGTTCGTCTTGGTATTGTTCGAGATAAGCGTATTTATCGTCGAGCTGAGCTGCTTGTCGATCTCCTCTGCCGAGACGGTTATGCCCTTATACTCGCCGAGGGTTACGTATCCGCTGAGGTCATCCTCGTACTTAACGGTCTTTGCGCAGCTGCACGCGGCAAAGCATGCAAACGCGGCAACGCCGAGCAGAGCTGCCGCCTTAGCGGTCTTTTTGATATTAAAATTCATAAGATTCTGTTCCTTTACTAAGAAGTTTTTCGGAATGCCCCGTCAGGCAAGGTTGGAAATAAGACGCAGGCAGAGCCAAGCGACAAAGAGCAGCGGGAAAAGTCCCATAATAATCATAATAACTGTAAAGAGTCCGTCAGATATCTTTTTCTTGAGTTTCTTATCCACGGCAATATGCCTCCCTTAAATAAAGAATTGCACTATTATTCCGACGCTCTGTCGGAATATTTTATTCATTATAAAATACGATTGTTAATTCGGTATGAACAAAAACAAAAATACTCTGCCGTCTCTCACATATCACGCCTGTAACCATTTCCGACAGCGGGAATATAATGAAGATACAGGGTCGAGCGCCGCAATCCGAAGCGGTGCAGCCGTCCTTGCGGCGGATACATACCCGAAAGTGAGGCACTGTATGAAGATAGTAGTAATGACGTCACCTAAGCTTATCGCGCCTATTCTGCGCCGTATTTTCGGTGTACGAAAAAGGAGCTGAACAGCCGCGGCGATATGCATAAACAGACCGATTTATCTGTTCGGTGCGTGCCAAGCGGACCTCATGCCGAGCGACGCATCGCCGCACCCGAACCGCCGTGCGCAGGCGGGCTCAGGTAAGCTTGAACTCTATACTCTCCGTACGCTCGACCCCGAGCTCGGAGAGTAATTTTTCTGCCTCTTCTATCTTTTCTGTTTCACTTATCATCGTAGCGCGGTGTGCGTCGCAGCCGATGATGCTGCGGCATCCGACCTCGTGAGCTATGCGGAAGAAATCTGTCTTCGGATACGGTCTGCTCTCGACAAAGCCCTGCAGATTGAATTCCACGGGAACATCCGCCGCCTCGGCCGCCTCGCATATTCTGCGGCAAAGCAGCTCATACCGCGCGGTCTCGCTGCCCGTATACGTCGGCATATCGGGATGCGCAACATACGAGAACAGTCCCGTGCCGAGCGCCTCGCAGACCTGGGCGGTATATTCCTCCATAAAGGCGATATCGTCGCCCATATAGAACGCGCTCCTGCCGTCGTACTCGTTGTTTGTAAAGTGCTGTCCGAGTATAAGATACTCTATTCCGCAGCTGCGTACATACTCGAGCAGTCTGTCAAAATGCCGCGGATAGTATTCCGCTTCGAGTCCGATATGTATGTCTATCCTGCCCCTGTATTCCTCCCGCAGCTCGGTCAGCGTGCGCACGTAATCGGGCAGCTGCTCGGGGTTCATGCGAAAGCCCGAGTAATAGTCGCCGTCAAAGAAATACGGCGTGTGGTCGGAAAAGCCGAGAGTTTTCATGCCGAGCCCGAGCGCGGTCTCGATATACTCCCGCTCCGTTCCCTCCGCATGATGGCAGCGAAATGTATGTGTATGAAAGTTAGCCGAAATCAATGTCTTTACCTCGTATAGTGCGCGGTGCTCCGCGCCGTGATACCTGCGAATGAGCTGCACTATGCTCCTCACATTCGCACGGTAGATTATATCACTGCACGGGCTGCTTGTCAATAAAATATGCCGGCGGGGATGCGGGAAAAGCCCGGATCGCCGTCGGCTGAAAAATATTTTGCTGTATCAGAGCATGAATCTCGATTCCGGCAAAATCATCTCACTATGCCAGAAATGAATATCTCGATACCGACGCAGATCAGAATTACCCCGCCGAGTATCGACGCTTTACCGGCAAGCGCTGTGCCGAAGCGTCTGCCCAGCGCGATACCGCAAAGGCAGATAATGAGCGTCACCGTCGCGATGATAAGCCCCGCGACTATCGCATGTATCAGGTCGTATTCCGCTATGGTAAAGCCGACCGACAGCGCGTCGATGGACGTTGCAATACCCTGCAGCAGCAGTGCGGCAAAGCCGAGCTTCGTCCCGCCCGTCTCTCCGCGCTCGTCGCCGCGGCGCTCCGCGCGGATATCCTTTACGCCGTCTATGAGCAGATTTCCGCCGATGAAGCAGAGCAGCAGCAGCGCTATCCACGGAATGTACACCGAAAAGCCGCTGAAAAAGCTCTCCGCAAACGAGACGAGCAGCCAGCCCGTAATCGGCATCGCAAACTGAAAAAATGCGAACGTTCCCGCTATCAGCAGTCTGCGCCGCCTGTACATATCGGGCTCTGCGAGTCCATTTGCAAGCGAAACGGAGAATGCGTCCATCGCAAGCCCCACCCCGAGCAGCGCGTTATTCAGAAAAAACAGCAGATCGAATGTCAAGCCATCACTTCCTCGAGCCGGAGCGCAGCGTCACGTCGTGATAGCCGCCCTCGACGATAGAGGTAGATGATACAAGAGTTATGCGTGCCTTGTTCTGCAGCTCGCTGATAGAGAGAGCTCCGCAGTTGCACATCGTGCTGCGTATCTTATACATGGATATTTCAACGTTGTCGTGCAGCGGTCCCGCGTATGTAACGTAGGAATCGACGCCCTCCTCAAAGCTGAGCTTGCCCGCTCCGCCGAGATCGTATCTCTGCCAGTTGCGGGCGCGGTTTGAGCCCTCGCCCCAGTACTCCTTCATGTATACGCCGCCTACGAGCACCTTGTCTGACGGGCTCTCGTCAAAACGCGCAAAGTACCTGCCGAGCATGAGGAAATCCGCGCCCATTGCGAGCGCGAGCGTCATGTGATAATCGTGAACGATACCGCCATCCGAGCAGATCGGGATATAAATACCCGTCTTTTCGTAATACTCATCTCTTGCGGCTGAGACCTCGATGACAGCGGATGCCTGACCTCTGCCTATGCCCTTTGTCTCCCTGGTGATACAGATAGAGCCGCCGCCGATGCCGACCTTAACGAAGTCAGCACCCGCCTCTGCGAGGAACATAAAGCCGTCGCGGTCAACGACGTTGCCCGCACCTATTTTGACGGTATCGCCGTACTTTTCGCGGACCCATTTCAGAACATTCTTCTGCCATACGGTATAGCCCTCGGAGGAATCTATGCAGAGCACATCCGCGCCTGCCTCAAGCAGTGCGGGGATTCTTCTCTCGTAGTCGCGCGTATTGATGCCCGCGCCGACGAGATAGCGCTTCTGCGTATCAAGCAGCTCGAGGGGATTTTCCTTATGAGAGGAATAATCCTTGCGGAATACGAAATATTTCAGTCTGCCGTCGCCGTCGACGATGGGGAGAGAATTGAGCTTGTGCTCCCAGATGATATCGTTTGCAAGCTTGAGCGATGTGCCCTCGGGAGCGGTGATAAGACGCTCGAGGGGCGTCATGAAGGTCGTGACCTTCTCATCGGGGCTCATACGCGATACGCGGTAGTCGCGGCTCGTTACTATGCCGAGAAGCTTGCCGTTCGGAGTGGCGTCGTCGGTGATTGCAACGGTCGAAAAGCCGTTCTTTTCCTTGAGCGCGATAACGTCCGCAAGCGTAGCGTCGGGAGAGAGGTTCGAGTCGGAAACGACAAAGCCTGCCTTGTAGTTCTTTACCCGCGCGACCATCGCCGCCTCGCTCTCGATAGACTGAGCACCGTAGATAAAGGAAATACCACCCTCCTTTGCGAGTGCAATGGCAAGGTTATCATCGGATACAGCCTGCATTATCGCAGAGACGAGCGGAACATTCAGGGATATTGCGGGCTCCTCGCCGCGCTTGAATTTCGTCAGAGGTGTGCGAAGCGAAACGTTTGCGGGAATACAATTCTCATCCGTATAGCCGGGGATGAGCAGGTATTCGCTGAAGGTTCTGCTGGGTTCTTTGTAAAAGTAAGCCATAATTCTCTCCATTTCCGAGTGCATTCTCTCTGTATTTAGGGTATTATATCACGCTCGGGCGATTCGGTCAATAACAAAATCGGGATTTGCCGAACAATGTTTTGCCCCGCCCGCGATATTTTTTTGTCCTTTACGTCAAAACACGGCGCGGCTGCGGTAAAAGCATGTCATTTCGGCACGCTGCGCGGGATGATTCAAGCGGTATACCTCGCTTTGCTCGCGTGATATTTTTGCCTGCGGCATAAGTGATATTGCACCTACGGCGCAGTGGTATTATATTCGCCGATGATAATATCACCATGCACACTCGCTACCCGACGAAGTCGGAAATCACTGTGCATCATAGAACCAGCTGATTGGCGAATAGCTGAAAAAAGCACTTGCGGTTGCAAGTGCTTTTTTTCATGCCACCCGTACCCAATAGAGATACCTTTCTGTTTTTGGTAGGGGGATTCGTGAC
>OIYS01000607.1_pt1 | contig 23514 bp, 27 predicted proteins | sample 1588271 | NCBI WGS metagenome assembly OIYS01 (sample SAMN03283286) | human gut metagenome | biome: human-associated habitat; material: feces | host: Homo sapiens | place: Peru | collected 2012
CAACAGCAAGCATAGAAAGGTAAGCAATTTTAGTGTTATTATCATTAAAATAGCCAGCAATTATTGATATTGGTTTTTCAATATCGTAATGAATCCAAACTCTTCCATTATCAAATAGCTTATTCGAATATTGTCTTAAATTTATGTTTCTACAACTCAATGAAGGAGTCAACTCTCCTTCTAATCTACTTACAGCATCGTATACAGAATCACTATTTCTAGGTGATTTTAAATGCAATTTTAAAAGATAATCAAAATAAAGCGGAGTTCCTCCAGTATGTATAAATAATATTTTTTTTCCTTTAATGATAGGTGTTTTTGAAAAAATATTTAAGCTTTGAAATTTATTAGTGACTTGATAACGACTCTTATTTTTATTGAAATTGTGATATATAATTAATTTATCATTAATATAGACCTAATGTTCCACGTGGAACATTAAATGCTTATGTGTTAATAGTAAAATTACGTTACCTAAGAAGCAAATACTTTAGTTTTGCTAATTTTAATTCTATTACATATCTATTTTTACTAATGTTCCACGTGGAACATTGAAAATTTGCTTTCTTAATATTTTAAATTATTTCCCGGGAAATAATTTTGCGTTAATAGACTTATTTTAAAAAAGTTGTTTACAAAAATTAATATATGTATTAGAATAAATACGTGCAATGAGAGAGATAGAACCAGGTCAGAATCGGAAGATAGCAGCCTTAATATTAACCTTTCATGTGCACTTTTATTTTAGGTGAATTTTATGAATATTAAATATATGAATATGGCACTGAAACAAGCACAGAAAGCTTGCTCTATCGGTGAAGTACCTGTTGGTGCTGTTATTGTTAAAGATGGATGTGTAATATCAAGGGCGTATAATACTAAGGAAAAGTGTAATTCTTCAATTAATCATGCTGAAATTTTAGCAATTATTAAAGCATCAAAAAAACTAAAGAATTGGCGTTTAAATGATTGTGAAATGTATGTTACTTTGGAACCATGTCCTATGTGTGCCAGTGCAATTAGACAATCCCGTATTAAACGTGTTTATGCAGCACTAAAAAATAGTGATGATAATAATTATGATATAATCAGTAAAATATTTAATTCGGAATCAATTAATCCATCTGTAGAATTTTATAATGATGTTTTACCTTTAAAAGCAAAAAGTCTAATGCAACGTTTTTTTTCTGATAGAAGAACAATGTAATTGTCTTCTTTTTTTTTCTTTATATGTGATATAATTGGTCTGTAGGGAGGTTTTATAATGTATCATGCTTTATATAGAAAATATAGGCCTCATAGTTTTGATGATGTTGTCGGACAAGATGTTATAGTTAAAACATTAAAAAATGCAATTGAGCATAAAAATTTTAGTCATGCATATATGTTTTTTGGCCCTAGGGGAGTTGGAAAGACTACTGTTTCTAAAATATTAGCTAGAGCTGTTAATTGTTTAGATCCAATTAATGGAAATTGCTGTGAAAAATGTGATAATTGTCTTATATCTTTGGATAGGGATTGTATTGATATTATAGAAATGGATGCTGCTTCTAATAATGGTGTTGATGAAATAAGAGAACTTAAAAATAATGCAATGCTTGTTCCATCTCAATTAAAATTTAAAGTTTACATTATTGATGAAGTTCATATGCTTTCGATTGGAGCTTTCAATGCTTTATTGAAAATTCTTGAAGAGCCACCTGAACATATTATTTTTATTTTGGCTACAACGGATCCACAAAAAGTTCCTGAAACTATTGTTTCTAGATGCCAATGTTTTTCATTTAAAAAGATTTCTTTGCTATCTTTAATTGAAAAATTAAGATTTGTTTGTTCAAAAGAAAAAATTTTAATAGATGATAATGTTCTTAATGAAATAGCTAGAATATCTGATGGTGGACTAAGGGATGCTTTGGGTATTCTTGATAAATTAAAAGCCTATAAGAATGAAAATGAAATGATAGAATTGTCTGATTTTTATGAATTAAATGATATGATTGGTATTTCAGAACTGGAAAAATTTACTCAGTGTATATTTCAAAAAAATATGTCAGAACTATTAAGACAAATAAATTTATTTGATTCCAATGGGAAGAATATTATTGAAATAGCTTCTCAACTTATGTATTTTCTTAGAGATATGCTTGTGGATTATTATATAAGTGGCACATTATGTCCATATGAATTGAATGATGTTGAAACATTAACTTCATTGTTATGCGAAAAAATGTTCGATATTAAAAAAGGTGATAATCCTAGAATTTCTTTTGAATTATTGCTACTTGGATTTGTTGATTCTATTAGTAAAAATGATAAAATTATTTCCCGGGAAATAAATTCTAATCAGGATACGGTTATTAATAATACGCTTGTTGATGTAAAAAATGCAGCTGATAAAGATATTGATGATTATCATGAAAAAATTAATAATTTAGGTATTGCTGGTTCGGTTCGAAATGATTCAGTTTTGGCAGACAATAACATAAAGCAAAAAATTCCTAATAATATTGAAGAAATAATGATTGTTAGAGTTAATAATACGTTGGCGTTAGCAGACAAGAGCATTTTAAGAAATGATCAACAAAAATTTGAATTGTTGAAGGATTATACATTTGATAAGAAAATAGGTTACTTGGTTTGTAGTTTACTTGACGGAAAAATAAGAGCATCATCTACTAATAATATTATAATAAGTTTTGAATATGATTCAATTGTGAAAAAAAACTTAGAAATCATTGACAAGATTAGTGCAGTTTTCAATAAAATAACAAATTCTAATAAAAAATTGGCCTTTATTAGTGATGATGTATGGAATGAAGAAAAAAGTAAGTATATTTCTGCAATTAGATCTGGAAAAAACTATACTGTTATGGAAGAACCAAAAGAATTGTTTGATGATTTAGAAAATGATGATATAATACAAAATGAAGCTGTTAAATTATTTGGTGATTTAGTAGAATTTAATTAAAAAGGAGATATTATATGAATATACAAGCTATGATGAAACAAGCCCAAGCTTTACAAAGAGATATGTTAAAGGTTAAAGAAGAACTTGATGCTACTGAATTTGTTGGTGAAAGTTCTTTAGTTAAAGTTACCGTACTTGGTTCTAAAAAGGTAACAAAAGTTGAAATTCAAGATAAAGACAATCTTGGCACCGATGATCTTGAAATTTTGGAAGATATGATTATGGTTGCTTTGAATGATGCTTTTTCTAAAGTTGATGCAGCAACTGAAAAAAAGATGGGAAAGTTTGGTAATATACCAGGTTTATTTTAATATTTAATATGTATCCTGATAGTATTAAAAACTTAATAGAATCTTTTAAAATGTTACCTGGAATAGGAGAAAAAACAGCTGAGAGGCTGGCTTTTTGTGTTTTAGGTATGGATGGTGATCAGGTGGAGTTCTTTTCTAATAGTTTGGTTGATGTAAAAAGCAAAATACATAAATGTGCGAAATGTAATGTTTTAACTGAAAATGAATATTGTTCTATATGCAGTGACTTATCTAGAAATTCTAATATTTTGTGTGTTGTTGAAGATGTAAAAACAGTTTTTTTATTTGAAAAGCAGAATATGTTTAATGGAAAGTATCATGTTCTAGAAGGACTTATATCTCCATTAGACGGTATTAATCCAGAAGATATAGGTATTGATAAATTAGTTGATAGGGTTGAAAAGGAGGGCTTTTCTGAAATCATTTTTGCATTTAAACCTAGCATTGAAGGTGAAACGACTGCTTTATATATTAAAAAGATTTTATCTGATATGAATATTTCTATTACTAAATTGGCTAATGGTGTTCCTATAGGTGTTGATATGGAGTATGTTGATAGCTTAACTTTAGAGAGAGCCTTAAAGGATCGTAAAGAAATAGAATAATATTTTTTGTTTTTCATAGTTTTCATTAGGAGGCTATTATGAAAACTATGTTAATGATTTTAAAAAGATTTATTTTATGTTCTTTTATTCTTTATGGATATAATTTAATTGCAGTTAATTTTAATAGTACTATTCCTATTAATATTTTTACTATTTTATTTACTGCTGTCTTAGGAGTTTCAGGAATGATTGCTCTTATATTATTTAAAATTCTAGTTTTGTGAGGTAGTTATGGAAAATTTAAATTTATCTAATCATAATTTTATTATTTTCATAGAAAAAGCAGTATTTTATAATACTGTTTCTCATGCTTATTTAATTGAAATTTCTGATTATGATAAAGATTTTCCTTTAATTACTATTTTTGTAAAACTGCTTCTTTGCAAGAACTCCAATCATGCCAATGAATTAGATTGTGGAAAATGCAATGTTTGTAACTTAGTTGATACAAATAATTATCCTGATTTTAGAATTATTCAGCCTGATGGGAAAGAAATTAAAAAACAACAAATAATTAATTTACAGGAAGATTTTAAAAAAAAATCATTTCTTGATAATAAACAAATATATGTTATAAAAGAAGCTGAAAAGCTGAATTTGTCTGCTGCTAATACTATTCTTAAATTTTTAGAGGAACCTGAAGATAATATAATAGCAATACTATTAACAACTAATAAGTTTAAAGTTCTTGATACTATTGTTTCTAGATGTCAAAGTCTATCTACATCTAATGATGGAATTTCTGATGATATTTTTTCTGAAGAAAATTTTAATTTAATAAAATTGCTTTTTAGTGGTGATAGACTTTTTACTAACTATAATGATATAATAAGCTCGTTGATGAGCGATAAATTGGTTACTAAAAAGAAATTGTTGGATATTGAGAAGATATTAATGATTTATTTGGATAGTAGGGCTTGTGAAAAAACTATAATTAATTTTGATAATATTTTGGAGCTTTTATCTTCTTTATCAATTGAAAAAATTATTAAAATGATTTCTATAATAGATGATGAAGTTATTAAGTTGGAATTTAATGTTAACTATAAATTGTGGTTGGATCAATTTTTTGCTAAGGTAATAGGAGGTAACATAGATGGTTAATGTAGTCAGGATTGAAATAATAGCTACTAAAGGAATTGTTTTTGTTAGTTATGATAATAATAATTTTGATGTAGGAGATTATGTTATTCTTAGAGTTGATGAAAGTAATCAAGTTGGAGTTGTTAAGTCTAAACCGTATCTTGAAAAAGATGAGAATGTTGTTATTTTGCATGATGAATTTTTGCGAAAAGCTACTATTGATGATTTAAAAGTTATAGAACAAAATAAAAGTGATGCAAATAAAGCTTTAATTGATGCTAAAAAATTTGCATTAGATTTAAAATTACCAATGAATTTTATTGATTCCTATTATACTTTTGATAGATCACAATTACTTTTATATTTTAATGCTGATGATAGAATTGATTTTAGGGAATTAGCAAAGAAACTTGCTCAAAAATATAAAACAAGAATTGAACTTAGACAAATTGGTGTTAGAGATAAGGCAAAAAGGATTGGTGGATTAGGACCATGTGGTTTGTTCTTATGCTGTAATAGTTTTTTAACTGACTTTAATAGCGTTTCAATTAATATGGCTAAAAATCAATTTTTGGCTTTGAATCCTTCTAAAATTAATGGTGTATGTGGTAGACTTTTTTGCTGTCTTGGATATGAAAATGATTTATATACAGAAATAAAAAGAAAATATCCTAAAGTTGGCTCAGTACTTACTACAAAAAAAGGTACTGGTAAGGTTACTTCTATTGATATTTTTAGAAATGTGGTAGCTATAGATTTAAAAGAAAATGGGATAGTTGAAATTGAAGTGGAAGAGTTAATAAATGAAGAGAATTAATGATATACTTGGATATAAAAATCTAAAAATTTTGCAAGAAGATGATTATTTTTCTTTTTCTCTTGATAGTGTTATGCTTGCTAATTTTGTTAGCATAAGGTTACGGGATAAAAATTATGCTGATTTAGGTTGTGGAAATGGAGTTATTCCTTTAATTTTATCTTTGCGCACTGATAAAAAAATTGTTGGAGTAGAAATACAAGAAAAATTGGCATCTTTAGCAACTGAATCGATTAAATGTAATAATCTTTCAGAACAAATTTCAATTATTAATCAGGATATGAAAGATTTTGCTGATAGTAATTGTGAGACTTTTGATGTAGTAACCTGTAATCCTCCATTTTTTAAATATACTGAGAATAGTTGTCTTAATTTGAGTGAAGAAAAGGTTATAGCTAGGCATGAAGTAGCAATAGATTTGAGTGGTGTCTTTTCTGTTACTAGAAAAATTTTGAAAAATAATGGTCTTTTTGCTATTGTTCATAGACCAGATAGACTTTTAGAAATAATTGATCAGTTTAGATTAAATAAAATTGAACCTAAAAGAATTAGATTTGTCTACTCTAAGTTAGAAAAGAATTCTATAATGATTTTAATTGAAGGAATAAAAAATGGGAAACCAGGTTTAAAGATTGAAAAACCATTTGTTTTATATGATAATGATGGTACATTTTCTTCTGAGTATGAATTATTGATGAAGGAGGTTGCAAGATGAATCAAAAGAGTTATGATGGAAGACCAAGTTTATATTTAGTCCCTACACCAATAGGTAATTTAGAGGATATTACTATACGTTCTTTAAATGTTTTAAAGATGGTAGATTTAGTTTTGTGTGAGGATACTAGAGAGACTTTAAAATTACTAAGTTTTTATGATATAAAGAAAAAACTTGTTAGTTGCCATAAGTATAATGAAGAAAAAATGAAGTCTGTTATAGTTAGTAAGTTGGATGCTGGTTTAAATCTTGCTTTGGTTACTGATCAAGGTACTCCAATTATTAGTGATCCTGGTTATACTGTTGTTGATGAGGTTATTAAGAATAATTATAATGTTATTGCTTTACCTGGGGCGACAGCTTTTGTTCCAGCACTTATTTCATCTGGCATTAATCCTTCACCTTTTCTGTTTTATGGTTTTTTAAATGCAAAGAGTTCTAAGCAATTAAGAGAATTAGAAAACTTAAAAAACTTACCATATACAATAATACTGTATGAGTCCGTTCATAGACTTAATCAGACTTTGAAGAATATTTATGATATTTTTGGAGATAGATATATTAGTATCAATAGAGAAATATCTAAGATTCATGAAGAAATAATTAGAGATAGAGTTAGTAATTTAGTTGATAATGTTTCTACTTTAAAGGGGGAATTTGTCATTGTTGTATCTGGTAATAATGAATTAAATAATTTTTCTGATATGAGTATTAGTGAACACGTTATGTTATATGTTAGTGATGGTATGAGTAAGAATGATGCAATAAAATTAGTAGCAAAAGAAAGAAACATTGCTAAGTCTGTAGTTTATAAAGAAATGTGTAAGGAAAAGTGATATTATGAAGTTAATTGTTGGTTTAGGTAATCCTGGTAGAGAATATGAAAAAACTAGACACAATATAGGTTTTATGCTTGTTGATAGATATTTGAATAGCAAGTTTAAAAATATAGAATGGAAAGTTAAATTTAATGGTTCTTATTTTCAGACTGTAATTTTTGGTGAAAAAACTATTTTCTTAAAGCCTTTATCTTATATGAATTTGTCTGGTGAAGTTGTAAAAAAGTTTGTTGATTATTTTAGAATAAATGTTGATGATGTTTTGATTATTTCGGATGATATGGATTTAAATATTGGTAATTTCAAGCTTAAAGATCATGGTTCGTGCGGTGGCCATAATGGTTTGAGAAACATTGAATTATGTCTTGGTACGAATTGTTATAAAAGACTTAAAATTGGTATATCTAAACGTGATTTTTTAGATGCTAAGGATTATGTTTTAGGTACTTTTTCAAAAGAAGAGTTAAATAAGCTTGATAATTTATTTAATGAGTTGATTCCTATGCTTGATCAATATTTTAGTTTGAAATTTTCTGATTTAATGAGTAGGTATAATCACAAAAATAGGTGATGATATGAAATTATTTGATGATTTAATTAAAATTAATATAAAGAAAAACATTGGTATTGTTGGACTTACTGATGAGTTTTTTTGTGTGTATTTAAACAGTTTATTAATTCAGAAGAAAAAAAACATTCTAGTTGTTGTTAATAGTTTATTTGAAGCTAATAACCTTTATTCATCATTAACAGGGTATACAAAAAATGTATATTTGTTTCCTATGGATGATTTTCTTACTAGTGAAGCCATTGCGATAAGTCCTGATTTAAAGATTAATCGTTTAGAAACGTTAAATGTTATTAATTTTTCTGATGAACCAGTTATTGTTATTACGAATTTAACTGGATATTTAAGATATTTACCTAATAAAAAAGTCTATAAAAATGCAATTTTAAATTTGTCTATTGGTGATAGTTTGAGTCCTAAATTACTTGTGGAAAAATTATTATCTATTGGATATATTAGAGATACTATTGTTAGTAATACTGGAGATATTGGTGTTAGGGGATTTGTAGTAGATATTTTTCCTATTAACTTTGATAATCCTGTTAGAATTGAATTTTTCGGTGATGAAATCGAATCAATACGACTTTTTGACGCTAAAACGCAAAAGTCTTTGTCTAAATTAGAGAAAGTTACTATTAATCCATATACAGAATTCTTATGCGGTAAGGCTGTTGATGAACTACATTTTGGTAAACAAAAATATTTACCGGATTACACTTCTGTAATGTCACTTTCTGATTATTTTGATGATGGATATGTAGTATTAAAAGACTATGAGCAATTAGCTAGTAGTTATAACAATATGCTAGAAGAAATGAATATTTATAATGAAGAAAAAGATGCTGATTTTGATGGTAGTTATATGTATAATTTTTCTGATATTAAGAATAATTATATTATTTATTATATGTCAATAAATAATATGACTCCAAGCTTTGCTTCTGGTACTGTTAATTTTGATATTAAGACTATAAATAGTTTTAATGAAAATATGGATCAAATAAATAGGTTTATTAGAAATTCTCTTGATGATAATAAGACAGTTTTAATATGTTTAAAAGATTATCAGTTAAAGACTTTGTCTAAGAAACTTAATATGAACTATGTTACTTTTGATTTTGATAATATTGTTCTAAATTCAGTAAACTTGATTGTTGCAGATATCAATCAGGGTTTTATTTATGATAAATTAGTTGTTTTATCAAGTAGTGAATTATTTATTATTAATGAGAAAAAGAAAAAGTATAATAATGGATTTAAATATTCGACTACAATCTCTGATATGTCAAAACTTACTATTGGTGATTTTGTTGTTCATAATGTTCATGGAATAGGTGTTTATAATGGTATTAAGACTTTGACTTCTTGTGGCGTTTCTAAAGATTATCTTGAGGTTTTATATCAAGGCAGTGATAAAATATATATTCCTGTTGAAAAAATTGATTTACTTAGCAAATATTCTGGTAAAGATGGAGTTATTCCTAAGATTAATAAGTTGGATGGTATTGAATGGAAAAAGACTAAGGCAAGAGTTAGAAAAAAAATTGATGGCATCGCTGATAAATTACTTGAACTATATGCTGCTCGTGAAGCAATGAAGGGTTATGCTTTTTCTAAGGACAATTCTCTTTCAATCGAGTTTAGTAGAGCTTTTCCATATACTTTAACAACTGATCAAAAGATTGCAATCGATCAAATAAAAAAAGATATGGAATCTAGTTTGCCTATGGACAGACTACTTTGTGGAGATGTTGGTTTTGGAAAAACTGAAGTTGCCTTTGAGGCGGCATTTAAAGCGATACTTGATTCTAAACAGGTCTTATTTTTGTGTCCTACTACGATTTTATCTAATCAACATTTTGAAAATGCTAAAGTTAGATTTAAAGATTTTCCTGTTTCAATTGCACTACTTAATAGATTCACCTCGCCAAAAGAAGCATCTGAAATTTTGAAGGAACTTTCTGATGGAACTTTGGATATGGTTTTTGGTACTCATAGATTGTTAAGCAATGATGTTGTTCCTAAAAATTTGGGGTTATTGATAATTGATGAAGAACAGAGATTTGGCGTTATGCATAAAGAGAAAATTAAGCAATATAAATCTAATGTTGATGTTCTTACTTTAACTGCTACTCCTATACCTAGAACTCTACAAATGTCTTTGGTTGGAATTCGAAGTTTATCTCTTATTGAAACTCCACCAGTTAATAGATATCCTGTTCAGACTTATGTTATTGAAGAAAATATGCAAATTATAAGGGATGCCATATATAAAGAGTTATCAAGAAAGGGACAGGTCTATATTTTATATAATCGTGTAATGTCTATAAATGATGAATATCGTAAGATTAGTAATCTAGTACCAGAGGCTAGAATTGCAATAGCTCATGGTCAAATGAAAAAGCAAGATCTTGAGAGTAAAATTATGGACTTTATTGATTATAAGTATGATGTTTTGATTTGTACGACTATTATTGAAACTGGTATAGATATACCTAATGTTAATACTTTAATTATTATTGATGCTGATACTTTTGGTTTAAGTCAATTGTATCAAATTAGAGGTAGAGTTGGTAGAAGTGACAGGTTTGCGTATGCCTACCTTATGTATAATTCTAATAAAATTCTAACTGATACGGCTAAGAAACGTTTGAATGTTATAAAGGAATTTACTGAACTTGGTAGTGGCTTTTCTATTGCTACAAGGGATTTATCTATTAGAGGTGCTGGAGATATATTGGGTAGTGAACAGGCTGGATTTATTGATTCTGTAGGAATAGATTTATTTTTGAAGATGCTTAATGATGAGATAGAAAAGAGAAATGGTAAGTCTGTGATGTCTGAGGAAGAAAGTGACAGTAAGCCATTACTTAATGTATCTACTCACATTGATAATAACTATGTTGAAGATGATGATTTAAAGATTGAAATTCATCGTAAAATTAATGAGGTTGATAGTGAAGAGGCATTTTTATCTATTAAAGCAGAACTTGAAGATAGATTTGGAAAATTGGATGAAGACTTAATTATATATATGTATGAAGAATGGTTTGAAAAAATATCAGTTAAATTAGGAATTAAAAATGTTCGTCAAACTAGAAATTCTATAGAAGTTGTTTTGCCTCAAAATGTTGTGTCAAAGCTTAAAATGGATGATGTCTTTGTTTGTGCATTTAATATTTCAAATATGTTTAGGTTTGTAAGCAGAGGTACGAATTTAGTTATAGTTTTAGATACAATTAAATTGGAAAAACATCCAATATATTACTTAGTAGAATTATTTGATAAAATTCTTAATTTTTATTGACTAATTTAAAAATCTTAGTTAAATTGATAATGCTAGGAGTTGAGTTAATGAACGATGAATTGGAAAAATTAAAAAAGCAACATGCGACTAATTATAAAAAAGCTGTATTAGAAAGCATAAAAAACAATACTAATGTTTTAGTTAATGAAGATATTATGTCTTTATTTAAAAAGCCGCCACTTGACTCTATGGATGTTATTAAATGTAAATTTTTAGATATTGCTAAAAAGTATAAAATAGTTCTGGATATAGAGTATTTATCTAGAATAATTGATGATTATAGGAACGATGTTATTAAATTTTTTGATAAAATCATTAATTATAGAATTGAGTATTTAACTAGTGTTGTAAATGATGAATATAGTGAAGATTCTAATGTAATAATTAAAATTAATAAGAAAGATTTTGTTGATATTAACAAGCATAATAAAAAAATAATTAAAAATGGTGTTCTTGAATCGGTTGAAAATATGATTGTAAATAATGTAAACTTGATATTTACAAAAAGTGTTGATGAAGTGTCTAAAAATAAATTTACTTTAGAGTTGGAAAAATTTTTGAAAAAAGGATATATAAAGCAAATTATTGAAAATGTTGATTTTAAGGTATTAGTTAAGGATACAATATTAATTAATAGTATTAAAGAGCAGGGAGAACGCTATCTGTTTACTATGCAAAATTCGAGAATATTTAATGAACAGGTATAGAAGTTGTGATGCTTCTTTTTTTTTATTTTGTTATATGGAAATAATTACCAAATAAAATCTTGTTATTATTGATTATAATATAAATGAGAAGTAAATATTAGGTATAAATAAACATAATACAGAGAAACTAATAGTATGTAGAAAGTGAGGAATAATTGTATGAAGTCAACTGGTGTTGTTAGAAGAGTAGATGATTTAGGAAGAATTGTTATTCCAAAGGAAATTCGACGTACTCTTAGAATTAGAGATGGTGAGTCTTTAGAAATTTTTGTTGATAGGGAAATGATAGCTTTAAAAAAATTTTCTAAGATGACTGATATTGAAGAAATTTCTCAACAGTTGGTTGAGGTTATTAATGGAACGTTAAATAAAAGTGTTTTAATTACGGATAGAGATAGATTTATTGCTGCATCAGGTAGTTTAAAGAAGAAATATATTGATAAAAGTATTTCTAAATTTTTGGAAAGGGTAATGAAGGAAAGAAAAGTTTTGGTGTCTGAAACTTTAAATAAAATTCAAATTTTAGAGGATATTGAGGAAAGTCTTTCTTACGTTGTATATCCAATTATTATGAATGGTGATGCTATAGGGCTGGTTATGGCCTTATCTGATAATAATGATATTGGTCAATTGGATGATAAGGTTATAGGTTTGACAGCTCAATTTTTGGCTAAACATATTGAAGAATAGGTTTTATTATGTTATAATTTTTTTGTTTATTAAAAGTTTTGATGGTGACTCTTATATTTTTTGAATATTTAAGAGAACTCTATTTGGTGAGAATGAGTATATTTATTTATAAGAGATGGCTCCTGAACTGTTGTATCGATATGTAGATATGGTCGTATATAGGCGTTAACTATTTAAGTGTATAATAAGATAATTTATTATAAAGCAAGGTGGTACCGCGAATATTCGTCCTTGTATTATAATAAATTTTTTAATTGGAGGGATTTTTTATGAAACAAAAATTTTATATTTCTACAGCAATAGCTTATACATCTGGTAAACCTCACATAGGCAATACTTATGAAATTGTTTTGGCTGATGCAATTGCTAGATATAAGAGACTAAAAGGCTATGATGTCTATTTTCAGACTGGTACTGATGAGCATGGTGTTAAGATTGAGGAAAAGGCTAATTTAGCAGGAAAAACACCACAAGAATTTGTAGATGAGGTTTCTAAGACAATTAGGAATATTTGGGATCTAATGAATACTAGTTATGATCGTTTTGTTAGAACTACAGATACTCATCATAAAGAAGTTGTTCAACATATATTCAAAAGAATGTATGAAAATGGTGATATTTATAAAGGTGAATATAAAGGTTTATATTGTACTCCTTGTGAGTCTTTTTGGACTGAAACTCAGCTTGTTGATGGAAAATGCCCTGATTGTGGACGTGATGTTATTGAACAAAGTGAAGAAGCATATTTCTTTAAATTAGGTAAATATCAAAAAAAATTAGAGGATTATATAAATCATCATCCGGAGTTTATTCAGCCTGAATCAAGAAAGAATGAGATGTTAAATAACTTTATTAAACCTGGACTTCAGGATTTATGTGTATCAAGAACTTCTATTAAGTGGGGCATACCTGTTGATTTTGATCCAGACCATGTTGTTTATGTATGGTTAGATGCCCTAACTAATTATATTACTAATATAGGTTATGATGTAGATAATGAAACAGAAGAATTTAAAAAATTGTGGCCAGCAGATCTTCATTTGATAGGAAAAGATATTATTAGATTTCATACAATTTATTGGCCTTGCTTTTTATGGTCTTTAAACCTTGATTTACCAAAGCAAGTTTTTGGACATCCATGGCTTTTAACCGATAGGGATAAAATGAGTAAATCTAAGGGAAATGTTATATATGCTGATGATTTAGTTGAAAAATTTGGTGTTGATGCGGTTAGATTCTATTTACTTCATGAAATTTCTTATGCAAGTGATGGTAACATTACTTATGATTTGTTAATTGATAGAATAAATGGTGAATTGGCAAATATTTTAGGAAACTTAGTTCAAAGAACTATTTCAATGGGGAATAAGTATTTTGATGGTGTTATTAATAATAAACGTGTTAACGATGATATAGATACTGATTTTATTCAAAAAATTAATGCTTTAGATTCAAAAGTGGAGCTTTTAATGGATGATTATCATGTTAGTGATGCTTTAACTGAAATATTTAATGTACTTCGTTTGAGTAATAAATATATAGATGATACTATGCCTTGGGTATTAGCAAAGGATGAAGATAAGCGTGATAGATTAGAAACAGTTATGTATAATTTACTTGAATCTATAAGAGTTTGTGCATGCTTATTAGAGCCTTTTATGCCAAGTACTAGTGCTGAAATATTAAAACAAATTAACAATGAAAAGAACGATTTAGTTTTCATTGATGATAATAATTATGAGCTTAGTACTCCTGAAATACTATTTAAGCGTATTGATAAGGAACAATTTCTAGAAAAAATGTAAAATATTTGTAAAAAAACATGTAAATGAGAATTTATTTTATTGAATATGAAATATATTCTTTTTTTTATGTTATATTTTTCTTGTAGTTTTTAGCAGTTTTTAAGGAGAATGTATGAATAATAATAAGTATGAAAGGCTGTTTTCTTTGGACTATGTTTTTTTACTTTTGATAATATTAATTGCTTTACTTTATTTTGAATCTAAAAGTCTTTTAGATTTATCATATCTATTGTTTATAATCTTTAGTTATATTAGAATAAAGATACATCGTTGGAGAAAAAATCATTAATGATTTTGGAGGAGTTATGTTTATTGATACACATTGTCATTTATCTAGTGACGATTATGATGACGTGTTTTCTATTATTTCGGAAAACAGAAAAAATGGAATAGGAGCTATAATTAATTGCAGTTGTACTAAGGATACTATTGATGAGGCATTAGAGTTATGTTCTAAATATAATGATATATTTCTTGCGATAGGCTTTCATCCAAGTGAAGCTTCAAGTATAAGTGATGATGACTTAAAGCTATTAGAAGAAATAGTTTCTAAAAACAAAAAAGTAGTTGCGATTGGTGAAATTGGTTTAGATTATCATTACGGTAAGGATGATATCTTTTTGCAGAAACAGTTATTTGAAAAGCAACTTGTATTAGCAGAAAAATTAAATTTGCCTGTTGTTATACATACAAGAGATGCTATGGGAGATACAGTAGAAATATTAAAAAGGCATAATAATCGTGGCGTAATTCATTGTTTTAATGGTAGCCTTGAAGTGGCTAATATATTGACAAAGCTTGGCTACAAATTAGGCGTTGGTGGAGTAGTAACTTTTAAAAATTGCAACTTACCTTCTGTTCTTAAAGAGTTGTCTTTAGGTGACATAGTTTTAGAAACCGATAGTCCATATTTAACGCCAGAACCTTTTAGGGGAAAAGTAAATAGTTCAAAGTATATTCCTGTTATAGCAGGAAAGGTTGCTGAAATATTTAATACTGATCTAGGTAATGTTGAGGATGTTACTACTTTGACTACTTGTAATTTATTTGACTTGTTTTAGTTTTTATGATAATCTTATTTTGATAATGGGGTTGATAAGATTGGAAAATGAACAAAATAAGTTTTTTTTTGATAAGAAGAGTTTTATTATTCTTGTTTGTGTATGTATGATATTATTTTCTATTTATTGTTTTTCTATTAAATTGGTAGATAACAATACTGGAAGAGTTATTGTGGATGTTTCTGATTTGACTTTATCTATTAATAATGAAATGCCACTTTCCGATAAATCTGGTATGAGTTTAGATATTATAGACTTGGGTGAGGGTATTATTGATGAAGCTTCTTTTTCAGTTACTGCTGATGGTGATGCTAAATATGATATATATGTAACAAGTGATGATAGTGATTTAAAGTATGTTAAAATCTATTTAACTGATGGTGATGGTATTCCTTTGCCTGATTATAAAAAGAATGTTATTCCTACATATAGTAGTTTAAGGTCGCTTAATGATTTACCTGAAGGCCTTTCTTTATATTCTGGTAAGCTGTTAGATGGAGATACTAAGAATTTTAAATTGAGGATTTGGTTGAGTGACTCTTATCCTATGACTTTAAATAAGAGAGATTTTACAATTAAAATTAATGTTAGGACTTCATTGTAGGAGGAAATATGAAAAAGAATAATGGTGTGTCTAAAAAAGTTTTAATATCAATTATTATTGTCAGTATTTTGTTTTTACTTACAATTATTTTGGCTTTTGTATGTTGTATTGCTGGTAATAAAAATAAAAAAGATAAAGTTTATGATAGTGGATCTATTGTAATGACGTATAGTAATAGTAGTAATTCTTTAACTATTGATAATTCTTTGACTTTTTCTGATAATGATGGAATGCTATTAAAGAATGTTAATTATTATTTTGATTTTACTGTTAATACTACATTGAAAGATTCTAAAGAGATAGATTATGAAATTAGTATAAAGAAGGATCCTACTAGTACAATATCTAATGATAAGATTAGAATATATTTAGAAAAACAAAAAAGTGGAACATTCACAAAGGTTTTTGAACCTAAGCAATATGTACCTTTAACTGGAAAGTCTGACATTGGTACACCGGCTGGTTCTATGATTTTGTTAAAGGGTGTTAGTAAAAAGGACTCTTCTGATAACTATAGACTTAAGATTTGGGTATCTGATACTTCTGGTCTTGATAGTAGTCAACTTAGTAATTATACCGTTTCTGTTGATGTTTATGGAAAAGCTCGATAATTGATTTAATTTAGTAATTGTGGTAATTTATATTATGTAGGAAGGGATCATATGCAAAATTCTTTATCTAGACAAATTATTTTATCTGTTCTTGGACTTGCCATTTTGATTATTGCTGTGGTTGGTATTTCCTATGCAGTTTTTGTTACTACTTTGACAGGTACTAAGGAAAACGAAATTACTACTGGAACTATTTCAATGTCATTTGTTGAAAAAAATGATGGTATATCAATTACAAATGCAGTACCAATGTCTAATAGTGTTGGTAAAAAACTGGATGGTTCAGGAAATGTTTATGATTTTGTAGTTTCTTCTACTATTGCTGGAATTACTACTGTTAACTATGAAGTTGTTGCTGAAAAGATTCCTTTTATTGATTATGAACATTTATCTGATGATAATATAAGAATTTACTTACAAAAATATGAAGATGGTAAGTACATTGATGTTCCTATAACTTCTACACCTTCAAAGTTTATCCCTAATGATGAAGAAAGTATTTTAGGAAGTCCTGCTAATGGTATGATTTTATATGAAGGATCTTTTGAAAATAATACGGCAGAGAAAAAAAGTTTTAATGATTATTTTAGATTAAGAATGTGGGTATCTGATAATACTATACTTGATAATATTATTAGGAAATATAAACTGAAGATAAACGTATATGGTAAAGTTTTATAATAGACGTGTAAAGCGTCTTTTTTTTATTGCTAAATTATAGTTTTTTTTTAATTGGCGTATTATAATTGAAAATAGGAGGAGTAGTTATGAATATTAAAAAGTATGGAAACTTTAAATCTAATAATAGTTTTTTATCAAAACTCAAGTACTTATTATGTTTTGTAGCTAAATCTCTTATGTATGTTATTGGTTTACTTTTTGTTTTTATTGTTCTTCTTGTTTTGATATATTTTGTTGACACGATCCATAATAAGAAAAGCAATAATGGAAAATCACCGTTGTTTGCAGCGTTCATAATAGTTTCACCTAGTATGGTACCTAATATAAATGTTAATGATGCTGTAGTTATATTTAGAAGTAATCCTAAGAATTTAAAAAAGGGTGATATTATAACATTTTCTTCTGGTGATCCCAATTATTCTGGATTGACTGTAACACATAGGATAATTGGTAAAGAACTTACTGATAGTGGAAGATATGTATTTAGAACTAAAGGTGATAATAATAATGCTGAAGATCCAGCTTTAGTAGATGAATCTAAAGTGTTTGGTAAAGTTTTTTTTAGAATACCAAAACTTGGTTATATTAGACATTTGCTTACAACTTCATCTGGGTTTTTAATATTAGTGGCTTTACCTGCTGCAGCAATTATCATTTATGATGTTTTAAAATTAATTAAAAAAATAAAACAATATTATGCTGTTGATTATGATGAGTCTCAAGAAGAAAAACTTAATTTACAAGATGATATTATTGAATTTACTTATGAAAGTAATGATGCTATTAGTGATGTTTTAACTAATGATCAAAATACTGGTGAAATATTGCTTGAAGATAATTTGAATAGTATAGATAATACTCAAGTTTTACATGATAATTCAACAGATGATGATAAAGAAAAAAATAATGAAGATGAAGATATAGAAATATTATAATTTGAGGGATTTATGGAAAAATATAATGTTAAATTTAAAAAGAAGTTTGGACAAAATTTCTTAAAAGATGATAGTGTTGTTAAAAGAATTGTTGATTCTGCTGATATTACTCCTAGATCTTTAGTTTTGGAAGTTGGACCAGGTGGTGCCATTATGACTAGAGAACTTGCTAGAGATGCTGATAATGTTTTGGCTTATGAGATTGATAGTAGTTTAGAGAGTGAAATTAATAAAAGATTAGCTAATGTTTCTAACGTAAAAGTGATTTATAAGGACTTTTTACAAGCTAATATAATGAATGATATATCTAGTTATGATTATGATAACTTGTACTTTATAAGTAATGTACCTTACTATATAACGACTCCTATTATTTTAAAATTGATAGATAGTGGCCTTAAATTTAAAAAAATTGTTATGATGGTTCAAAAGGAAGTTGGAGATAGATTTTCATCTAAATGTGGAAACAAAGAATATGGTTCTATTTCTGTTATATTACAGTATTTTTTTGATATTAAATTAGAGTTTTTTGTTTCTAGAGATGAATTTGTTCCTATACCAAATGTTGATAGTGTAGTTATTTCTTTTACAGAAAAAAAAGATAGGCCAAAGATAAAAGATTATTCATTTTTTCAAAGTTTGGTTAAAGATAGTTTTAGATTTAAGAGAAAAACAATTAAAAATAATTTAGGTAAATATGACTTAAAAGTTCTTGAAAGTGTTTTATTGGAACATAATTTGAGTCTTAAAAGTAGAGCTGAAGAGCTTGATTTGTCAGTTTTTGTAGATTTAGCCAATAGATTAATTGATTAGCGTAAGCTAATTTTTTTCATATAAATCTTTTTTCTTCATATATTTAAGTGGAGATGATTCTATTGGATTTTAAAATTGGAGATATTGTTACTAGAATTTCTCATAAGCATGATGTCCTTTTTAAAATTGTGGGTTTTGAAGGTGATGTTGTCTTTTTAAAGGGTGTAGATTTACGTCTTTGTGCGGATAGCTTGATTGATGATCTGGTAGCTGCAGGATCTACAGATAGTAGTCAAGATAAAAAAATAATTGAGGAAAATCTTAGAGATATAAAGATTGATAGAAGTGAGTATTTTTATTTACCCGGTAAGATTTTACATATTGATGGAGATGAAGATTATTTAGAAAGGTGTATGACCTTTTATAAGGATATGAAAGTTAAGGCTAATGGTATAGCTTTATCTGAATTGGAGATGCCTTTTAAGACTTATGAATTATTAAATGAGTTTAAGCCAGATATTGTTGTTATTACTGGGCATGATGCTTATTATTCTAGAAAGAAAGATATTAAAAGCTTAGACAGTTACCAAAATACATCAAATTTTATTGAGGCTGTTAAAGCAGCTAGAAAATATGAGAAAAGTCAGGATAAATTAATTGTTATTGCTGGTGCTTGTCAATCAAATTATGAGGAGTTGATTAGAGCTGGTGCTAATTTTGCATCAAGTCCTAAAAGAATTAACATTCATGCACTAGATCCAGCTATTATTGCAACTTCTTTGGCGTTATCTAACAAGAATCAAAGTATAGATTTAATCCATTTGATTGAAAAAACAAAGTATGGAAAAGATGGTATTGGTGGAATAATTACTAATGGTATGATGTATGTGGGGTATCCCAGATGACATTAGATAAGGTTAGAGAGATGGTCTTACAAAATAAAGATATATTGCATTCTTTTAGATTTAAAGGAGCAAGAAATCAGATTGATGAATTTTCAGGAGTAATTACTGATGTTTATCCAGCTATATTTATTATTAGATTAGATGATTCTAAGGTTAAATCTTTTAGTTATAGTGATTTGTTAGTTGAAAATTTGGAAATTGTTGATTAGCCTTCCTAGATTTATAAAAATTGTTGCATTTTCAATAATATTATTATAAAATGTAGTTATAAAGTTTTAAACTTTAAGAGGGAGGAATATTTACATGAAAATTACATCAGTAAATGTACGTAAAATTGAGAAGGAAGGTTCTCGTATGAAAGGTATTGCTTCTGTACTAATCGACGATAGCTTTGCTGTACATGATATTCGTATTATTGAAGGAGACAACGGTTTATTTATAGCTATGCCTAGTCGTAAAACTACTACTGGAGGTTATCGTGATATAGCTCACCCTATTAATCCAGAAGTTCGCTCAATGTTTGAAGAAGCAATTTTGGATGCATATAAAAATGCTAGTGATGAAGACAGTGAGGAAGAAGAATAAATTCTAAAAAGATGGAAACATCTTTTTTTTGTAATTTTTTTATTCCTGTTTGCATAGTCTTTTTTAGGAGGCTATTATGGATAAACAAGAAAATAGTATTAATGGTTATAATCATGGTATTAGTTTGTTAGATAGGAAGTCATTGGTAGTAACAGGAGTAAAAAAGATTGAAAATTTTGATAATGAACAGTTTTTGTTAGAAACTATTTCTGGTTTTATGATTATAAAAGGAAATGATCTTGAACTTATAAAACTGGATACTTTACAAGGAAATGTTTCAATTAAGGGAATGATTAGTGGTATTAATTATGTTGAAGATAGTTCTAGTAAAAATAAAGAAAATAGTATTTTTAATAGACTGTTTAAGTAATGAATTTAAAAGCACAGTTAATATCACTATTTTTTTCCTTTTTCTATGGAATTTGTTTTTATGTTATTACTAGACTTAATCATAAATTTTTGTTTCATGGTAAAAAGGTATCTAGGATTATTTTTACCTTAATATATGTAATTGATTTTTCATTATTATATTTTATAATTATAAGTAAAATTAATTCTGGTATTTTACATATATATTTTTTACTATCATTTGTTTTGGGTTTTTTTGTAGCTAAATTATTTTTAGGTAAAAAAATGTGACTAAATATTGTAAAGTGGTTATATTTTTTTCTTTTTTTGTTGTATCTATTATTTTCATCTATTATAATGTATGGTGTAATGGTAGGTGATAGTGATTTGCCAAAAAAGCGTAGAAAAGTTAAAAAGAAAAAACTTAGATTGCTGTTATTGGGATGTACGTCTATTTTTATAATAGGACTTACTACTTTTACTATTGGAAAATCTTGGGTTGAGATATATGATAAATATAAAGAGAAAAAGCAACTTGACAAAGAGTTAGTCGACTTGAGAGAGAAAGAGGATGAACTTAGAGCTGATGCAGATAGATTAAAGGATCCTGATTATATTGCGAGATATGCGAGAGAGAAATATTTATATTCTAAAGATGGGGAGTTTATTATTAAAATTCCAGAGGAATCTAAATAGTTATCTCTTTTTCTTTTTTTGTGATATACTATACATTAGCTTGGAGGAGTATATATGATTGATATTGATAAGAATTTTTCCTTTAATAGTGGAGATATAATTGTTGTTGGATGTTCAACTGGACCAGATTCAATGGCTTTATTGCATATGCTTTTATCGATACGTACTAAGTATAAATTGTCTTTGATTGTTGCTCATGTAAATCATAATGTAAGGGCTGAGAGTTATGATGAGGCAATATTTATGCAAAAGTATTGTGAAGAAAATAATATTGCTTTTGAGACAATGGTAATTGAAGAGTATGGTGATGATAATTTTCATAATGAAGCTAGAAATATTAGATATCATTTCTTTGAAGAGGTAGTAAAAAAATATAATGCTAATTATTTAATGACTGCTCATCATGGAGATGACTTGATGGAAACTGTTTTGATGAGAATTGTTAGGGGCTCTAATTTAAATGGATATAGTGGTTTTAAAAAGATTGTTGATATGGGTACTTATAAGATTGTTAGACCGCTTATTTTATACACAAAGGCAGAGTTAGAAGAGTATGATAAGAAAAATAATGTTCCCTACTTTATTGATCAATCTAATTTAAAAGATAAATATACTAGAAATAGATATAGAAAATATATACTTCCATTCTTAAAGAGTGAAGACAATAATGTACATTTAAAATTTTATAAATTTAGTGAGACTTTAAGTGATGCCGAAAAGTTTATAGATAGAGCTAGAAATAATGCAATTAAGAGAGTTATTAATAATGGTGTTGTTGATATTGAAAAGTTTAAGTTAGAAGATCAATTTTTACAAAAAGAAATATTATATTATTTACTTGATAGTTTTTATCAAGATGATTTGATTCTTCTAAATAATAAGCATATTGATCTTATTATGAATTTGATTTATAGTAAAAAAGTTAACAGTTTTGTTAATTTACCTAATGATGTTGTTGCGAAAAAAAGTTATAATGTGTTAGAATTAGTCTTGGTTACTAATGCAATTACTAATTATGAAATTGAGTTTAATGATTATGTTACTTTACCAAATAATCATGTGATTGAGAAAGTAGATAGTTGTGATAGTAACAGTAATAGTATATGTAGACTTAATAGTTCTGATATTGTTTTACCTTTGATTGTTAGGACTAGAAGGATCGGTGATAAGATAAGGCTTAAGGGTATAACTGGTTCCGGGAAGGTTAAGGATGTTTTTATTGACAAAAAGATTAAATTAGATGATAGGGATTCTTGGCCAATTGTTGTTGATTCTGTTGGTAAAGTTGTATGGATACCTGGAATTAAGAAATCTAAATTTGATAAGAAAAAAAGTGAAGACTATGATATAATATTGAAATATAGTTAGGAGGAATTTATGAAGAAAAAAAATGTTAAGAGAGGATTGTTGCCATATTTATTTTTAGCATTAGCTATGTTAGCTATATTTTATACTTTTAATGTAATGAATAAAGTGGTTAATGATTTAACTTATAATGAATTTATTGATGTAATGAATAAAGGTGAAGTAAAAGAATTAGAGCTTGTTGCTAGAGCTAATGCTTATACTTATGAAGTTAGAGGTACTTTAAAAGGGTATAAAGATAATGAGTCATTCTTTGTTAGACTTCCACTAAGCGATGAAGTAATGAAGAAGATAGTTAGTGCAAGTGATGAACAAGGATTTAAGTTTACTACAATTCCTGATCCTGATTCATCAACAGTTTTACTTTTTGTAGTTAATGTATTACCAATCTTATTATTAATTGTTGGCGCATTCTGGTTTTTAACTAGACAAATGGCTGGTAATAAGAGTTCGCTTGATTTTGGAAAAAGTAGAGCAAGACTTAATAGTGATAAAAATAAAGTTACTTTTAAAGATGTTGCTGGATTAAAAGAGGAAAAAGAAGAAGTAAAAGAA
>OIYS01000608.1_pt1 | contig 23505 bp, 19 predicted proteins | sample 1588271 | NCBI WGS metagenome assembly OIYS01 (sample SAMN03283286) | human gut metagenome | biome: human-associated habitat; material: feces | host: Homo sapiens | place: Peru | collected 2012
GGTGGAGATCAACTCAATGCCGTACTCCTTGCACAGAGCTTCAATAACGGGCTTTTCGTCGGGACGCACTTCGTAAGCAGCGATCTTCATATTATTTTCTCCTTCTTATAGCGCGCCGTCCGCCGCTCCTCAACAGCGGACAGCGCACGTTTCATTTCCTACTTTTCCGTTTTGGTTGGCTTAGTCCTTCAGGGCGGGATCCATGGCGGCGGCGTCGCCGGCGGCGATCATGGCGGCCACCTGCTCGTCGGTATAGCCCAGCTTCTTCAGGATCTCCTCCGTCTGCTCGCCCAGATACGGGCCGCGGTTGTAGGGAGGCAGGGGAGTCTCCTCGAACATGACGGGAGGACGCACCATGGTGCGCTTGGCGCCGTTGGGGTACTCCATCTCATAGAAGCAGTCGGAGGCCCAGGCCTGCTTATCCACCAGCAGCTGATCCCAGGTCTGGGCGATAGCGTAGGGCAGGTCGTTGGCGTCCATCAGGGCGCACCACTCGTCCAGGGTACGGGTGGCCATCTCGGCCACCAGGAAGTCGTAGAACTCCCCGATGTTAGCCTGGAGATTGGTCTGGGGATAATAGCGGGGATCTTCGGCCAGCTCGGGGTGGCCGATGGCGCGCATGAAGATGGGATAGTGGCGGTTGTACTGGGGCATGGCGATCTGGAGCCACTTGTTGTCCTTGGTCTTGTGGCACACCACCAGCGGGTTGGGCAGGGTGCGGCGGGACAGGGGGTACTGGGTGGCGGGGTCGCCGTACTGGCTGGCCTGCAGGATCAGGGACACGTCCCAGATGGCGCTGTGGAACAGGGAGACCACGACGCGGTCGCCGATGCCGGTCTCGCGGGCGCGGTACAGGGCCGCCAGTACGCCGGAGGCCAGGTACATACCCACCTGATGGTCGCCGAAGCCGGCGATGGTCAGCATGGGCAGGGCGTCCTTGTCAAACAGCGTGCCCAGGATGCCGCCCCGGGCGAAGAAGGCGGTGAAATCGAAGCCGGGCAGGTCCTTGTCCGGGCCTTTTTCGCCGTAGCCGGAGACGAAGCCGTAGACCAGCTTGGGGTACTTGGCGTGGAGCGTATCGTAGTCCAGACCCGCCTTCTTCAGGGGGGGCTGACGCCAGTTGGTGATGAAGATGTCCGCCTCGGCGATGAGCTTTTCCAAAGCGGCGCGGCCGGCCTCAGTCTTGGTGTTCAGGCAGACGCAGGTCTTGCCGGCGTTTTCCAGATCGTAGGAGGTGTTCTCCTTCTGATCCTGGGGACGGCCCTCGTTGACGGCGGTGTAGCGCAGGGGGTCGCCTGCGGGAGCCTCGATCTTGATGACCTCGGCGCCCAGATCGGCCAGAAAGCGTGCGCAGCAGGGAGCGGCAATGAAGGTGGCCAGCTCGACGACCTTGATGCCCTCCAGCGGGCGTTTGATCTCACTCATGGGTTAGGTTCCTCCTATATTGTTTGTTTTTGCGTAATTACATGGTCAGCATGTCGCGGAAGGTCTCGATATTGGTGCGGGCCTGCTCGAACTGCACCATCTGGCGGTCGATCTCCACCACGGTGACGGGGATGCCGGCGGCCGCGCAGGCCTTCTTAATCATCACGTAGTCGAATTCCTCGGGGTCGCAGAACTTGGTGAGAGCCACCAGCACGCCCTTGGCATTGCGGGCCTTGGCGGTGTCCACGATCCACTGGACGCGGGGCTTGGCGGCGTTGTAGAGCACGGAGCAGTTGTCCATGTTGGCGAACTTCTGAGCCAGAGCGGTGAGAGCGTCGTCACCGGCGGGGACGTCGGTGCGGTACTGACGGGACTGGGCGGCCACGTCGTCCGCCACGATGTGCAGGCCCAGATCGTCCAGAATGGCGTTGAAGCCGGGCGCGTCGGTGAGAATGCCGGACAGCAGGATGGGAGTCTTTTCGGTGGCGGGGGTCTGGGTCTCCAGCGCGGCGTTCAGTTCCTCGATGAGGGCGGTGTGCTCCTCCTTGGTCATGAAGAAGGCGGACTTGAAGGCATCGCTGCGCTGCTGCGCGGTGACTTCGGGGTGCTTTGCCAGCACCTCATCCAGCTTCCGCATGGCGGCGTTGTGGCGGTTATAGACCTTGATGGAGGCCAGCAGCTTCTCCTCGGAGAACGTGCCGCCCAGCTTCTCCAGGTCGCGGATGACCCGCTCGTACCCGGCCTTGGTATAGGCCACGCCGTAGGCGGGCTTGCGGTTCTGGGGATAGGTCATGGGGATGAAGGGGATGGACGGCACGGCGTACTTCCAGTTCTCGCCCACGGTTTTCAGAGTGTCGCACAGGGAGGGGATGACGATGGCGGAGGCGCCGTCATACGCGCCGCTGATGCCCAGCTCCAGCAGGGACTGGACGATGGCGCACAGGAAGGCGGGACAGTACTCCTTGGCCCGGTTCAGCGCCACATCGCCGCCCCACGCGCCCATGGGGACGAAGCCCATGGCGTGGATGATCTCCTCCGGTGTATACACAGGGCCGCACAGGACGACCTTCTTGCCGTCGGCCAGATAGCGCTTCATCTGCGCCTTGGGAGAGGCTGCCGCCTCATGCAGCTTGTTGAGGATGTCGTTCATGCCTTACACTCCTTTCGCAGCCTTGTTGGCTTCCATGATCTCCGTCAGGCCCTGGACGCGGGTGTCGTACTGGGCCTCGGAGAAGTTGCGGGGGTCGGCCTGGTCGCCGTCGAAGCTGACCACGGGGATATTGCAGGCCTTGCCGATCTGACGGCTCATCTCGTACATGAAGCCGCTCCACAGCTTGCAGGAGCGGTTGGTATGCACCAGCATACCCTCCACGTGGTTGTCCTTGCAGAGCTTGATGCGCTTGTCGCGGCTCATCTCCAGGTTGATGGCGTTGGGCACCTTGCAGTAGGCGCGGATCATCTCGTCGAAGGTGTTGTAGTCGAAGCCGAAGGCGTCGGCGTAGATGGTGGTGACCATGTTGATGCCCCGGGACTTCAGACCGGTGCTGGTGGCGCGGAGGTAGGGCCAGCAAGCGATGCCCTCGAACATGATGCGGTACTTCTCCTCCGTGCGGAAGGTGGACGTGCCGTTCTTGTGGTTGTCCTCGTACTCCTTCAGCAGCGTCTCCATGGCGTCGGCGGCGGTGGACTTGCCCCGGGCCGTGACCATGACGGCCATGTGGTTCAGCAGGTCGAAGCCGTTGAAGGGGGAGGGCACATACCTGGCGCAGCCGGTGGCCGCCAGCCATGCCCGGCTGGAGCGGCAGGAGAAGCCGGTGACCTCCTGGAACTTCTCGTCGGACCACTTCTTGCCGGTGATCTCCTCCAGCTGCTTCACGGCATCCCAGAACTGGCCGGTGACGTAGGCCACCTCGGCGTCGGACACCTCGTAGTCGGGGTTGAAGGGGATGTCCAGCAGGATCATGGGGATGTTCAGCTCGCGGGCCAGGTTCTCGTACCACTTGATCATGCAGGAGCAGATGTTGCTGCAGCACAGCAGCACGTCGGGCATGGCCACGTCCTGCTCGGGACAGGATTTCAGCTTGGCGTAGGCCAGGGACACGCGGGCGTAGGCGCAGATGTCGTTGGAGTAGCCCTCGGACTCCGCCACCTCGCACATTCTCGTGCCCGCGCCGCGGGCGGCGATGCCGGCGGCCTGGTTCTCGGGGTACACGGTGGCGATGCCCATGGTCTCGGGGATCTCCACGGGGAAGTTGCTGGACACCCATGCCACCTTCTCGCCCCGCTTCTTGGCCTCGATGGCGTCCACATAGGCGTCCGCCGCGATCTTGCCCAGCTTATACTTGGCGGAATTCACATCGACCGGCTTCGGGGCTTTCTTCACTTCTTCTGCCATTTTTCTTCCTCCTCAGCAAATAAAAGAACAGACGCCGACGCCTTTATGGACGCCGGCGTCTGTTGGTGTGTTTATTTCATTTCGGACGCGGCCAGGATCACCAGTGCGATGTCACCGACCATTTCTTCCACGGTAGCACCGCGGGAGGAGTCGGCCACCGGCTTCTTGAAGCCGCACAGCGTGTGGCCAATGCCCAGCCCGTGAGCAAAGCGCTGCACGATCTTGATGCCGATGTTGGCGGAGTTCAGGTCAGGGAACACCAGAATGTTTGCCTTGCCGGCTACCTCGGAGGGACGCTTGATCTTGGCGGCGGCCACCTCGGGGTCGATGGCAGCGTCCAGCTGGAATTCTCCGTCCGCCTTGATGTCGGGCCGCAGCTCGCGGGTACGGGCCAGTGCAGCCTTGACCTTCTCCACGCTGGCGCTGCGTCCGCTGCCGTCTGTGGAGAAGGAGAGGAACGCCACGCGGGGCTCCCAGCCCATGATGGCGTGGATGTTGTCCGCGGCGGAGATGGCGATGGACGCCAGCTTCTCCTCGTTGGGTTCGGTGTTCAGACCACAGTCGGTGAACACGATGACGTTGCCCTCCGGTCCTTCAAAGCCCGGGGTCTCCACCAGCGCGAATATAGAGGCGGTGGTCACGCCTGTCTGCAGACCGATAATGCTCAGCGCCGTCAGCAGCACATCGCCGGTAGTGTTGGTGTGACCCTGGAAGGAACAGTCCACCTTGCCCATAGCCTCCAGCATCATGGCATACGCCATAGGATTGGCGATCTTCCGCAGGTATGCCTTCTCGGACAGGTCACGGTTCTCCTCCATGGGGTAGAACGCAGCCACCAGTGCTGCGCGGGCGGCCTCGTCCGTGGTGTCCACGATCTCCATGCCAGTGAGATCTACGCTGGCCTTTTCCGCCGTGGCGCGGATCACCGCCGGATCGTTGACCAGCACGGGATAGCCGATGCCGCTGTCCAGCACGATCTTGGCTGCCTTCAGCGTCTTTTCGGATTCGCACTCCGCCAGCGCCACACGCTTGGGTGCTAACTTCGCTTTTTCAATCAGTTTTTTAATAAGACTCATGAAAATTCCTCACATTCATTTTAATTTTTCTTGATTTTTTCGAATTTCCTTTTATTTGCGCCCGGTCCGTGGTATAATTGCTTATACTTCGCAGAGAACGCCTTTTTCATTATTATTCTGCGGCAATTCGCCGGTATTTTGAATATTTACGGGTATGAATTTCGCGGGGCGACGGCTTTGTTTGTTGTGCAAACGAACAACGGCCCTTGTCCGGTGAAAAGAACCCGCAAAACGGGAGGCTCTATGCATCACATAGGTATTGATATTCTGCGCCTTGACCGGCTGCGTCCGTTGGACGGACAATGGGATGATCCGTTTTTTCGGAGGACTTTTACTGCGTCCGAACAGCAGCACTGTCAGGCTCAGCCACAGCCCCTGATGGCCTACGCAGGGATGTTTGCTGCCAAGGAGGCGGTGTTCAAGGCGCTGGTGCTGCCGCCGGATCGGGTGCGCCTGCAGCGCATTGAAATCAGTCACGGAGAGAATGGCGAACCGCTGGTGACGCTGCTGCCGCCACTGGACAGTATGGCGGCGGAGAAGGGTATCACGCATATTGCGCTGTCTATCTCCTATGAGACGGATATGGCAGCGGCCATGGCGATAGCGGAGTAAAAAACGACATATGTGTAAGCGCACAAGGCGGCAACCGCCTTGTGCGCTTTTTTTATTCTCGGAAACATTTCGTTTCCCGTGTAGTTCCTGTAATATGATAGCAAGGCGGCATAGCGGCATTGTTGCTGTTTGCCGCATGGACGATTTACAAATTACAGGAGGTATTTACGTATGTCTATTCGCGAAGAAGCATTGGATATTCTTGTAAAGAAGGCTGCCAGTATTTTTAACCTCGATCCTGCCACACTGGGCGCTCAGACCCGGTTCGCAGAGGACTTGCAGGCCAAATCCGTGAACTACATCCAGCTCAGTGCGGCGCTGGAGGATGAGTTCGATGTGGAAGTTCCTTTTATGGAGTTTAAAAGAAAGGCGACTTTCGGCGAGGCCGCAGACTATATCGCCGCCATGTTCGGCGAGTAATCGCAGTGGATCGCTTTACGCGCATTTTTTCCGCTATGCTGCCTGAGTCACGGCAGAGAGATCTGGACTGTATTCGCCAAAACAAGCAGACCGGCACGCTGTATACGCTGACGCTGAGGAGCGGGCCGGTGGAGCTGTACTGCCATCTGGTGGACGATCCCTGCGCGCCGCTGATCCTTGAGCTGCACGGCGGCGGCATGGTACTGGGCCACGGGCTGCAGAACGACGCCTTCTGCGAGGCGCTGTCGCTGCGAACCAATGTCCACGTGGTCAGCGTTGACTATTTGGAAGCGCCGGAGCATCCGTACCCTGCCGCTATCGACCAGCTGATAGAGCTGCTGCGGGCCGTGCAGGAGGGACGGCTGCAGGGATTAACGCCCCGGAAGCTCCTACTGCTGGGGTTCAGCGGCGGCGCGACCATTGCCACGGCGGCGGCGCTGCGGTGCAACACACGCGGTGAAGGGCCGCATATCGACGGGCTGCTGCTGCACTACCCGTTCCTGGACGCCTCGATAGACCCGGCGGACAAGCCCGGCACGGCGTCCAACGCACTGCCGGTGGAGGTGGCACGGGCCTTCAATCAGCTGTATGCCGATGAGGCGATGAACGGAGATCCCTGTGTCTCGCCGCTGCTGGCGGAGGATGAGCTGCTCCGTGCGCTGCCGTTTACGGCGCTGTTTCTGGCGGAAGACGACTTCCTGTGCGACGAGGGCAAGCGCTTCGCGCAGCGGCTGATGGAGTTGCACGTCCCGGTGCTGGTCCACCTGTTCCCGGACGTCTGCCACGGCTATGTGGAGGACTGCTTCGACGAGGCGCTGTACCTGGGCCGGGGCGGTATTCCCCAAGGCCCGGGGTTTGAGGCCATGCGCCGATACGGCCCGCAGGCACTGGAGGAGACGGCCCGCGCCGCCGCAATGGTGTGCGGGACGTGAATTTTCTGTTTTGAACATTTTCAAATCATTTTTGAATTCTTTTGATAATTCCTTTTGATCGTTATTTTAATTTTTTTTGATAGTATTGATTGTCTTACCTACCTTACAAACGGGACATCCCGGAAGCGTCTGCTTCCGGGATGTCCCGTTTTCAGCCGCCTATGCGACGATACGACACACGCCGGGAGCAGAAGCCCCCGGCGTGTGCCGTGTTGTTCGAAGAGAGTATGAAAGCAGCTTATTCAAGACCGAAGCGTGCGGCAATGGCGCAGCGCCTTACGCCTCGGTGGTCTTGTTGGCTTCGGCGGCCTCGATCTTCTGCATGGCGTCCTCCTTGACGGGGAGGATCAGCAGGATGCCCACCAAAGCCAGCGCACCGACGATGATGTATGCGCCGGTGTAGGAGAAGCGGGCGGCCATCTGCGCCACCAGGATCGTGCCGGAAGAACCGACGATCTGGTTCATGGGCAGCACCACGCCGTAGACATTGGTGAAGGCGTAGCGACCCCACATGGTGGAGCACAGGGACAGCAGGCAGTTGGAAGCGCCGCCCAGCACGATGCCGATGAAGATCAGGGAGATCATAACGGAGACGGTGCTGGGGATGATGTTCAGGATGCAGGCGATGATGGCGATAATGTGGACCACGATGATGGTCTTGCGCGGGCCGATCTTGGTATCCACAAAGCCCACCAGGTAGCTGCCCACACCACCGCACAGGGCGGCCACGGTCATCATCATAACGGCCTTCATGCGGTCATAGCCCAGCGCCAGCAGGCGGGGGATCATCTGGCTCATAAAGCCGCCGGCGAACAGGAGCATGATGCCGCAGGAGATGCCGATGAGCCACACTTCCTTGGTGCGGAGCAGGCGCTTGTTGGTCCAGATGCTCTTCTTGGCGGCCTCGCGGCCCTCGGCCAGCATACGGTCGGCCTCTTCGCGGGTCATGGACTTGTCATTGTCGGGGAAGCAGCCGCACTGCTCGGGATAATCCTTGACAAAGATGGCGCAGACGATCACGCACAGAGCCACAATGGCGGCGTAGATGTAGTAGGTGCCATGCATGCCCATATGGCCAGAGATGGAGTTATACACCAACACGCCGATACCGGAGCCGACGGGCAGACCGATGGTGGTCCAGCCGATGACCAGGCCCTTCTTGCGGGGGAACCAGTTGGAGGTGATGATGGCGTTGAACTGCTGCGGCCAGATTGTACCAATAACATTGATCAGGAAGAACACCACGATGAACTGCCACAGGCTGGTGACGTTGGGGTAGATCACGGTGGAGATGCAGTAGATGATACCCAGGGTAATCGCGCCCTTCTTGGGGGACAGCTTATGCAGAGACTGGCCGAAAATGATCATGAATACGATGGTGCACCAGCCGAAGATGGACACCAAGGAGATCAGGTTGGTATAGTTCCAGCCGTACATTTCGCACAGCTCAGGCAGGGACAGGTTCTTGATGCTGTCGCCGACAGCGGTGACAATAAAGAAGTTGATCAGGCCGTAGATCACGAAGATCCAGCCGCGTGTACCGAAGTTGCTGGAGGAAACATTCAATCCCTTATGTTTACTCATCATTATTCTCCTTCACATATTCATCGTATTAGCCTTCACAGAGGCAGAAGATTTTAGAGTATTCGTAGTTTTCTCGCTCAGTTCCACTATGTGCCGCGCGTGTGCGGAAATTCCTGCTGGAAAAATGCGCGGGGAAATGCTATAATGACCCAATAACTCTTTATGAATACCGCAGTTGGTGGCGAGCCGTCATGCGGAAACGGGGGGTTATGTCCGGCCGGGAGGTGCAAGCTCCCGGCCGGAGCTTTTTTGCAGGGGGATGAGTTATGCCTCGGAGTCCAGGATAAAGTCCGCCGCATAGCCGCCGGCCATGCGGCCGCTGGTGACGGAGAAGCCCATGGTGTTGCCGGGGAAGTAGTAGTAATACGTACCGTTATACAGCTCGCACACGTCACTGCCCGCGCCATACAGCCCCTCGATGACCTCGTAGTCATCGGTGATGACCTGCAGCTTGTGGTTGATCTTGATGCCGCCCAAAGAGCCGTAAGCGCCGGGGGCAAAGCGCAGGGCGTAGAACTTCTTGCCGGTCAGGGGGACAAGGTACTCACGGGACTTGCAGAAGTCGTCGTCGTAATTCTGGTCGCACTGATCATTGTAGCGCTCGATGGTCTCTACGAAGGTATCCACCGGCATACCGATCTTCTCGGCCAGCTCCTCGGGGGAATTGGCGGCGTAGGCGATGGTGGGATGCTCGGCGGCGATCTTCTCCCATTCTTCCTCAAAGTTCTCGGCGGGATCATCGTGGAACACCTCATTGGGGAAGTCCGGGCCGTTGCGGCGATAGTGCTTGATAGCGCTGCTGGACAGGATGCGGTACATGGTGCGGTCCTTCTGATAGTCGATGATGTTGCCGGCCACGGAGGTGTTCTGCAGTACGCTCTCATCGCAGCAGCGGTAGCCCAGCTTGTTGACGGCGATCGCGCCGGCGTTGCGGAACATACCGGACTGGGGATACTTGCCCAGCTTTGCGCCGGGCAGGGGAGAACCGCCGGTGCGCTCCATCTCCATGCGGCCATGGCCTGCGCCGATCTCCCACGCCATACGGATGCCGTCACCCATGATACCGGGGACGAGGAAGTCAAACATATCATGCTCCAGGGTGTAGTTGCAGTACTGCTTGACCATCTCGGGGTTCGTGCCGAAACCGCCGGTGGCGATGATGACCGCCTTGGCGGAGACCTCGTACTCCGTACCGTCATCGCTCTTGGCGATAAGGCCGGTGACCTTCTTGCCGTCGGCCAGCAGCTTTTGGACCGGGGTGTTGAAGTAGAATTTCACGCCCAGCTCCTGCGCCCGCTCGAACACCACGCGGTTCATGGCAGAGGCGGAACGTGCGCCGGGGCGGGAGCCGTCGTCGGGCATGACCACGTGCCAGGTAGCCTCGGAGGCGGGGAAGTTCTTCATAGCACCGGCAAAGCGGACGCCCATGTCCTCCAGCCAGTCAATGGTCGGGCCGGAGTTCCAAATGTAGTCATGCACCAGGTTGGCGTCAGACTGCCAGTGGACGTAGTCCATAAAGCGGCGGAACGCCTCTTCCTTGCGCAGTGTGCCCATGGTGCGCTTCTGGATGCGGCTCTCCACGCCGAAGGGGCCCATGCCCATGTTGGCAGTACCACCGGCGATGGAGGACTTCTCAAACACAGCCACCTGGACGCCTGCCTCAGCGGCGGCTACGCTGGCGCACAGACCGGCAGGACCGGCTGCCACAATAGCGAGATCGGTGATGATCTTTTCCATAGTGTATATTTCTCCTTTTTAGATTTCGCGGGTCATCTGCCCCGCCATTTGCCCACGGGAACGGGTTCTTCCGGCGTGCGGGGCTTGATAGCCCCGGCCTTGACGATCGCGCTCTTGGGACAGATCTCGGCGCATTTTCCGCAGCGGTCGCACTCGAAGCTGTCGATGACGTGGATGTACTTCCGCTTGCCCTCAATGGCCTCATTGGGGCATTCGTCCAAGCACTCCATGCAGCCGTCGCAAAGGTTGGGCAGAATGTGATACGTGTAATATTTCTTGCAGACTAATGCGTCGCACCGGCGGCGGACATGGGCCTCCAGCTCCTCGTGGAACTCCTCCAGGGCCTTCAGCCATAGGCGGCCCACGGAGCGGCCATATAGGCAATGTGCGCCGGTGACCATGCCGTCCGCCAGCAGGTGGAGCAGGTCCATGTCATCGGGGGTCTGCTTGCCCTGGGTCACATCAGAGACGATGCGGCGGATCTGGCGCAGGCCCTCGCGGCAGTAGACGCAGCGGCCGCAGCAGTCGCCCTGAAGCGACTCCGTCAGGTGCAGCAGGTAGTCCACGATGCAGGTGCCCTTGTCCAGCAGGTGGATCTCCATGCTGCCGGCGCACAGGTCGTCCTGCTCCAGCAGGGCGGCGGTCAGGGGCTTGTCCAGCACCTGGGCGGTGAATAGGCCGCCAACGGGATAGCCAATGTGGACGGCTTTGAGGTCGCCCGTCTGCCAGCTCAGCTGCTCCAGTAATGCGCGCAGCGTATCGCCGGGCTGGACAGTCACGTCGGCGGTTTTCGTGCCGTGACGCAGCGTGACGGCGGTGGGAGTGCTGCCGAGAGAGGCAAACTGTTGATGCAGCTGCTGCAAACAGGTCTCGGACTCCAACGCGATGATGGCATCGTATCCCGTCTGGTGGATGTATCTCACTTTGCCTCACCTCCCGACAGGAATTTGCTCCACAGCCGCATGGGCTGGATCTGTGTGCGCAGGTCACACTGCAGGCAGCGGGATGCTTCACACGCAGCCTCCTGGCAGGAGTAGGTGCGGTAAACGTCGTCGTTGTCCGCGCTGCGCTCCGCCGCGGGGCGCAGCTCCTGCTCCACCCGGGGCAGCTGGCCGAAATGCTCGATGCAGCCGATCTCCGGCTGAGCCGTGCGCTCCACCAGCGTCTCGTCGATCTGCCCGTCGCCGCCCAGATAGCGGTCGATGGCGGAGGTGACGAGACGACCCTGCTGGATGGCCTTGATGACGAAGCTGATGCCGGTAATGGCATCGCCGGCAGCGAAGATGCCGTCCGCACTGGTACGGTGTTCCTCTACCTCGGGGAAGCCGCGGCCATTGAGCACAATGCCGAAATTCTCATAATCCTGAAGGCCGGTGTACTGGCCGGTGGCGAACACCACGCTGTCGCAGGGGATCACCGTTTGGCTGCCCTCCTGGGCTACCTCAGTAATCTGACCCGTGGCCTTGTCGTAGGTGGAGGACAGCACCGTGTGAACACGGAGGCCGGTTACGCGGCCCTCTGCGCCCTCAATGGCCTCAAAGGCCCGGCCCGGCAGAAGGTCCACGCCCTCCTGCGCGCCCTCGGTCTGATCGTCCATGTCGGCCAGGATCTTGTCCGCCTGCTCCAGACAGGTCAGGTGGACGGAGATACCCTTGCGGATCAGACTGCGGGCCACGTCGTAGCCCACCGAGCCTGCGCCGGTGACGCATACGGTCTTGCCCAGATAGGACAGGTCCTTTTCGGCGCGGCTGTCCGCCAGCACATCCATGGCGGTATACACCTGGGGCAGGTCAGCCCCCGGCAGCGGCAAACGCTTGCCCTTGCTGACGCCTACGGCCACCAGTACGGCGTCGTACTCCTTTTTCAGAGCCGCCGCGTCGGTGATCTCGCGGTTTACCTCCGCCTTGACGCCGCTGTCCAGAATGTACTGGATCTCCTGCATCACGCCCTCCAAGGGAAGGCGGTACGCGGGGATACCGCTGGTCATCGGGCCGCCCAGCTGGGGACGCTTTTCAAATACGGTCACATCGTGACCCAGCTTATTCAGATAGTAGGCCGCCGTCAGGCCGCACGGGCCAGAACCGATGACGGCGATCTTTTTGCCGGTGCGTTCTTTGTGGAAGCCCTTGCCCTTCCAGCTCTGCTCTGTGTCGTTCTCCACCGCGAACCGCTTCAGGCTGCGAATGCTGATGGGATCGTTGACAAACGTCCGGCGGCAGCCGGTCTCGCAGAGGTGGTTGCAGATATGGCCCAGCACCAGAGGGAACGGAACTTTTTCGCGTATAATGGCGTGGGCGTCACTGGGACGGCCCTCGCGGACAGCGCGGACGTAGGCGGGGATGTCGATATGTGCCGGGCACTCGGTGCGGCACGGCACGAGGGCGTCCTGCCGGGTCTCGCCGTCTTTGCACAGCGTCTCGGGCTTGTCCTGCAGAGCGCCGGTGGGACAGACCTCCACGCAGGCGCAGCAGTAACGGCACTTGTCCATCAGAGACTTGTCGTCCGGCGCACCGATCAGTATCTCCTGGTTCTCTGTGCGGTAGTAGTCGATAGCCTTTACGCCGCGGACGTCACGGCAGACCCGCACACAGCGCCCGCATTTGATGCAGCGGTGCGGGTCACGGATAAACAGGGGATGGGACAGATTTTCCGGTGTGTTGTTGGTGAATTTGCGAAGCCGGTCGCCCGCGCCTACGTATTGGATCAGGGACTGCATGGGACAGTTGCCGTAGCGCTTGCAGCTGCTGCAGTCGTTGGGGTGATCCGCCAGCATCAGCTCCATGCTGAGCCGGCGCATACGCTTGACGGCTTCTGTGTTGGTGTGGACCACCATCCCGGCTTCCGCCGGGATGGTGCAGGAGGGAACGACGCCGTCGCGTCCCTCAATCTCCACAAGACACAGATTACAGGCGCCCAGCGGCTTCAGGTCCGGGTGGTGGCACAGATTGGGGATGTATATCCCCGCGTCCAGCGCCGTGTCCAGCAGGTTGACGCCCTCCTGGGCTTCCACACGCTGCCCGTCTATGGTCAGTTCAAACTTGCGCATGATGCGCCTCCTTGGTCGTTCGCTCAGGCCTTCTTCTGGCGGCTGGGGGGCGTCAGGACACACTTGGTCCAGGCGTGATACTTCTTAGCCTTCTCATGCAGCTCGGCTTCGCGGGGCGTGTAGTCTCTGTCACGGCAGACCTGGATCTCCTCCTGGTGGGTCAGCTTGCCGCGGACGTCCAAACGGTTGTCCTTGCGGTGCTCGAAGTCATCGGGCCAGTCGAAGCCGACCACGCCGTCCTTGACGGAGATCTTGCCCAGGATGCCGCAGATGGGGCAGATGACATCGTCCGTGCCGGGAACGACCTGGATCAGGTTCTGGTGGCAGCAGGGGCAGGAGCCCTCGTGCTCGCCGCGCCAGCGGTGGTCGCCGGTGAGCATGGCGTCGGCCACGTTCTCGCCCAGCTTGCGGGCCTTGGCCAGCCAATCATCGTAACCGGCGGCGGCGTCCATATCAGCCACGCCGTAGACATTCAGGGTGTCCACAACCTCCGTCTGCGCGGAGAAGGTGGTGGAGTACAGGGAGGGCATATTCAGGGAGGTCCAGTGCTCGGTCAGAGCGCCGCCCACGCCGATCAGTCCGCCGGGACGGGCCTTGAAGCGGCCCTTGGCCCACTCGGGCTCGGGACGCAGACCGCAGAAGGAGGCGGCAACGTCCATCTTCGGCCCGAACACGCGGTCACGGAAAGTGAACAGCAGGCTGCTGGGGGTCAGGCTGTAGGCAGGAGCGCCGACGATGTAGCCGTCGGAGTCCAGGAACTTCTCCATCAGCCAGGTGCAGTCATCCTTGCCGTAGGGACACTTCGTGGCGTCACGGGCGGCGGGGCAGAAGCCGGGCACGCAGCTGCGGCAGTTGTGCAGATTGCAGTCGGTCAGGCGGATCAGCTCCACCTCAACACCCTTGGCCTCAGCGGCCATGAGAGCCTCTTTGACAAAGATCTCGGTGTTTCCCTTGGGGCGGCCAGCGGTGAATGCGGTCAATTTCATGATGTGTTCCTCCTCAAAAGTGTGTGTTGTGATGTACCTGTAGGCATACTTTTCTAAGTTGTTACAAACTTAACATAGTTTTCGATATTTTTCACTGTTTGCGAAGCACAATTTTAGGGAAAAGCGCAAAGGGGTGTTGTGCATTCGCACAAAATGGAGACGGTGCGAGCTTGTACATACTGGCAAATGTGTCAAACCGACTGTTTCCCTCTTGTGTGTTAAGAAAAACGGCCCAACGCAGGGAGCTGTGCCGGGCCGTTTTCAGATACGTCAGCGGTAGATGTAATCGCCGCTCTGATATTTGGGCGGAATGTAGGGGATCTGCAGATAGGACTGATACTCGCCGCCGGTGTGGATCACGTGGGTGCCGTCGCCGTTGTCCAGGTCGAAGACCATGTGATCATCCTCGAACCACTCGGTGTAGATGAAGCGGCCCTGGATCTCCACACGCAGGGTCTCACCCTTGTGCCAGATGCGGGAGTGGGGGAAGAACTCGATGTCGATGGGGTAGATCTTGCCGGGCTCCATAGGCTCATCCTTGCGATGGGCCTGGACAGGCTGGAAATCGGTGGACCACTTGGGGTCAAGCTCACGGCGGGAGCAGCGGAAGTAGCCCCACGCACCGCGGTAATTCTCGCCCATGCAGTGGACGGGGATGTACTCGCCGTTCTGGCCCAGCTTCTTGACCCAGGGGAACAGGTCCATGTTGTTGTGGCCGCGGCATTCCACATTCAGGTGGAGCTTCATGTAGCCGATGATCTCCGTGTCCTCATCGAACTTGATGTCGAAGGTGGTGGTCTCGGTCTTGGGATCGTAGCTCACCTCGGAATGGGTGGCATAGGGCTCATAGGAGGCGGAGTGAGTGGCAGCATCCAGGTAGATCTTGCGGTACTCGGTGCGGGCCAGGGGGAACTCCTTCTCAGGACGCTTGGGCATGAAGTCGTAGCCGTAGGCGTCCATCACGTCGATGCGGACACGGGGGGTGAACTCCCAGCCGTTGTGGATGTCCTTCAGATAGCGATCGTAGAACTTCCGCAGATCGTCCAGGTTCTCGGGATTGTAGGTGTCGGGCCATTCCATGTCGCGGTGGGCACGCATCCACTTCTTGGGGGAGCGGATACGGCGGAACGCCTCGAACGAGCCGCGGTTGTGGATGTGGCACAGGCCGGCGCACAGATAGGCGGGGCACTTGATGCGCTCCCAGCGGGGGATGCGGGACTCCCAGTAAGCGTCGATGTAGGGGTGGGTGGCCAGCATATTCGGGCCGTCCTCCAGATACGTCTTGCAGGCGATGGAGTTGAGCATACGGTTGTTGTAGCCGGCAGCGGTGATACCGCCCAGGGTGTAGGACTCGCGGTACATATCGCCCGTGCCTTCCCACGCGCCGATGCAGGCCAGGTGCGGCGGTTGGGTGGCGGCAATGCGCCAGATGACCATGCACACACCGGAGTTGCCAAACAGGGTGCACTTGCCGTTGCACCATGCCTGCTGGGCAGCCCATTCGATGAAATCGTAGCCATCCTCGCCGTCCTGCAGGCCCCAGTTGCTGACGTAGCCCTCGGAGTTGCCCACGCCGCGGGGATCAACGTTGGCCACGGCGTAGCCGTAATGGCACCAATAGCCGGGGTCGGCGGACTCAAATTTGGCCATGGTGGACACGGTCTGAGGGGGAACGCCCATCAGCTTCCAGTCGGCAGTGCCCTCGGAGGCGCGCTTGCCGAAGGGACCCCAGGAGATGATCACGGGCACGGGGCCGTTAGCGTTCTTGGGCAGGTAGATGTCGGCGTAGATCTTCACGCCGTCGCGCATGGTGACTGCCGTATCCTGCATACACACGATGTCTGGGGTGGCGTCGTAGGTGCGGACATTCAGGGGAGCGCAGTAGCTGAAGTTGGACACCATCTTGCCTTCGTTGCGCATGGCGTCCATCTGCTCACGGGTCAGGCCGCCCATACCCTTGCGGTAGATAACGTCTACCGTCTCGCCGCTGGGCAGCGTCTCCGCCACCATGATAAATCGGGGATCATTGGGATCATAGGTAGGGACGCCATCGAACTTTTTGACTTCCATGTTTTTCCTCCTTGTTGTATTTTGAATATTGGGTCTAATGTACTTATACAGGCCAACGGGAGATCAGCCGACCTCCTCGGGCTTTACGGGGTTGAATGCCAGATAGATGATACCCAGCACCAGCAGGCCGCAGGCGCAGACGATGAATGTGGTGCGCACGTTGCCGCCCAGCAGATCGGCCACCGCGTTGATAATCAGCGGGGACAGGAAGTTGCCGATCTGCCCGAAGGAGTTCAGAAATGCGATGCCGAGACCGGCGCTGGCAGCTGGGACCATGTTGGCCGCGAAGGTAATGGCCGACGGATTGCGGACGGCGAAGCCAAAGCCCACCAGGAACGCGCCTACATACACCAGCACCAGGCTCTGGGCCGAGGCCACGCAGGCCATGCCGCAGGCAATGCACAGGGCCATGATTCCCACGGTATTGCGGCGCAGCTTCTTGATGATCGTGCCCAGCAGCAGACCGGCGGGAATGCCGATGAGCATGAAGATCGAACCTACCGTGCCGGAGACCTCCGCGTTGCCGAGACCGGTCTTATCCAGGAACATGGCGATATTGGAGTTGAAGTAGTTCACGAATACGGAGCAGAAGAAGCCCAGGATGGAGAAGAAGATCAATCTGCCGTGGATGACCTTGCCGCCGCCGGCGGCAGCAGCCTCTTCCGGGGAGACGACCTTATCCTTGGGCAGCAGGAACAGCACCACCAGAAACGCAGGCAGGATGATGAGATACGCCAAATACGAATGCACCCAGGTATCGTTGGCGGCGATGTAACCGCTGACGTAGGATGTCAGCGCGCCGCCGATGCTCACCGCCGCCGATTGGTAGCCCATGACCGCGCCCTTGCTCAGGCCGGTGAAGTGGTCGGAGATCAGCGTGGAGCTGATGATGTTGATAAACGCCATGCCGAAACCGATGACACCGCTGGCCACATACAGCTGCCACAGATGCTGATGCATTATCTGAGGCAGCATACCGCCCAGCAGCATTATCACCATGCCGATCATGGCCAAATACTTTTTGGGCACATAGTTGGCCAGCCGTCCGGCCACCAGCATAATGGGCAGAGCCACCAGCGAGCCGATGGTGTAGACCATCTGGATCTGCGAGCTGCCGGCGTTCGGAAAGCTCTTTCCCACCTCTGCCAGGATCGGGCTCACGGCCATAAAGGCGTTCATGACCGCCGACATACACAGTATAGCGATCAAAATTTTCTTTTTCCCTTTCATACAACCTCCTTGTCACCGCCGTAGGGGAAAATCTTGTGTATGCGCCCAATGGGACGTCCTCTGCAGCGTTTTCGACAATTATTTCTTTTGCACCTTTATTTTAGCGGGAGAGCTGTGCTATAATCAATGTGTACGCGCTTGAACTTTGCAAATCCGATATACGTCCGTTTGTGCGAACGTCTAAAAATTCACATACTCAATGACTGGAGGAGGCCGACCATGCAGCTGAACCTGCTTTTGAATGCGATTTCGCGGGAAAAGCCTGCACATTTTGTGCAAATGTCTAATCCTAAGCGTGAGATCGGCAGCACCCGTATGCTGCTGGACAACGATCCGGTACAGCGCACGGATATGCTGTATGTCTGTGATCACACGTTCTATAAAGAGCTGACGCCCCAGCAGCGGCAGCATGGAAACTTCCTGGTGCTGGGGGCAGAGCCGGAGGACGTGGAGTGCCATCAGGAGGATGACATGAACCTGATCCTTCTGCCGAAGACACGGGATGTCCCGCGCATCTACAATATGCTGCAGGATAAGTTTCTGCTGCAAAATCAGATCAGCACCGGCTATATCAAGATGACGAACGCGCTGTTTTCCAACCGTGGCGTACAGCACATCGTGGATGTGGCCTACTCCCTGATGAAGAACCCTATCTTTGTGTCGGACTCCGCCGGGCGCTACCTGGCCAGTGTTTACGACGAGAATACGGTGGAGCTGGGCAGCGCCTTTGAGGGGTTCATTCTGAAGGATATTCTGTATCGTCAGGTGGATGAGGGCGGGCAGAGCGTTATCCGCAGCATGGAGCTGGATGACATTCTCGCCCGCACAAACAAGCCATATCATGTCTTTCACGAGACATTTCAGAAGGATGCCATTTTTGCCAGCATCCGCGTTCACAACATCGTGGTGGGCAAGATATTCACCGTGGCACAGGAGCATCCCTTCACCCTGTGGGACGAGGAGTATTTCACCCATTTGACCACCCTGATCGGGCAGGAGCTTCAGAAAAACGACGCGCTGGTACAGAACCGCTACGAGAGCGAGTCCATCGCCCTAGTCAACCTGCTGACCAGCAGCTATGCGGACGAAGAGGTGTTTTCACGATGCCTGGCCACCTTCCGCCTGCCGAAGAACAGCGATTACCGCATTGCCCTAGCCGGCAGCTGCCATCCTTTGCCCGCCAACACGCTCAGTACGCTGCTATCTCAGTTCAAGTCGATGCTGCCAATGACTCCTGCCGCTATCTTGGACGGGCATTTGGTAACGTTTCTCCATTTTCCGGATGAGCAGGGGGTTTCACCGTATCTGATGGGAAAGCTGGAGGATTTTGCGCGGCACAACGGACTGGCTTTCGGCGTCAGCAATCTGTTCCGGGATTACAGAGCCATCCGCAGTGCGTACTATCAGGCGCTGCGGGCCGCGTTCCTCAGTCTGGATTTCCGGGGAGGCGTGCCGCTGTCCATGTTCTCAGATTGCTCCATGCTGGAGCTGTTGGTGTCCTACAGGGAGGATAAGGATGCCGGGGAGCTGATCCACCCGGACATCGCGGCTCTGCAGGCGCATGACCTGCGGTACGGTACGGAGTACCTGAAAACGCTGGCCGCCTATCTGGACGTGATGTGCAACTCCGTGGCCGCCGCCAACAAGCTCCACATTCACAAGAACACACTGCTTTACCGTATCAATAAATTGGCAGAGACGTTCCATATCGATCTGACTAAGGGAGATATGGTGATGAAGTATCAGTTGTCGCTGCAGGTGCTGGACGTGATGGCGCGGGCGGCCGACGTGCCGAAGAGTGAGCGCGACGCCGTGTTCAAGCAGTTCAGGTAAATAAAAAAGAAATTCCGACGCGTGCAGAGAAAGATGAATCTGCAGGCTCTGCGGGAGGAGCAGGACATTATCAGCGCTCTGTATGGCCAGCGCATTCTGCCGCTGGACTCAATTCGCTGCAACATGACAGAGAACAGGAGCAGCGGGAAAGAGAGGTCGTGCGTATGACATTGCAGCAGTTGAAATATGTATCCATGGTGGAGCGGTGCGGCTCGTTCAGCAAGGCGGCCCAGAAGCTGTACGTCTCCCAACCCAGCGTCAGCAACCTGGTGCATGGGCTGGAGGAGGAACTGCACATCACCATCTTCCAGCGGACGCCCTCCGGCGTGGTCATCACCAACGAGGGCCGGGAGCTGCTGAAGCTGGGCAACAAGCTGCTGCGGGATGCGGACTACATCGACGAGTATTTCCACGCCGGGGGCGAAGGACGCAGACCGTCCCTGTTTGTCAGCAGCCAGCACTACGATTTCGTGGTGGCGGCCTTCGAGGACTTTGTGGGCCACATGGCCGACGACCGGTACACTCTGGGCCTGAATCAGAATCAGACGGCGGTGGTCATCGACGACGTGCGGCGGCAGTACAGCGACCTGGGGGTGCTGTTTCTGTCGGACGTGAACCGGCGGCACATGGAAAAAACGCTGGAGGACAACGATCTGGCGTTCCACCCGCTGCTGCGCTCCCGACCCCATGCATTTATGAGCCACAGCCATCCGCTGGCACAGCGCGCCTCCGTTACGCAGGAGGAGCTGATGGATTACCCCTGTATCGTGTATGAGCAGAGCGCCGACTCCCCGGCGTTCTACTCCGAGGAGATGCTGCTGCCCAACTTCTACCCGCCCAAGGTGGTGTATATCAGCGATCTGTACGTCAGTACGGCGCTGATGCGCAGCTGCAATGCCTACGACATCGGCACGGGCGTTATCTCGGCCCGGCTGGCCCGGGAGGTGGCCTGTGTGGCCATCGACACCACGGACACAGTGGACATCGGCTGGATCGGCATCCGGGGCAAGGCGCTGCGGCCTATCGAGGAGGCGTTCCTCCGCCATCTGGCGCACCAGCTGGAGATGGCCAAAGCCTGAGGCTATGGGCCGCCATAGCTTTCCGGTATTTCCTCTTTGGACAAGATATGTGCTATGCTGAACGCATGAAGCATCATGCGTTCAGCATTTTTTTGCAAGGAGGAGCCGCTATGAGCCAGCTTATCATGAAGCACCCCGATTTTGAACCGAAGAAGGTGGGCTTTGACACCGCCGAGGTACACGCCGGAGAGCCCCGAGATCCCTACGGCGCGCTGATCCCGCCCATCTATCAGACGTCCACATTCTATTTCGATTCCACGGATGAGGCGGCCAGGGCCTGCGACGACTACGCCGAGAGCTTCGCATACAGCCGCATCACCAACCCCAGTCAGGATTATCTAGAGCAGAAGCTGGCGGCGCTGGAGCACGCTGCCGGCGCTGTGGCCTACGCCTCCGGTATGGGCGCTGTGTCCGGCGCGCTGTTTGCCGAGCTGCAGTGCGGTGATCACGCTATTTTTACCCGGGCCAAGTATTCCGGAACGGAGGACGTCACCAGCGACTGGCTGCCCCGGTTCGGCATCCAGCACGATGTGTTCGACGCGGCGGATCTCAGCCAGCTGGAGCCGCTGATCAAGCCTAACACCAAGGTCATCTATGTGGAGTCCCCCGCTAACCCCACCATGGTGCTGGTGGATATCGCCGCCGTAGCGGAGATTGCTCATCGCCACGGGGTCAAGGTGTTTGTGGACAACACCTTCGCCACACCCTACAACACCCGGCCGCTGGAGCTGGGCGCGGATGTGGTCATCCACAGTCTCACCAAGTACATGGGCGGCCACGGCGATATCCTGGGCGGCGCGGTGGTGTCCAACGATACCGAGTTCCTGCGCCGCTGCCGGCTGGGCACGCTGATGCACTTCGGCGCGGTCATCGCACCGTTCACCGCATTTCTGGTGTGCCGCGGTCTCAAGACGCTGGGCGTCCGGATGCGGCAGTATAACGAGAGCGCCCTGAAGGTGGCCCGCTGGCTGGAGGCTGACCCCCGCATCGAGATCGTCCGCTATCCCATGCTGGAGAGCAACCCCCAGTATGACATCGCCCGCCGCCAGATGAAGGGCGGCAGCGGTATGCTGTCCTTTGACGTAAAGGGCGGGCTGGAGGCCGGCAAGCGGTTCATCAACAGTCTGAAGCTGTGCACGCTGGCGGTGTCGCTGGGCGACACGGAGACACTGGTGGAGCAGGCCGCCGCCATGACCCACACCATGATCCCCCGGGAGGTGCGGGAGGCCGCCGGCATTACCGACGGCATGATCCGCATGTCCGTGGGGCTGGAGGACCCCGACGACATCATTGCCGATCTGAACCAGGCACTGGAGCACGTGTAAGCACGATCCTCCCTGTCTTCTATTCTTTCCTCTCCTTATTCTCTCCTCACGATAGCAGCAGGCCCTCCGGCATTTGCCGGAGGGCCTGCTGCTGTTATTTGACGATCAGGAAGGCATCGGCCTTATATTTGAATATCTCCGTCTGTGGTCTGCGCCTGATGCAGCAGCGGCGCGCAGGCAGCCAAAAACTGCCGCACCTGCTGCGGACACCGCCCGATGTACCGCTGCGGCATCATCAGCTGCTCCAGCTCCGCCCGGGTCAGCCCGAAAACCGGATCGTCTGCCAGACGGTCCAGCAGATCGCAGGGCAGACCCTCCTTCATGCGGGCCGTTGCCGCCATGGAATGTCTGCGGATGACCTCATGCAGCGCCTGCCGGTCGCCGCCTCGCTTCACCGCCTCCATCATGATGTCCTCTGTGGCCAAAAACGGCAGGTACTCCCGCAGCGTGCGCTCCACAACGGCTTCGTTGACCCGCAGGCCCGCCGTCACGTTCTGACACAGACGCAGCACAGCGTCGGCGCACAGGAAGCCCTCCGGCAGCGCGATGCGGCGGTTGGCGGAGTCGTCCAGCGTCCGCTCCATCCACTGGACGGCGGCGGTCATGGGCGCGTTGGCGGCGTCAGCCATCAGATAGCGGCTGAGAGAGCAGATGCGCTCACACCGCATGGGGTTGCGCTTGTAGGCCATGGCGGACGAGCCGATCTGCTCCTCCTCGAAGGGCTCTTCCAGCTGGCGGTCGTGCTGCAGCAGACGGATGTCATTGGCCATGCGATAGGCGCTCTGGGCGATGCCGCTGAGGCGGCTGAGGATGCGGCTGTCCACCTTCCGGGGATAGGTCTGCCCGCACACCGGGAAGCAGTCGGAAAACCCGAACTCCGCCGCAATACGGCGATTCATCTCGTCGATCTTGTCCTCGTCGCCGTCAAACAGTTCCATGAAGCTGGCCTCGGTGCCGGTAGTGCCCCGGCAGCCCAAAAAGCGCAGCGTGGACAGAACGTGATCCAGCTCCTCCGCGTCTGCCAGAAAGTCCTGCATCCACAGCACGGCGCGCTTGCCCACGGTCACGGGCTGTGCCGGCTGATAGTGGGTATAGCCCAGCGTGGGCGTGGCGGCGTATTTTTCCGCGAAGGCCGCCAAATTCCCCAGCACCGCCAGCAGCTGCGCCCGCAGGTAGACAAGGCCGTCCCGGTACAGGATAAGATCAGCGTTGTCGGTCACATAGCAGCTGGTAGCCCCCAGGTGGAGAATGCCCGCCGCGGACGGCGCGGCCTTCCCATAGGCGTATATATGCGCCATCACATCGTGGCGTACTTCACGCTCCCGCTGGGCCACCGTATCGTAGTCGATGTCGGTGATGTGGGCCTCCAGCTCGGCCACCTGCGCTTCGGTGATGGGCAGCCCCAGCTGATGCTGGGCACGGGCCAGTGCCGTCCACAGCCGCCGCCACGTCTGATAGCGGCTGTCGTCCGAGAACAGGTGCAGCATATAGCCCGAGGCGTAGCGGGACGCCAGAGGGGAGCTGTAAATATCGTGAGACATATCGGTTCTCCTTGTTTATCGGATGATCAGGCTCTCCCGCTCGGCGCCCACGGAGACGTAGCCGATATGGCAGCCGATGGCCTGCTCCACATACTCCACATAGTCCCGCGCCGCCTGGGGCATATCCTCCCATGTGCGGACGGCGGAGATGTCGCAGCACCAGCCGGGACGGTACTCCATCACAGGCTTGGCCTTTTCCAGCAGGGCGGGGAAG
>OIYS01000611.1_pt1 | contig 23322 bp, 20 predicted proteins | sample 1588271 | NCBI WGS metagenome assembly OIYS01 (sample SAMN03283286) | human gut metagenome | biome: human-associated habitat; material: feces | host: Homo sapiens | place: Peru | collected 2012
AATGAGTAGTAATTTATTGACCATAAAGAATTTAACTAAAAAATATAAAGATGGGTATGTTGCATTAGACAATGTTAGTTTTAATTTACCAAGTGCGGGGCTTATTGTTATTACAGGTCATAATGGATCAGGAAAATCAACCTTAGTTTCTATATTAGCTGGTTATGATAGAAAATTTTCTGGTGAGATTTTATATGATAATAAAAATATAAAGAAAATTAAAAATTATACGTTTAAGAACATTGGGTATATTTCACAAAAACATTCTTTAATTGATAAGTTAAATGTTGGTGATAATAAAAAGATTTTTAATAGAAATAATAAAGATGATTTTAGTTCAATGGTTCCTGATAATAAAAAAATAGACGAGATCTCGGGAGGGCAAGCAAAATTAGTTGAAATAGAAAGGGTACTAAATAAAAATTCTTCTATAATTTTGTGCGATGAAATATTTGGATCGTTAGATGATAATAATAAGAAAATAGTTTATAGTGTTTTAAAAGAAATAAGTAAAAGAAAGTTAGTTATTTTAGTAGAACATAATATTATTTTTTGTAAAGATGATGCTAATGTTTACATTGAACTAGAGAAAGGCAAAATCAAAAAGATAAGTTATAACAATGTGCAGGAAAATTCAGCTGAACAAGTTAATTTTTGTGGTTCAAAATTTAATTTGACAATGATAAAGTATGTTTTGAAAGTATTAAAAAACAATGTTATTAATTTGATTATTAGTTTATTATTAGAAATTTTTTTGTTAATTATTTTAATGTTTTGCGTGCAAATTGTTTGTAAAGATACTGTGGAATTAGACATTGATAATTCTATAAGAAATAATAAATTATTTGTTGAATTAACTAATAACGATCATGCATTTAAAAATTACATTAATTTAAATCAAAATTTTAAATTTGAGATAAGCGATAAATCATTTACACAAAGCAGTTTATTTTATTTTGAAAATATAGATTATCCTTTAGTAAGCGATATGAAAAGTTTAAAAAATTTAAATGTTTATGGCGAGAAAAATTTAAAAGATAATGAAATAGTGATAACGGAAACGCAGTTTGAACTTTTTAAAAAATTTGGAATAATTTTAAGTGACGAGTCAGTGATATATCCAAATAACATGGCAGATATATTGAATTCTGAAATTGATTTGAATGATGAGTCGTTTGTTATTAAGGGTGTACTATTACAGGATTTAAGTGATTATGAGGTTTTGAAAACCAAAGAAAATGTATCTAATGATAGAATGGGCAGACTTTATAATTTTTATTCTGATGAAATTATTAAATATAATAGTATTTATATGAATGAAAAGATGCTCACTAGATTAAATTCAAATTTGAAAGATAACATTTCATTTTTTGTAATTAATAGTAGGGATGCCGAAGAAATAATAGATGATTATAATTTACAAGAAGATAATTTTATTACAGTTTATTCAGATTTAATATATGAATATAGTGGAGCTATTACTCTTGTTAAAGTATTGTGTGTTATTTTAGGATTTATAGCGAGTCTTTTAATTATCTATTTTATATATTTGTATACTAAAAATTGTCTTATTGGTGAAAAAAACTCAATTATATTTTTTGCTCAGTATGGACTTAGTAAATTAGATTTGTTGTTTATTTATAGTATAGATAGGATTATTTTATATGGACCTATTATTTGTGCTGTTTATTATTTAATGCATTATTTATGTAATTTATTTAACAATTTAATTAGTCAATATTTATATTTTAATTTTTATTTATTTAATAATATAAATATTTATTATTATTTTATTTGTTATTTTGTATTCTTAATGATTAGTTTCTTGTTTGTTTATGGTTTTTTAGTTAAATGCCAAAAAGAAAGAGAATAATGTTATATTAAAACTGAATTTTATGATGTTCAGTTTTTTTAGTATTTAGTCAAACGGTGTACTAATGTTTGTGTGAAACTTTTTTAACCATTTTTATCAAAAAAGTTTCACATTTATAATTTATTTTGTAACTTTTTAGATATTTCAATTGTATTTATAGTGAAAGGTAATTTAGAAAGAGGTTATTAAATTAAAGATATTTCATTAATTTTAATAAAATAAAAACCGTGAAAGTTATCAATCACGGTTTTTGTATGTAAACTCCAATGGAGTAAATTTCTAATTGGCAGGGGTGGAGAGAATCGAACTCCCATCAAAAGTTTTGGAGACTCCTATGCTACCATTATACCATGCCCCTAATTACAAGAACAAATAAATTATAACATACTAATTACCAAAATACTAGCTCTTTTTACACAAAATTTAGAAAAAAACATAAAATACACTAGGTGATAATTATGCTTTTTAATTATACAGATAGAGAACTAGATTTACTTGCTAGAATAATGCGTGCTGAAGCACTTGGGGAAGGAAATTTAGGAATGTTAATGGTGGGTAATGTTGTTGCAAACCGCGTTTTAGCCGATTGCTTAACTTTTAGAGACATCGATAGCATTTATGATGTTATTTACCAACCAAATCAATTTACCGGAGCATCATCTTCACTTTTTAACGCATCAGCAACAACTCTAGAAAAACAATTAGCACAAAGAATAGTCCGCGGAGAATACTATCATCCAGCCACAAACGCATTATGGTTTTATTCACCAACAAAAGGAGCTTCTTGTAAACAGACTTGGTATAATCAAGTTCTAGCTGGAAGTTACAAAAGTCATTGTTTTTATAATCCAGATCCTGGAGTATGCACAAAAATTCATTAATCTTGGCATAAGACAATAAATAATGTATAATTATGAATAGGGAGAGATTACGATGTTTTATTCATATTGTATATTATTTTTTATTTATTCATTTTTAGGCTGGATAATGGAAGTCTCATTAACACTAATTACTGACAAAAAATTTGTAAATCGAGGATTTTTACTTGGACCATGTTGCCCAATATATGGATGTGGATGTATTTTATTAAATCTATTATTACATAATTACACAAACAATGTTTTAGTTTTATTTATCTTAACAATGTTTACTTGTTCTCTACTTGAATATTTTACAAGTTATTTTATGGAAAAAATATTTAAATTAAGATGGTGGGATTATTCTCAAATGAGATTTAATATAAATGGAAGAATATGTTTAGAAACAATGACACCATTTTCTATTCTCGGAGTACTAGCTATAAAATATGCCACCCCTTTTTTTCTAAATGAAATAAATAGTTTTTCTACAAACACAAATCTTATTATATCAATTATTTTAATTAGCATTTTTATAATCGATATCATAATGTCATTAATTATTGTATTTAAACTAAAATTTGTTACAAAGAATACTAAAAAAGATTCTACATATGATATTAAAACAGCAATAAAGAAGTTTATTAAAAATGATAAATACGTTTATGAAAGAATAATTAAAGCATTTCCAAATCTTACAAAAAGCTTAAAAGAAAAAGCTTTAAAACTAAAAAACAAACCCAAAATTAATAAATAATTTTAGGTTATTTAACTATTTCTTTTAAAACAAACTATGGTGTTATTTCTCTTCTTTTTGTTTCAAATATTTATCTAATTCATTTTTTGTAATATCTATTTGCAAAATTTCCAATAATCCATTTTCAATAGCAGGTTTAAATTCTTTTTTCATCTTCTCATTTAAATCATTTAATCTTACATGTAAGTCATTAGACAAAATTTTTTCTAAAGCATCATCTAACTTTGGCAATATTATTACTAATTTTGATTTACACTTATTAGTATCTTGATACAATTCAATCATTCTAAGCATATAATATAACTGATATTGATAATTTATCCATAATGGTGATACTTTAACTTCATAAAATATATTATTTTCATCACCTGATTTCATAGCATCAAATCTCATTTCACTTTTCATAATATTATCTTTAATTGGTTTATTATCAATCATCTTAACATTGTATTGTATATTTAAACAATCCACATCATCTTTTAAAGTTTTCTTTAATAAATATATTTCTAAAGCTTTTCTATATTTACACTTTTCTAATATAGATTTTTTTTGATTTGGAAAGTCATTAGATAATTTTAAATCTAATATTTCGTTATTAGAATAATTTGATTCTCGTTTATTTATATCATTTATATCTGAAGAACCAACAAAACTAAATGAATTAGGCAAATAGACATTTTGATTATTAGTATTTTTGATATTTATAAGTTGTTCCAATAATTTATTATTTGTTTCTTTTAATTCATTATTTTCTTCTTTCATCACTTTTATATTTTTGGAAAGTGACAACAATTTATAAATATTTAAATTATCAAATGAATCAGCTAATATTAAAATTACTATTAATATTAAACATATAATCATTTTATCTGTAATAACATAGTTATTTTCAGAAAAAACGAAACTACAAATAATTATTACCAATATAAAAACTATCATTATTAAAGATAAAATTTTTACATACATATTTTTCTCATTCATGTTTCTTCCTCACACTATTAAAATAAATCATCGACTGTAGTTTTACTATTTGCTTCTAAAATTTTGTTAATATTAGTATAAACTCTTCCTTGTGGTGTTCTATTTGGATTTTTTGGATTCAAAGGTATAAATCTTTTTAATTTTTTAGCTTTCCCTTTAAAGTATATTATATATTTTCCAGTATCTTCATAAGGTTCTATTCTATCTATTTCAGCATAATGTGTAACAGCTTTTATTGGGCTTTTTTGATATGCTGCAATATACTTAATTTTAGTTAACATATTTGAACTTATTGCTACTGCAAACCAACAATTATTTTCTAAAAATTCTTTGTTAAATCCAGTTTTTTCAGCTGCAACTAATATTGTATCAATTTTATTAGTTAATGGAGCTTGTTTATTACATTCCATTATACGCTTAATAATTAACATTCTATCTTTCACTCTTTCCAAGGGATGAGCCCCTTTACTAATTAAAGCTAAACTTCTATAATCTTCAATAAGATCTTCTTCACCTTCAAATGTTTCATTTACAACATCTTTTTTAGCAGAGTTAAAAGAAGAAAGTTTTACATTAATAATATTTAATTTATACAAACTATTTTCTAAATCAGTCAAATCAATATAATCAAATGCTAATAATAATAACAAAAATTTAATATATCTTTTATTAGTTAATATGGGTTGATCATTTAATTCTGATATTTTATTCAATCCTTTTATTATGTTATTAACATAATTTAAAACATCACCAGTTAAATCTTCTTTTTTTTCAGAAACATAATCTTTAATAGTATTATCAGTAACACCAAAATTAATTTTTTTATCAAGTAATCCTATTATACTATAAAATATTTTATCAAACTCTAGCCTCGAATCTGGAAAATTTAAAACACATAATAATCTTTCTTTATCATTAATCATAGATAAGTATTTTTCTAAATTTGATTCAGGAAAAGACTTTATAATTTCTCCAGCTCTTAATCTTTCTTGATTTTGAACAAATCTAAAATATTCAGTTACTTGTTCATCGGTAGCATCAGATATTGAAGTTACTGATAATGGAAACGCATCAATATTTCTTTTTAATAATTCCGGTATATTTAAATAGTTCAATTTAAATTTTTTGCCTTGTTCATATTTTTTTAAAACTTTTGCCACTTCTTTAGAATTGTCTTCCAAAAATAGATCTTTTGTTTCCTCAATTATTTCTTTAGATGTTTCATAATTAATTTCATATTCATTATTTATAAAATCATATATTGTTCTTAATCTTTGTTGCCCATCAACTACTTCTTGTCTAGCCCCTTTACTATTTGCAACATCCATTTTTCTTATTGTAATATTTCCTATTGGATATCTTTTTGCTAAACTTAGTAAAAGTTTATCCTTAAATTCATTACTCCATACAAAATTTCTTTGATATTCTGGTTGCAAATCAAGTCCCCCACGTCTTACATCTGATATGTCATTCATTAAAGTAATTATAGGTAAAGAACCTGGTTGAAAATTAATTTTTTTCATAAAACGCATCTCCTTTAATTAGATTCTACATGTTACATTAATTTTTGTCAATGTTTTTTGCTATTTTTTTAATAGATTCTATTTATTTTTATATAAAATTCAAAAACTATTGTCATGGCAACAATAGTTTTTGACCAATACTTAACGTATTTGATGTAATATTATTTAATTTTTTTAAGGCATCTACTGTAGTTCCATATTCTCTAGCTATACTATATAAACTATCTCCTTTTTTTACCGTATAAACTACATTAACTTTATTTGTATCACCACTTGGCAATTTCAATATCTGTCCTATACTTAAATTATTTGAGGTTAAATTGTTAATATCTTTTAACTTATCAACAGTTGTATTATAAGCTCTAGCAATACTATACAAACTATCGCCCTTTTTAACAGCGTACGTATTTTCCGTTATATTTTCTTCACCAGGTATTTTAAGTATTTGCCCAATTGCAAGTGAATCAGTAGTAATATTATTTAATGATTTTAAGTTATCAACAGTAGTGTTAAACTTTCTTGCAATACTATATAAAGTATCTCCTTTTTGAACAACATATTCATTACTTACTTTTTCAGGAATCTTACCAGGAATAATTAAATTTTGACCAATACTTAACAAGTTACTTGATAAGTTATTAGCATCTTTCAGTTCATTAACTGTTACTCCAAGTTTTCTAGAAATACTCCATAGGCTATCACCGCTTTTAACTGTATAGTAATTTGAATCTGATGGAGCAATATATTTACCTCCGGCATATTCCACAATAGCCTTAGTAACAGCTTCTGCTAAGTTTTCCCAATTATTTTTTAATTGATTAACATCATCACCATCAGAATCTGCAAAACCATACTCAACAATAACAGTTTCATTATTAGGAGTATCACGCATTATATAATAATAATCTTTTGCGGGATTGCTAGGTAAACGTCGTTGATAATATTTTCTAACACTTTGTCCAGCGTTTTCAAATTCTTTAGCTATTTTTTTAGCAAAAGTATCATTATTTCTAAGGGCATAAATTATTTCAGCACCATCTCCACCCCCAGCATTTATGTGATTAGAAACAACTATTACATCACTACCATCACCATAAAAACTTTGCACCTTCTTAGGTCTTTCACTTGGTGTTAAAGTAACATCACTTGTTCTAGTCATAGCATTTGGTATCCCCATCTCATCTAACCTTTTATGAATGTATTCACTAATTTTTAAATTATAGTCTTTTTCCACTATCCCATTAGCAACAGTTCCACCATCCGTGCCGCCATGTCCACTGTCTAAAACCACCTTTTTTAAAGCTCTTTCATCCATGTATATCACCTAAAATATTATATGAATATTTTCATAAAGTGCAATAAAAAACAAATTATATGTATCCAAATTAATTTTATTTTACAAAAAAATGCAGACAATTCTTTTAATCATCTACATTTATTAATATTTATAAATAATTATTAATTTTCAAAAAACTTTTTACCTTCATAGGTATAATATTTTTTTTTCACCATTTGATTTAATATAATGAAGTGATAAATTCAAATCATCTTGTGAACGAATTATCTCTTTTTTTGCAGTTAAATTATATATTATTTTATAACCATCAGCAAATAATTTTACATACATATCATTTCTAAAGTATGAAATATCCAAAGAATTATATTCACATTCTAACAATACTTTTCCTTCACTATCCAATACTCCTTGTAAATTATCTCTAGTTACCAAATAATATCCATTTCTTAATAAAATTTTAGAATAATCCTGTGAAACTTTTTCTCCTTTACGATTAATCAAATAATAATTTTCTTCATCATCACTTACAACTGCTAAATTATTATCTGTAAAACTTTTAGCATCAGCAAACGATTTATCTATTACTTTTTCACCATCTCTATTGTAATACTCAAATTTAAAAGAATCAGAGTTACAAGCAGAACTAGAATATGTACCAAGAAGATAAAACCCATCGGTTATAGATCCGCTACTATAAATATCTCTACATTTAACTGTTTTTACTTTCTTACCATTTTTATAAATATCAACTTCAGCATTATAACCTTCACTAGATGTTGCATAATTTTTATTATCAAAAATTTGTTTTTTATTTATAAGTGGTCCAACATTCATATTTGAATCCATAAAATACGGTTTTCCTTCTTTAATACACAGATAATTTTTTTCAGAATACCGGATAGTTTCACATTCACTACTTATATTAATAATTTTTCCATCTTTTACAGCTATATATCCATTTTTATTATCATCAGAACTATAAAGTATAGGTACTCCATTATCTGTACTACTAAATTTATAAAGTTCATTAGAATCAAAAGTTACAATTTTTTTACAAGTATTGCCATCAAGTATATAATTCCTTTTATCATAAAACAATGACATATAATTATTTGAATCAACAAAAATTGGATCTTCATCAATTTTTTTATTAAAAGGAATTGTAATTATTTCTTTCCCATAATAATTTAAAACTATATACTTATTATTTTTATTATCCTTTAATAGTAAAAAAGTATTAACAAACCATTTTGAATCAAATGTTATATTTTTTAAATCATATAAAATTTTTCCTTTTCCATCCAACAAATAGCAATTACTATCTACATCACAAGCTTTATATAATCCAGCTACTGTATTTATAGATTCATATTTACCAAAATCTGCTATCATTTTACCATTTTGATCAACAATTCCATATTCAGAATCGTTCATTACTAAAGCAGATCCATTACCAAAGCCAAAAGCATGTTTAAAAATAAAGTCTGTCAATCTATCACCATCTTCATTAAATAATGCATATTTATCATTATTTTGTAAGAAAAAAGATTTTGATTCAACGATATTATCTTGATTATTATTATTATTATTATTATTAATAGATTCATTCTTGTTTTTAATTAAAATAACACTTAAAATTATTACAACAACAAGTAAAATCCCTCCTATTAAAAGTAACCATTTAACTTTAGAATTATAACTTTTTTTATTAACTTTATTATTAGTATTATTTCCGTTTAAGCTATCAAAATTAGTATTTTCATAATTATTGTATGATTGCTGAATCCAATTTTGTAATTGGTTATTTAAAGATTGTTCTCCCTCATTAGTTATATTTACTAATGGATCAACATTATTATCTTTTACAGATTGTATCACGTTTTGCGGTTGATTATTAGTGGGTTGTACTTCTTCATTAGTTACATTTACTAATGGATCGACATTATTAATATTTACAGATTGCATCACATTTTGCGATTGGTTATTTATAGGTTGCACTTTTTCATTAGTCACATTTACTAATGGATCGACATTATTATCTTTTACAGATTGTATCACGTTTTGCGGTTGATTATTAATGGGTTGTACTTCTTCATTAATTATATTTATTACCGAATCAGAATTAGTTATATTATCCAATTGTTCTACATCAGTTTGAATTTGTTCATCAATAAACTGAATAACTTTATTAGAAGGTTGTGCTAAACCATCCAAAGAAGAAGTTGAATTATTAATTTTTTTATTTTCTTCATTACTCATATGTTACCCCAAAATATTTAACAGATCATTAATACTGTTAGTTACACTACTTTCTAATAATTTAATATATAAATAATATCCAACACAACCCAAAATTGTAAGACCAATTAAATGAAAATATATTTTTGTATCAACATTGTCAAACAAAACAGCATCATCTATTAAATTGACAAAAATCAATATTGAATAAATACCACCAGCAAACATTGAAACAATGGATAATGGAAACCAAATTTTACCAACTATTGGTGATACAATCATTCCCAACAAAATATACGGAATTATTGATGTAGCTGAAATTGATAACATTTTTATAAAATTAGCATTTTTCTTAAACATTAAACTTAAAATATAATATACTAAAGCAATTCCAACTACTACACCAGCATATATTAATAAGTTTTTTCCTAACAAATCACCCCATTGTACATTTTTTAATCTTCCAAAATCTAAAGTTGTTTTATATGTTAACGTAGAAGGATCAAGGGTCTTTGCAAAAACAGTCGAAAAGATGGTTTCAATTAAACGTATAAACACCATACCTAAAGCAACAATCAAACTTAAAATTATAGATGTTTTGGTTTCGCATAACCTAGATTCTTCTTCCTTAAAATATTTAAACGGTTTTATTAAAACAGCTGTTATAAACTTCAAATAGTTAAGTGGTGATGTTGTAATATTAATATGTTGTTGATCAAAATTTGCCTGACTATTTACAACTTGGTTATTTATTGGTTGAGAAATATTAATTTTTGGTTCTTCAACCAATTGTTGTTCAACACTTTCACTATTTTTTATTCCTTCATTATTAATATTTAAACGTGGATCTATACCTAAATTAGAACCACAATTTATACATACACTTGAGCCATCAACATTTTCGGCTCCACAATTAAAACATGTCATAATTTTCTCCTTCTCTCCATTTTTAATTACATTACCAAAATAATAATTACTTGATTATCAAATAATATATTTATCACAAAAACTCAATAAACAGTTAATCTACAAAACTGAAAAATTTAAGATTAATTTTTCTTTTCATTATATCAAAACAATAAACATACCTCCCTTTATATGATGAACATCATTTATTTTCGAATAGTAAAAAAATCATACACAATTAACAATTTACTCCTATTCTTTTACAATATAACATAATTTTTCTAAATAACGCACAAATTTTATTTATTGTTACAAATATTTTAGCACAATAATATCATACATATTTAATGTACATTTAATTAGTTTTAAAAACATATTTATTTTAATTATCAATTATGTTATAATAAATAAGGTGATTAAATTGACAAATAAAAAGAAACCAGGAAGACCAAAAGGAAAAAATAAAGATGAACGATTAAATATAATGATACCATCTACAATTAAAAATGAATTTAAAACAATCACGCAAAAAAAAGGAACAAATATTTCGGTAAAAACATGTGAATTAATTGTAGATTACATAAATAAAAATAAGGAGAATAAATAATATGAATTTAATAGATTTATTTGCAGGCTGTGGTGGGTTAAGTTTAGGCTTTGAAATGGCAGGATTTAACATTCCTCTAGCAATAGAAAAAGATGAATGGGCAGCAGAAACATATAAAAACAATCATAAAAATACAAAAGTTATAGTTGAAGATATAACCAAAATTAATAATTTTGAGAAACTTTTACCTACAGACACGATAATTGATGGAATAATAGGTGGCCCACCATGTCAAGGATTTTCGTTAAGTGGTTCAAGAGATAAAAATGATCCTCGAAATAGTTTATTTATGGATTTTGTAAGATTTGTTAAACATTACAAACCTAAATTTTTTGTTATGGAAAATGTAACGGGAATACTATCTATGAAAACTAAAAATAATAAACTAGTTAAAGACTTAATTTTAAATGAATATAAAAATGCTGGATACAATGTAAAAATATGTAAATTAAATGCTGCTGAATTTGGAGTGCCGCAATCAAGAATTAGAGTGGCTTTTATTGGAATCAGGGATGATTTAGAATTTAACATTGATAAAATTGAACCAAAACCATATCTTTTTGAAGGCAATCAAATAACAATTGAAGACGCCATCATGGACTTACCACAAATAAAATCTGGTGAAGGATCTGAAATAATGAATTATGAAATTGAGCCCCAAAACGACTATCAAAGATGGGTCAGAAAAAATAGTAATTATGTTGCAAATCATGTCGCTATGAAACATACTAAACGCCTAATAGATAGATTTGAAAACATTGGTTTTGGACAATCAGTTGCAGATGTAGATGATTGTCATAAACAAAGAAAAAGAGGAGATGCTTCGAAAATAAGCGGTAAAACATTTTCACAAAATAACATGAGACCATTTCCAAATAAACCATCACCAACAATACCAGCCAGTTTTCAAAGCAATTTTATTCATCCTTATATAAACAGAAATTATACAGCTAGAGAAGGTGCCAGACTTCAATCGTTTCCAGATAATTACATTTTTTATGGAAAAAGAACCACTATGTCATGGGAAAAAAACTTATCACAATATCAACAAATAGGCAACGCAGTTCCACCTTTATTAGCAAAAGCAATAGCAGAAAACCTACTTAACTATTTTAATTAAGTAGGTTTTATTCATTTACACATATTAAACGACCACTTGAGTTAACTTTAGGCATATCTGCAATATTTTTAATATCATCACATATTTGATTATAATAATCTTTTAAAACTTTATAATCTATTAAAGATTCTTTATTGCCTCTTAAAACAAACATTTCATTTAAAGTTCTTTCATATCTAGATATAATAATTTTTTCATCTTTAACCTGATTTCTTTCCATTAATACATAAGTTTTAACATTAGGGGTAGAATTTTTTAATAATCTACTAGAATATTGCACTTCTCCAAACATAGTGGCATCCAAATACGTTTTAACTTCAACAGCAACGACAGGTAAAATAATCTCATATTCCTTATTATCAATAATAATTTTTACTTTTTTACCAATACAAAAATCTACATCTTTATCCATTATATTTACATTTAAATTATTTCCGATTTTCATCCCAGCATATATTTTTTTATTATAAAAGCCCAATCTTTTATTTTCAATATAAGAATTATCAGAAAACAAATAAATGCTTATTTCTTCTAAAAAGGATGAACGAAATTTAGATTGTGATTTTATATTACATTTTTTAGCAATAATTTCAACTTCTTCAAAATATTTATTAATAATATCTGTTGCTTTTTTAAAAATTTCATCAGTATTTATAGAAAAATCAATAGCAAGTAATTCTTCCCTCACCACTTTGTATTTATCATGATAAAAAGCTACTAATTCATCTTTTTTTCCATTATAATTATCAGCTATCTTTTTTTTAATATTATCCTCATGTACAAATTCCATATAGACCTCCATACAAGTATGATAACATATTTTTTTTCTTAATTCTAGTAATTTTTTATTTATAACTCATTTTTAATGAATTAACCTAATATTATTTAAAAGGTGATAAAATTGACAATAATTAATAATACAACCGTGTTAGTATTTACAAGTGAAGAATTAAAATCTGTTCTAGAACAAAATAATAATTACACCTACATTTATTTCGGGGCAAACATAACTTTAACATCTGGAATAAAAATAGCAAGTACAAAAACAAACGTAACTATTGATGGAACATATCAAAATATCACATATACACTAGAAGATATGAAAAATTTAAATGCCTCAAACACCATCAATGTATCTTCAAGCACAATTGCTAAAGTAACTGTGGCAAACATAAATATTATTGGTAATAACTACTATGGTGTTATTTATGTACCAGAAAGCACTACTTATGCAAACACAATAATTGAATATAATAATATTACGTATATCGGACCACAATTAAGTTTCCATCCTAATAATAATTGATTCCAAAATCACCATCGGCGATGTATCAACCACAACAGGTAACGAAGTTGCAGAATGTAATAAAATAGAAATCGGTGGAATTACTACTATTACTCACACATCCAAAAGCAATTCCTCATTTTGGTTTAGAAATACAAATCCTACACTTACAATTTTAGAAAATGCCCATGTAACTTTTACTAGTGAATCACGAGAACTTTTATATGGTACTAATGCCTTAACATTCAAAATTTTAAATAATGCCTACTTTTCTATTACAACAAAAAATGGCTTTGCCTATGGAAACTTTGGAACAGGAACAACAAAGCTTTACCCCAATTCAAGCTTAATTATTAAACAAACTACTAAAAACGGAAATTATGCCACTTGGTATAGTTATGGTTCCCTTACCCTTGAAGAAAATTCATCTTTAATTATAATAAATAACTTTGATAATATTGGCACATCAAATCATAACTTTTCTTTTCATCAGCAGATGCAAGTTTCAATGTTTACAATCCCAAAGAAATAATTTTATATAATATTACAGCAAACTGTATAACAACAAATGATACCACTAACTATAATTTTGATTTTTCAAGAATAAACTTATTTACAAATTCATTATCAATGTCAAATAATATTTCGACTGATAATTTACCAACTTATTCATGGTATAAAGATAATGACATTGCTACCATAAATGGTATATTTACATCTACAATGACTACTATTAGCAAAGATAATTTTACTTCAAGTGAACTTGCAAACCTACCCGCATTAAACAATTTTAACTTAACAAGTAAAAAAATAATATCATTTGGATTAACACCTTTAAAAATAAATGCTATAACAGATCAAGACAAAGAAATAAAAGGTATATTAACCCCAAACTCAAGTGTATTAATCGAATATAATAATGAAACGCATCAAGCAATCGCTGATTCATCTGGATTTTTTAGTCATGAAATGTCTTCAACTTTACCTATAGGTACAAAAATAAAATTTACAGCCAAAGAATACGATATTGTAATATACACAACAAAAACCGTAGAAATTATATATCCCGGAGATTTAACATTAGATAGTGCTACTAAGACAATATCTTTTAGCTTAAACCCCATTAGTTTAAATCCTATAATATGTCCAAAAGAATCAGAAATTGAAATAAAAATAACAGACACGAGAGTAAATAATACACCATGGAATTTATATGCTCAAATAGATGATGACTTAACTTCTTCTGCAGATTATACCCTGCCACAAGCATTAATCTTCATTGATAAAAATAATATAAAGCATTATTTATCTGATACTAAAACACTAATATACTCCAATAAAAGTTCCACCACACCAAAAATAACAACAGTTACTATGTCTCCATCTGAAGGCTTACTACTTGAACCTAGAACATATATTATTAATAAAAACACATATAAAACCAATTTAATTTGGTTTATTGCAGAAGAAAACGCCTAAAGTTTTAAGCGTTTGTCTTTTCAACTTCAAATGTTATCGTAGTTGTTTGTAAAGCTCCAACATCATCAATATTTATTGTTAATTTACCACTTGCATCATTATAAGTATATTTGCTATTTTCTAATTGAGTACCATTAACTTTTACACTATCACTTACAAATTTAATTAAAGTGATATCTAGTTCATCAGTAATAACTGGATTTTTATAATCTACATTAGTTTGATTGCTAACTTCAATAGTATAAGTAAGTTTTCCATCTCCCTAAACCATTTTATCAGCAGTTTTCTTAACAGTAAGACCACTAATCATGGAAACTACTAAAACATCCGAAGTTATCTGTGTTGGAATAGAATTATAATTACCTAAAACTGATGCAATATTATTAAGACTCGTTTCCATCATGCCTCCTTAAATAATATGATGATTAAAATTTTAATATATTAAAAAACACTAACCTAAATCAGTGTTTTACAAAAGAATTCATCTCTTTTTCATATTTCCATAATTATATCAATTTTTTTAATTTCAATTACCACTAGAACTTATAATTTTATTTAATATTTTATTTTCATAAAATTGATATGCCTGATTCCATGAATTATATTTATGATCATTTTTATGATTAGGTAAAACATTTAAGCTATTTAAATATTTTCCCATATAATCAGTTATTTTAACAGCACCATAATAATTCAAATGATCTCCACCATCTCTAGAATCTAGTTCCCAATTTATACCTAACTCTTCAACATTTAAATTTAAATCCATATAAACAATTCCTTTAGTATTTGCATAATCCATAACTTCATCATGTCTTTTCATATTCCAATTTTTTGTACTAGGAACAGTATATAAAATAATAATAATATTATTATCTATACACTTATCAACAATTTTATTTAAATAATATTTATTAATACTAGTTATACCAGTTTCATTTTTATTATTTTTCATATAATCTCCGACATTCTTCGGAGCAACTACCGTATCATTATAGTAAAATCCCTTTAATTCATCAGTCCAAGTATACCTTAGTTTACCAATAAAATCTCTTTTAGTTAATTTCTTCCATCTATCATGATATTGAAATATCGGTAACATTCTTTGACCATTAGTGGTTAAAACATTATTTAATTTCATTTTTCTATATATTGCATTAGCTTCTAAAAGTACAATTTTAGGGGATTGAACTTTTAATACCTTTTCCAAATAATCATAAGTATCAACTAAATATTGTTTTGAAACACCACCATTATACATTGTAAAACCATACTCATTCCATATTAAAAGCGGAGAAATACTAGTAAATGATTCACTATCCCCAATAACTAAAACATCAATTGTATTTTTTTCTTCACCAAAGATTCCATTAGCTCTAGCTTCATGTATTCCATTACCTTTAATATTATTCTTGGGCAAAAAAAGATTTGAAGCTCCAAAAAGAATAAACAAAAGAATAACAAAAAATAATATTGGTTTAATAATAACTTTCATCTTTTTCATATTGCCCCCTAAAAATTCGCATATATTGGATCTACCGGTGCATAACCAAATCCATAGGCTCCAAAAATAACTATTATTAATATTAAAGCATAATATATTATCCATCTAATAACAATATTTTTTGAAGCTATTTTCTCTCTTATATTAAATCCTTTTTCTTTTAATACACTAACAATAAATATAAATACTAATATTATTAATATAATTAAAAAATCCGCTCTATCGCACCCCATTTTAAACAAAATACCATTTTTTATAGACTTCATACTAAAATCAGCAAATATCTTTTTAAACATTACAAAGCCACTTGACAATGTATTAGCTCTAAAAAATAATTCTCCAAAAACAACTAATATAGAAGTTTTTATCATTTGTAAAAAAACATATGGTTTACTTAATCTATTAACATGAATTTTACTACAAATTTTTTGAATAATTGGTGTAAATACATTCCCTAATACAATTAATATAAAATGATACATTCCAAAAAAAACATAAGTCCATGCAGCTCCATGCCACAATCCATTACTTATCCATACTAGAAACAAAGCAATACTTCCAGCTAAAAGTGGTCCATAATGATTACCTAAAGTTTTTCTAGAAACAAGCGTTATTTTCTTCATTGGTTTACACAAAGATACAGGGTAAAAAATATAATCTCTAAACCAAGTACCTAAAGTAATATGCCATCTAGTCCAAAAGTCCGAAATATTTTTGCTAAAAAATGGTTGTTTAAAGTTTTCAGGTAATTTGATACCAAAAATTTCTGCGCTTCCAATAACTACATCAATTGTTCCAGAAAAATCCATATAAAGTTGAATTGTATAAAATATTGCCCCAAATAAAATTATTCCCCCATCTAACTCATTATAATTACAAAATACTTGTTTAATAAAAGGATTCAATCTATCAGCAATAACCATTTTTTTCATAAGACCCCAAAGGATTCTTTGTGATCCAAAGCAAATGTTTTTATATGTTATTAAAGTTCCTTCATATAAAGCTTCTGCGGTTTCACTATATCGACATATTGGACCTTCCATAATACTTGGAAAAAAAGCCATAAACAATGCAAGTCTTCCAAGATTATCATCAGCTTTAATTTTTCCTTTATAAACATCAATAATATATGATAATCCTTGTAACGTATAAAAACTTATTCCTATTGGTACAACAATTTTAGGAATGTTAAGTTTAAATGAAAATCCTAATAACTCTAATAAATCATTAATATTTTCTCCAAAAAAACCTGTATACTTGAGAGCAATTAATAAACCTATATGACTTATAACTGCTAAAAAAACAACTTTATTTACCCTTTTCTTATATACTTCTTTTACACTTTTTCTCTCATCATGATTTAATACTTCTACTTCTTCATCTCTTTTTTTATTGAGTCTATCAATCCATAAGCCAAAATGATGAATTGATAAGGTTGAAAACAATAAATAAACAATTAATTTTCCACTTAAAGATAAGAAGAAAATATAGCTTGCTATTAATAAAACAAGCCATCTTTTCTTCTTGGAAGTAACTGCATAAATGAGCAATGTAATTGGCAAAAAAACTGCCAAATATAAAGTACTACAGTATTGCATATTAATCTTCTTCCTTTATCTTTTCTATTAAAGCCCATAAACTTTGAGCAGAATTAAAATTGCTAGGAATAATTTCAACCGTAGGTATAACAACATCAAATTCTTCTTCAATTTCAGCCACTAAAGATAAAATTGCTAAAGAATCAAGATAATGACCATCTATTAAATTAGTACATGTATTATAATCTACTTCAGGATTTAAATCTTCTAAAATTTCAATTAATTTTTCCATATTATTCACCCCCTTTAATTGGCATATTTAATTTATATGTATTAAAATTATCTCTTACTATTTTCATATTTCCCCCACTTACAAATACTATTTTAGGTAAATCACGACTTAAAAACAAACTTATACCTTCGGTCATTGAATATGCCCCAGTATTTTTAAAAACAAATACATCACCAATCTCTAAATTAGCAACTGGTAATTGTTTTACAATTAAATCATTAATAGTACACAATGCCCCAACTAAATTCCAGTTATCTAACTTTGCCTCATTTCTTTTAGGTAAAATTTCTAACATAGGCTTTTTCATTGCCATCATTTGACCATAATACACTAAATGATTCATTCCACCATCAAGTACAGCAAAATTACCTTCTTTATTAGATTTTTTATCAACAACTTGAGTATAATAACTTCCACATGATGCCACAATACTTCTACCTAGTTCCATTGTTATATGACCTTGATATTTCATATTTTTAATTTTATCTGCTATTTCCATTAGATATGTTGTTTCATCAAAATCTTGTTCTGCTTCAAAATACACAACTGGAAAACCAGGTCCAAATTCCAACTCTTCAACTAAAAAGCCTAAATCATTTTTTAATTTTAAAACAAAATCATCCACATATTCTAGTTCTTTAATAATTCTTTTTGATAATTTTTTTTGAGTTCCTGAAAAGTATTGTATTCCCATGATATTTAAAAATTCATATGATCCACGATGCTCTAGTATGTATATTATTTCATCTTCACTCATTCCAAATTGATTACCACTAGTTAACCTAAGTATTACATCAATTACCAATTTTTTCTCTCTTGTTATTTTATCTAACAAATCAATTTGATTTACAGATTCAATTGTAAATACTTCTTTTGGTTTATGATGATCTATTATAATTCTCATACTTTCTTCATCTTTATAAACCCCAGAAATAACCATTTTACTTCCATCAATTTTCAAATCATTAGCTATATTCCATTCTCCAAAAGAACATATTTCATATTTCTTTATTACATCATCAATCTCTTTTACTACAAATGGATTAGCTTTCATAGCATAACATAAACAAACATTATCAGGCATCATTTTTTTTAAATAATCTATTCTTTCTTTTAAAATATCAATATCAAAAACATAAAAAGGTGTTTTAATCTTATCGATAGTATCTTTTTCTAATATATTTTTCATTATATCAATTCCTCAAGTTTTTTACGATCAATTTTACCATTTTTAGATAAAGGCATTTCATCTATTTTAATAAATTTACTAGGTATCATAAACACAGGCAAATCTTTTGATAATTTTTCATGCAATTCTTTTGTTTCTATATTACCAATATAAAAAGCATATAATTTACTTTTTTCTTCTTTAAATATTGAACATACACGTTCTACTTCATCATAAGAACCAATAGCTTTATCAATTTCTTCTAGTTCTATTCTATGTCCCATGTATTTTATTTGAAAATCTTTTCTTCCACCAAAATACAATTCACCGTTTATATAGTAACCTAAATCACCAGTTCTATAAATATATTCAATATATTTATCATTCAAAGGATTTCTAACAAATGCTTTTTCGGTTTGTTCTTTATTTTTATAATAACCTAATGCTAAAGCAGTACCTCTTACACAAATTTCACCAGATACATTATCTTTAGTTACCAATTCATTATTATCATTTAATAAAAACACACATTCATTATTAAATGGTTTTCCAACGGGAATTTTTTCATATTCTCTATTTCTATCAATTATATGATAAGTACAATTACAAGTTATTTCTGTAGGTCCATATAAATTAACAAACATTGCTTTAGGCAAATGATCCATCCATGATTTTAAATGTTTCATTGGCATTACTTCACCACTAAACATAACTCTTTTAACAGTGCTTGGAACTTTATAATCAAGACCATGGAATGTGGAAATTAAACATAAAGCTGATACTGCCCAAGTCATCGTAGTAACTTTGTGATCAACTAAAAAGTCAATTAATGATGCAGGTTGTGTAAACAATTCTTTTGGTACAATAACCAAAGTTGCCCCAGTCTTTAATGCTGGATAAATATCTTTTACTGAAACATCAAAATCAAAAGGTGCTTGATTTGCAATAACATCAGTTTCATCTATCCCAAAATTATCAACAAAATTATCAACAAAATCTATTATAGAACGATTTCCAACTATTACTCCTTTAGGTACTCCCGTTGATCCACTAGTAAAATTAGCATATACCGGATCCAAATCAATTTTCTTGCTTCTAATATCTTCTAATAATTCTTCATTTATCTTTTCTTTAATTAAATCTTCGTATAAAATAATTTTTTTATCTGCAAAATATATTTTAGCATCTTCCAAATGTTCATTATCAGTAATAATATAATCAACATCCAACACATTTACAATTTGTAAAAGTCTCATTTTAGGAAGCCCAACATTAAGCAAACTGTAAAAACCTCCAGCATATAAAGCTCCCATAAACACTTCTAAAGCATTTATACCTTTTTCCATATATATTGGTACTGGGTCATTATTTTTAACAAACTTTGCTAAACCACTTCCAATTCTTTTACTCATTTCTTTTAATTCTTGATAATTAATACTACCATTTTTATCAATAACTAAATTATTTGTTTTAACATTTTCTAAATATTCTAATACACTTTTCATATCTAACCTCAAATTAATTATATAAAACTAAAATAAATTATACCTAAACTAAATCTTAATTTTTATTAAGAATTCTGTTTTCATACCACCAGATGTTTTTTTTACTAGTTCAATAGAACCTTTATGCATTTCTACTAAATTTTTAACAATTGATAAACCTAAACCAGTACCATTACCAGTAGTTCTAGCACTATTACTAGTAACAAAAGCATCAAATATTTTATCTTTAATATCATCATCAATTCCAACTCCATTATCTCCAATTGAGATATAAAGATCTTTTTTTACCCACATTTTAAAATATATTTTTGTCCCACTTTTATTATATTTAATAGAATTATTTATTAAATTTTCATATATTCTTCTAAAAGCTTTCACATCCATATTAATATACAATTTATCAACTTTAATATCAATATCTAACTTCATTTTATTAGATTCAATTTCATTATATTTTAAAGCCAAATAATTTTTACTAAATGATACAATATCAACATTTTCTAAAGACAAACTATATTCTGGATGATTTAAATGAGCATATAAAAATAATGAATCAATCGAATCAATTGCAACCAATGACTTTTTATATATTACTTCTAAATATTGCTTCTTCTTATTCTCTGGCACAATATCATCCATAAATGCTTTTGAATATCCTTGAATTACAGTTAAAGGTGTTTTTAAATCGTGAGACAAATTAGCTATAACCTTTTGTTTATCTTCATAAATTTTAATTTTTTCATCTTCAACATTTTTAAGTTTAATCATTAAATTTCTAAAACTATCTACCACACTTGCAAATTCTTTAGGCAATTCATCATCAATTTCACATTTGCCATCATAATTTCCAATAATATTATTTAAAACATTTAAACTTTTTTTGATTTTTTTATTAAAAAAATAAGTTTCTATTAAAATTAATATAATCAAAAAAGGAATTGCAATTAACCAAATTTTTTGAGCATTAGCTAATGTTTTATCATAAGCATCAGTATTAAACATCGGAGACATAAACAATAAAGTTCTCTTTCCTTCATCTGGGTTATCATAATCATAAACAGTTTTAAATTCATATTTTTCTACCATTTGTTCATCATTATAATATCCATTTAACAATTCTAGTTCTCTTTCAGTTAAACTTTTTTTATCTTGAAATAAATCGCCTTCCAAAATATTTAAATTATCATCTAATTTGGAATTTGCAACTACAATTTCTTCATCACTTTCTTCATCATATGTTGTTTTATATATTTTATAAATTCTATCTCTATTTTTTTCTTTATAATTAAAAATATTAAAATAATATGTTCCATTATGATCATTAATAAATTCTAGATCATTCCCATCAACAATATTATTTACATCCAAATCAGTTGAATAAATTAGTTCATTATTGTTATCATAAATAGCAAAATCACATCCAGGAAATTTTGACAAAGGTATACCATCATAATCTTCATATTTTAATTTTTCTTCATACACTAAAAAATCATCTAAAACTAAAAAACTATTATTTAATCTCCAATTTACAAATAAATTAATAAGAATAACTCCTCCAACTACAATACAAGTATATATTGCAAATTGAATTAAAACAATCTTTCCAAAACTATTCACTTTTGTTTTCAATTTTATAACCTAACCCCCTAACTGTTTTAATATAAACAGGTTTTGATGGATTATCTTCAATTTTACTTCTTATATTTGAAATATGTACCATCATTGTATTATCATCACATTCATAATAATCTCCATTTATAACCTCATAAATTTGTGTTTTTGTAAAAACTTTTCCAGGGGCTTTTAACATTAATGCTAATATTTTTAATTCCGTAGAAGTAAGGGGTATAACTTTATTATTTTTCTTTAATATATACTTATTTAAATCTAAAGATAAGTCACCAACTTTTATTATATTACTTATATCTTTATTATTTTCATCTGCAACATTTATTAAAGATGCAACTACTTCTTCTAGTTTTTTATCTTTATAACTTAAATTTGTATATATACTTTTAGCATCATCATTTAGTAAATCAACATTAGTTACTTTATTACTTTTAACATTACAATTATCTTTATCACTACAATCATAATTTATATCAAAAGTAAGTTTTACTAATGGATTTATTTTGACATACGCATAATATGTTTCTTTTTTTGTTTCCATCTTTTTTGTATCTTTATCTTTAATAAATATAAATCCAACTACAGATAAAACTATAACTAATATAATTAAAATTATTACTATTAATTTATTCTTTTTCATATAACCTCTTTTTTCTAGATTATTTAACTACACTTTCAATTTCTTGAAGTTCTAATCTATATTTTTGTTTTACGTCTGGATACTTTTCATGGTCAACCTCACTTAAAAACATTTCAAGTGGTC
>OIYS01000613.1_pt1 | contig 23282 bp, 19 predicted proteins | sample 1588271 | NCBI WGS metagenome assembly OIYS01 (sample SAMN03283286) | human gut metagenome | biome: human-associated habitat; material: feces | host: Homo sapiens | place: Peru | collected 2012
GGTGTTGCCCAGAACCCGGCTCAGCTGGGTCTCGGTGACGATTTTTGTGGGCATCAGGTTCAGCAGCACGATTTCCAGAGGCCGGATATGCTGGGTCTGGGCCCGGGTCTGCTTCATGACGAAAATATTTTCTTTTTTCAGGGTCTCCGCCGCCGGGAGATCGTTGGGTATCTGAATTGGCACGCTGTTTCCTCCTGATTATACGTTCTCCAAAGCCTGGGCGATATCCCCGATCAGATCCTCGGCGTTCTCCAGGCCGCAGCTCAGGCGGATCAGGTCGGCTCCTACCCCGGCAGCCTCCAGCTCAGCGTCGCTCATCTGCCGATGGGTGGAGGAAGCCGGGTGCAGGCAGCAGGTTCTGGAATCGGCCACATGGGTCTCAATGGAGCCCAGGCGCAGATGCTTCATGAAAACCTCTGCCGCGGCTCTGCCGCCGTTCAGGCCAAAGGAAATCACGCCGCAGGTGCCGTTCGGCATATACTTCCTGGCAAGATCATAGTACTTGTCCCCTTCCAGACCGGAATACTTGACCCACTTGACCTTTTCATGGCCTTTGAGGAAGGTGGCAATTGCCAATGCGTTGGCGCAGTGCTGCTTCATCCGGAAGGGCAGGCTTTCCAGCCCCAGATTCAGAATAAAGGCGTTCTGCGGAGACTGAACGCAGCCAAAGTCCCGCATGAGCTGGGCAACGCACTTATTGATGAACGCGCCGCCCTGACCGAAGTGCTCGGTGTAGGTAACGCCGTGGTAGCTTTCGTCCGGGGTGGTAAGCCCAGGGAACTTGTCCGCATGAGCTGTCCAGTCGAAATTGCCGCTGTCTACGATGCAGCCGCCCAGGCAGGCCGCGTGACCGTCCATGTACTTGGTGGTGGAGTGTGTCACAATGTCCGCTCCCCACTGGAAGGGGCGGCAGTTGATGGGAGTGGCAAAGGTGTTGTCCACAATCAGGGGCACCCCATGGGCATGGGCCGCTCCGGCAAATTTTTCAATATCCAGCACCGTCAGAGCCGGATTGGCAATGGTTTCGCCGAAGACTGCCTTGGTATTGGGGCGGAAAGCGGCGTTCAGCTCCTCCTGGGAGCAGTCCGGATCCACAAAAGTAGTCTCCAGTCCCATTCGCTTCATGGTCACGGCAAACAGGTTGTAGCTGCCGCCGTAGATGGCAGAGCTGGCAACGATGTGGTCGCCTGCCCCCGCAATATTGAATACCGCCAGGAAGGTAGCCGCCTGGCCGGAGCCGGTAAGCATGGCGGCAGAGCCGCCCTCCAAGGCACAGATCTTGGCGGCAACGGCATCGCAGGTGGGATTGGCCAGCCGGGAATAGAAATAGCCCTCAGCCTCCAAGTCGAAAAGCTTTCCCATATCCGCAGAAGTTGCGTACTTGAAGGTAGTGCTCTGAACAATGGGCAGCTGACGGGGCTCACCGTTTCCCGGCTTGTAGCCCGCCTGAATGCAGAGTGTTTCCGGATGCAGATTCTCCATAAAGGTCACCTCATATTATCAATTCTGTTCTATATTGTACCTTCTTCCCTGGCATTTGTCAACGAAAATAGCATTTCCCTCAGCTGCCGTCGGGAATTTGGCTTGATTTTTCCGGCGAAAGCTGGTATAATACCCCAGTCTGGAGATGTACCCAAGTGGCCGAAGGGTGCGGATTCGAAATCCGCTAGGCGCCGCAAGGCGTGCGGGGGTTCAAATCCCTCCATCTCCGCCACGAAGTGCGGTAGTCCATGATACAATGGGCTACCGTATTTTTTTATTTTTCTGTCGAAGAAGTCCTTATATCAAGCAGTTTTCCGAGTATGGGGTGCAAAAGTCCTCAATGCCCGGATTTTCTATTTTACCGAAGATGAGCTGCTGATTTTTGCTTTGCACCCCCTTATGGGAAAAATCAAAAAGTAGATAGATTTATCAAAAGGTTGCAGAGAAAAATCAAATTGTTCCTTGACATTTATTTGCTACACTTTTCCTCTTCCCCAGGGAGAGTCAATGTTCCTGCTGATTTTGATACAATAAAAAAGCCATCTCCGGGGTCAAAACCGCCGAAAAAGGCATAAAGCAAGGGCTTTCGAGGTCAAATGCTGACTTCGGAAGCCCTTGTTTGCTTTATTCAGTTACAGAGTTCTGCCGTTTCAGAACCCAACCGCACCAGGTGGTGTAAGCCTTGCGGTGTACGGATTTCGGAATAATTAAAAGGTATGGCAAAATTAAAGGGTTCAATCTGTTTCAAGGAGTTCTCTCAGGGTTTTCCCATCAGCGTCTTTCCAGAGTGCATTTCCGCTTAATGAAGCTCCGCCAACAAAGCCAGCTGCTGATGAAGGACTTGAAAGAAGCACATCAGCCGTTAAAACGCCTTTACTATCAATCTTATCCTCATATTTCTTGCGATCCTTTATTGTTCTTTCAGGGCAGCTTTTGGTCACGGTAGGATTGATGGTACTACCTTTCAGCACAACAAACCCCTCGCTTGTTCTTTTCCCGGATGCCGCCCCTTTTCCATATTCCATGTATAGAACTGGCTCTGTGTCGGCTGATTCTGTAGAAGGTATATACGGCTCAAATACCTTATGTCCAAGAGTGCCCATCACAATTTTTGCATAGTCGATAAACTCTTCAAGTTCACTTTCTGTCTCCTCGGTTATATTCCCAGGATTGGGGTCATTTCCGTTTTTAACAACGTAGCGACCGGCTTCTATCGCCATATTACAGAAACGATTTTCAAGATAGCTTATCTCCGTTGGTCCGAAAGAGTTATTAGTCGTAGCTTACAGCTTAACCCTGACAGCCGCTGTCAGGGTTGAAATTTTTTTTGACGGATTCACGAACATATATTTTTGCCAATGAGATAAAATTAAAGCGATGCAAAAACCTTTTGGAATTACATCGCTTTAATTTTACATATTATTTAGTTTTTCGGCTTTCCAACAAATTTATAAAAATTTCATTTCACCACTTGGCAAAATAAAAAATCTGAGGAATACTATAATTAAACGTTCTATTTATGCGAGGGTTTAAATTTATACAAAAAATGCGAAAAAGTCTTTTTAGCAGTCCTGCCACAAAAACCGATGTCTTAAAAGGGTATCGGTTTTTCTTTTATTCCTCAAACAATAAAGCCTACACATAGGTTTTAGTTTAATTATTTTTGGGAGCAAATCGGTAGCAAAAACGCAGAGTCCGAAAGCGGACTCTGCGTTTTTATTATTGTTGTATTTCGGGCTTCCGTCTAAGCATTTTCGAAAATTTATGTGTATATAATTCTTTCCCGAAACCCGTATTAAATAAGTTCGGCTTCCCGAAGCCACGCAACGTACTTGTCATAATTATACGGTGCTGATCCGCTTATATAGTGATTCTTATATTTTTCCCCGCCGTATTCCCATTCCAAAACATAAAAGCGGCAATTATCACCATCAAACGGTATTTTATGCAGTTCCGATATTCCGTTTGAGCTTACGTCGGCCTCAGCTTCGGTTATAACGGCTTGCTCTGTTAAATCGGTCACTTTGTATTTAATACTTATATCCTTTAAAAATTCATTTACCGCCGTAAGAACAAGAAAACCTTCTTTCGGCTCCTTTACCATAAGTGCCACCGGCTCCTGCGAACGTTTTATAAAGCTGTAAGCTATTTTTTTATTATAAAAATAGTCCACAACGGCGTCGGAAAACTGCGGCCAGCCGTCAATTAAATTCCACCAAATAAGCCCTGTTCTGCGCCATTTCTGCGTTCTGAAATTCTCAATGAAAAACTTGACCGCCTCTGCCTGTGAAAGCTGACTTGCAAGCACGAATGTTTCAAGGTCGTCAAAATCCTCGCCGAAAAGCGTTTTAACCTGACCTGCCATCAGGGCTATCCTGTAATCGTAGGGGCATTCGCTGTCGGTTTCCATACATGCGGCATGTACTTGCCATTCATCGTTGCCCTGCCACGGCCACAGCTTTTCCGGTGATATAAACCTTTTAATCGATTCTGCCGACGGGCAGCCGTGATAACCTATTTCACTTGCAAAATGCGGCGAAGCCTTGGTGTAAAATTCGCCCTTGTAATAGTCGCGCGGTCCCCACAGATGATTTTCGGGCAAACCGTCGCGGTTTCCGTTAAGCCACGCCTTTTCGCTTACATACGGCGAGCTCGGCAGGTATTCTCTGTACGGGTCAAGCCTTTTAAGCACCTCCGGTATAATCTCCCTGGTAATACGGTTTTTATTCGGGTCTCTGCTTACATTTTTGTCCAGCCAATAAGCCGACGCCTCGTCGCACTCGTTATCCCCCGCCCAAAGTGCCAGTGACGCATGCCTGCGAAGTTTTTTAACAATAAACTCCGTTTCCTCGCGCATTTTTTCAAGAAACTCTCTGTTTTGCGGGTATGTAGCGCACCCCATGGCGAAATCCTGCCAAACTAAAACGCCGTTTTTATCGCAAAAATCAAAGAATTCATGATCCTCATATACGTTTCCGCCCCAGCAGCGCACCGCATTGCAGTTTACGTCAACCAGCATATCAAGCGCTTTTTTAAGTCTTTCGCCGTCTCTTGAATGGAAAGCGTCAAGAGGAACCCAATTAGTACCCCTGATATATGCCCTTACGCCGTTAACGCAAAAGCAAAACTCTCCGCTGCCGCCGCTGTCTGTAGTATCACTTTTTTCAAGTTTTACGGTACGGATACCGAAATTAAATTCGGTTGTATCGACAATTTCCTCTCCGTGATATAGGGTTGCCGTCACCTTATAAAGATTTTGCTCGCCCATATCGCGCAGCCACCACAACGACGGGTTTTCAACCGTAAACGTAAAAGCCCCGTTATTGTGCCAGAGCTTATTAAAATAAACGCTGAATTTACTTTCCTTACATTCACCTTTTATATCAAGAGAATATTCGGTTGAATAGTCGCCGCCGATAACCGTACTGAAATTTCCGCAAATATACGCCTTATTATCCGACATTTCCGAGGTTGATAAATATATATCCTCAATATAATCGGATTTTTTCTCTACAAGGCGGCAATTACGCCAAAGCCCGCCGGATACAAACCTCGGCATAATATCCCATCCGAAGGAATGTGCCGCCTTTCTTACCGAGAGGGCGGCGGCGTTGTATTTTTGGTGCGTCAGAACATCCATATCAAAATTAAACCTTCGCGCCTCAATAACGGTCGGCTTAATATGCACCAAAAGCTCATTGGCGCCGTTTTTTATTCCCTTTGCCGCAAATTCGTAGGCTATAAACATATTATCGGTCGAGCCGATAATATTTCCGTTTAAATATATATCCGAGAATGTATCAATACCGTCAAATATCAAATATGCCCTTTTCGGTTCGTTTCCCGTGTAATCAAATCTGACGGAATACCACAAATGGCGGTTTTCGTATTTTTGTATATCAAGAGGATTTTTGCCGTAAAACGGATCTTCAATCAAACCCGCTTTTTGCATATCCAGCTCGAAATTACCCGGAACAGTTGCGGGTATTGAGCTTATTCCGTGCGACTTCAGAGAAAGCTCATCGGTAATTTCTTCCGCAAAGTCCTTGCAGATTCTGTTTTCTGAAATATACAGCCGCCAATTTTCATTTAAAATCCGTTCTGTAAGATACATTTATATTTTCCCCTTTATTAAAAACTGCGGTAACGGCATTATTATACACCGTTTCGGCTCTGACTTCAACAGTTTATTCAGACAATATAATCGGACAAATTTTCCGCTATTGGAAATATTGTAACCTGATTGTAGTGTCTGCGCACACGGAAATTACCGCTGACTCGGTACTGCGGGTAATAATATGAAATGTTATGCGGTGCAATAATTTTTTGTTGACTTTTCGGTTTGTATGTGCTATTATAGTTACAATATATGGAACGGTGCATTTTGAAATCCGCCCGGTATGCGGCTTTTCGGTTTGTACTCCGCCCTTTCGGATATTCAATATCAGCCTTTAAGACGGTACAGAGATACCGGCAAGGAATAAAATAAGCGCGTTCTTACGTTTGTATTATGCTGTTTTTCAGCGCCTTGCCGTGTGCAGGGCGCTTATTTCATTGCTTTTTTTCGGGAGTGTGAAAATATGGAAAAATTCAAAGCAACGCTTATGGACGAGGCTGCGGTTGCGCGCGCGCTCAAACGTATATCACACGAAATACTTGAAAAAAACAACGGCACCGAAAATCTTTGTATTATAGGAATAAAGCGCCGCGGTGTAGCGCTTGCGAAAATTTTATCCGATAATATTTTTGCCATTGAGGGCGTACGCGTTCCTACGGGTGAGCTGGACATTACCTTTTACCGCGATGATCTTACGGCAATTTCGCCCGACCCTGTAATTCACCCGACCGAGCTTGAGTTTTCTGTTGTGGGTAAAAAAGTTGTTTTGGTGGACGACGTGCTTTATACCGGCAGAACGGTGCGCGCGGCATTGGACGCGCTTATGAGCCACGGCAGAGCGGCAGCGGTGCAGCTTGCGGTGCTTATTGACAGAGGGCACAGAGAGCTGCCTATACGCGGCGATTATGTGGGCAAAAATATTCCCACCTCTAAAAACGAGGTAATAGCGGTTAAAATTCCGCCGTATGACGATATAACAGCGGCGAAGCTTTACGAGGTATAAACGGCTTACGCCGTGTATATAAAAAACGCGCCGGGGTTCAAAGAGGAGTTTGGCGCTAAAACGGAGGAAGTAAAACATGAAACTTATCTACGGAGTCAAGGACAAACCAAGCTTCGGCAAAGTAATCGTTTTTGCTTTGCAGCAGCTGCTCGCAATTCTTGCGGCGACAATTGCGGTGCCTACAATAGTGCAGAACGGCATGTCGCAATCGGCAGCGCTTTTCGGCGCAGGTATAGGCACACTGGTATATCTTCTGTTCACAAAGTTCAGAAGTCCGGTATTTTTGGGTTCGTCATTCGCGTTTATCGGCTCAATGCTGGCGGCATTTGCCGGCGCAGCGTCTGCTAAAGCAGGCTATGTAGGCTTAATTCTCGGTGCGACATTTGCAGGTCTTGTATATGTTGTTATTGCAATCGCAGTTAAATTTGTCGGTGTAGACTGGATAAATAAATTGATGCCGGCAGTAGTTATAGGACCCACCGTTTCAATAATCGGCTTATCCCTTGCGGCAAACGCGGTAAGCGATATTACCAAGGGCAAGGTGCTCGACGGCGAAGGCAACTCGGCTGCCAACCCGCTTATTTGCCTGCTGTGCGGACTTATAACCCTTTTGGTTGTAACAATCTGCTCGGTTTACGGCAAGAAAATGGTAAAGCTTATTCCTTTCATTATAGGCATACTTGCGGGCTATGCAGCCGCGGCAATCTTTACGGTTATAGGCATTGCTACCGATAATCAGGCGCTCCAAATAATAAACTTTGAAGTATTTAAAAATATGAGCATAGTTTCCGTTCCCGATTTCACCTTCTTTGAGGCGGCAAAGGGAATAAGCGAAATCAACGGTCAGTACATAGCAACGGTTGCGGTTGCGTATATTCCGGTTGCGTTCGTTGTGTTTGCTGAGCACATTGCAGACCACAAGAACCTTTCATCGGTAATTGAAAAGGATCTTCTTGAAGACCCGGGACTTCACAGAACCCTGCTCGGCGATGGCGTAGGTTCTATTGCCGGCGCTGTATTCGGCGGCTGCCCGAACACCACCTACGGCGAATCGGTAGGCTGCGTTGCAATAACCGGTAACGCTTCTGTTGTAACCATATTCGCAACGGCAATACTTGCAATTATAATTTCCTTCTTCGGTCCGTTTGTAACCTTCCTTTCCACAATTCCCAACTGCGTAATGGGCGGCGTGTGCGTAACCCTTTACGGATTTATAGCCGTATCGGGTCTTAAAATGATACAGGAGGTTGACCTAAACGATAACAGAAATCTCTTTGTAGTGGCTGTAATCCTTATCTGCGGCATAGGCGGTCTTACCGTATCGTTCGGTAAAATCACAATCACCTCTATCGCCTGCGCGCTGATACTCGGTATAATCACAAACGTTATTCTCGGCAACAAAAAGAACAAAGCCGAATAAACAGATAAATTTATAAATTTCGCCCGGCATTTCTCAAACGGAAATGTCGGGCGAAATTTTTTTATATACCGGATGCCGGACAGCAGACCGACACCCATAAGCTGCTTTTTTCTCGCATAGATTTTAGGCTTTCACCGGTTTAGTTAACAGCCCCTCAGTTTCGCTTACGCTCAACAGCGTCTCGGCTGCCGCCTCGGTCGCGGTGCTTCTGCTCCGCAGAGGTGTCCACCGGACACCCGCACCCTTACACAGGGGAGCCTATTTTGCAATTTTATTAGCTTTTTCCTTTAAACTTAATCACGCAGGACTGAAAGGCTGAAACCGTCAGCTCTATTCGCTTTCCTTTTCGGGTAAAGTAATTGTTATTTCGGTGCCCTCGCCGAGTCGGCTTTCAGCCGAAATTTTACCGCCCAAGCTCAGCGCTATGTGCTTTACTATTGAAAGCCCAAGCCCCGTGCCGCCGCTTTGCTTTGAGCGGCTTTTATCCACACGGTAAAAGCGCTCAAAAATGCGGTCTATATGCTCGGGCGCTATGCCTATGCCCGTATCGCTTACCCGAATAAAGGCGCTGCCGCCCGCAGAGCCTACGGTCACCTTAACGCTGCCGTTCTCGCGGTTGTATTTTACCGCATTATCGCAAAGGTTGTAAATCATTTCAAAAATAAGCGATTTCCCGCCGTTCACAAGGGTGCTCTCACCCTCTGCCGTTACGGTTATTCCCGCTTTCTTTGCTACGCCCGAAATGCTCTTTACCGCGTCGTTTGCTACATCTAATATATCTGTCGTTTCCGCTTTTTCAGCATCCTCCGCGCCCTCGTCAAGCTCTGAGAGCCTTATAATATCGTTCACAAGGGCAAGCAGGCGCGCTGCCTCGCGGTTAATATCTCCGCCGAAGCCCTTAACGTCCTCGGGCTTTACAATGCCGTTCATAAGCATATCGGATATTCCGCAAATTGAGGTGAGCGGGGTTTTAAGCTCGTGCGATACGTTCGCCGTAAATTCGCGGCGCAGCTTTTCGCGCTTTTCCTTTTCGGTTATATCAACAAGTAGTATGACCGCGCCGCAGGGCTCGCCGTTTTCATCGTAAACCGGGTTTGCGGTTATATTGAAGTATTTTCCGTCAAGCGGCAAAATGTCGTCGCCCGAGCGCTTTTCCTTAATATCGTCAAATATTTTTCTGAAAACCTCGCTGCGGTTGATGGTTAAAATATTGCTGCCGTTTATATCGCCCTGCGTTCCGAAGAACCTTTCGGTGCCCTTGTTGTGGGTTAAAATATTGCCGTTAATATCGGTAAGCACCAGACCCTCGCTCATATTTTCGGCAATCGCCTCAAATTCGCGGCGGCTGCGCGTGAGCTTTGCTATCTGGCGGTCAATTTTGCGGTTCTGCGCGTTTATTTTTGAAATAAGCGGCGAAAGTTCGCTGTATGCCGAGTCGGTCACGGGTCTGTCAAGGTCAATTTCGTTTATCGGCTTTACTATTTTTTTAGCTATAACCGAGGCTAAAACATTTGCAAGCACAAACACCATAATCGCAATGGCGCAAATAGGCGGTAAAAGTTCCAGCACCACCGCCCAAACGGTAAGCGACGCGCCCGCAACGCGCAAAATATTGCCGTTTTTAAGCTTTTTTGCGTAATAGCAGGTCTTTTGCCCCAGGGTTTCCGAGCGGCGCGTATCATACCCCTCGCCGTCAGTTTCCGCCTCTTTTACCTCACGGCGGCTCGAGTGGTTTTCCATAGCCTCGGGGTTGCTCTTGTTATCGTAAAGCACCTTGCCCGAGGGGTCTATAAGGGTTATTCGGTCGCTTATACTCGAATATTCGGAAAGGCTGTTTTGCTCTGCCGCAACGCTTATTATTTCCGCCTTGCTGCGCAGCTCCTTGTAGGATTTTTCATCGTATATCTGATATTGCACTCCAACCGTGAAAATAAGGCAGGCAAGCATTGTTATAACGGTTGAAATAAGTATTCCTCTGTAAATTTTTCCGGTCATAAAAATACCCCTTTTGTCAAACTATTTTATAGCCGACTCCCCGTACTGTTCCTATAATATCTCCGCTCTCCCCGAGCTTTGAACGCAGACTTCTTATGTGCACGTCCACCGTGCGGTTTTCACCGTCGTAATCGTAGCCCCATATATCGTTTAAAAGCTGGTCGCGCGTAAACACCGCGCCGCGGTTTTTAAGCAGCAGGCACAAAAGCTCGAATTCCTTTAGGGTAAGCTCGGTTTCCTTGCCGTCCACCGTTACAATATGCTTGGTCTTGTTTACATAAAGCTTGCCTACGGTGTACTCAACGTCTGCCGCTGCGGTTCTGCGCAGCAGCGCCTTTATGCGTGATATAAGCTCCATTGTGCCGAAAGGCTTGGCTATATAGTCGTCTGCACCGCTGTCAAGCCCTACCACCTTATCGTACTCGGTGGATTTAGCGGTTAACATAATAACAGGCAGCTGCTTTGTATCGGGGCGGGAACGCAGCCACTTCAAAACGGAAATTCCGTCCTCCTCGGGCAGCATTATATCAAGCAGGGCAATATCGGGCTTTTTATGCTCCACCGCCTCTTTAAAAAGCGACGGCAGCGGAAAGCCCTCCGCCTCCATTCCGGTTTGCCTTAACGCGTAAATCACAAACCGACGTATGCTCTCGTCGTCTTCTAGCAGATATACCATTTTTCCACGTCCCTTTTTTATTTTATCTGTGCGTGCCGGTAATTGAATATTCCACCCACTCGGCTATATTCACCGCATGGTCGCCTATGCGCTCAAGATATTTCGCAATCATTAAAAGGTCAATGCAAAATTCGCCGTTGGCTTTATCCTCGGTTATAAGCTGCACAAGCTCATCCTTTACGCAGTCGAAAAGGTTATCCACCTTATCGTCATACGCCATAACCGCGCGCGCCAGCTCCACATCCTTTTTAACAAAGGAGTCAACGCTGTCGGTCACCATTTCGGTGGCGGCGGCAGCCATATCCTTAATGTGAATTTTGCTTTTAACGTTGCTGTTTTTAATGAATTTCGCAATTTCGGCAATATCATATGCCTGGTCGCCTATGCGCTCCATATCCGAAATCATTTTAAGCGCGGAGGATATTACCCTTAAATCGCGCGCTACGGGCTGCTGCTCAAGCAGCAGTTTCATACAAATAGACTCAATATCCCGCTCCTTGCGGTTAATTTCGTCCTCGGCTTCAACCGCCTTTTGGCAGAGCGCGTCGTCATCATCTAAAAAGCCCTTTACCGAGGCGCTTATGGCGTCCTCGCAGAGCGCGCCCATTGTTATAAGCTCTAAATTCAGCTTTTCAAGCTGACTGTCAAATTTATTTCTCATAATCAACCGAACCTTCCCGTAATATAATCCTCGGTACGTTTATCCTGCGGGGTGGAGAACATTTTCTCGGTTTCGGAGTATTCTACCACCTCGCCCAAAAGGAAAAACGCCGTGTAATCGGAAATTCTTACCGCCTGCTGCATATTGTGCGTAACCATTATTATGGTATATTTCTTTTTAAGCTCAAGCGCAAGGTCTTCTATTTTAGAGGTAGAAATAGGGTCGAGCGCGCTTGTAGGCTCATCCATTAAAAGCACCTCGGGCTTTACAGCCAGCGCGCGCGCAATGCAAAGGCGCTGCTGCTGCCCGCCCGACATTGCAAGGGCGCTCTTTTTAAGCACGTCCTTTGTTTCATCCCATATGGCGGCGTCGCGCAATGATTCCTCCACAATTTCATCCAGCTTTGCCTTTGAGCGTATGCCGTGGGTACGCGGACCGAAGGCTATGTTATCATATATCGACATAGGAAACGGGTTAGGCTTTTGGAAAACCATTCCCACGCGCCGGCGCAGCATATTCACGTCCATATTACCGTAAATATCCTCGCCGTCCAGCAGCACCTCGCCCGTAATGCGGCAGCCCTCAACCAAATCGTTCATACGGTTAAGGGATTTAAGCAGGGTTGATTTACCGCAGCCCGAGGGCCCTATAAAGGCGGTTATGCTGTTTTCCCGCATGCCGAGATTTATATTTTTAAGCGCCTTAAAGTCATTATACCATAAATCAAGATTTTTTACAGTAAATTTTTCCATAGTTTTTTATTTCCCCTTTGCCGTAATTCTTTTAGCTATAAGACCCGACAGCATATTTATTATAAGCACCAGTATAAGCAGCACCACCGCCGTAGCGTATGCTTCGTTCATATAAAGCCCCTCGCTCAGTAGCGCGTACATATGAACAGAAAGCGTTCTGCCCGAGTGCATTAAATCCTTTGGTATTCCCGCAACCGTGCCCGAGGTGTAAATAAGCGCCGCCGTTTCGCCCACAATTCTGCCGACCGAAAGTATAACGCCCGAGAGTATTCCTGGCACGGCGGAGGGCAGCACAACCTTGAAAACCGTGCGCAGCCTGCCCGCGCCCAGCCCAAAGCTGCCCTCTCTGTATGCGTCGGGCACGCCGAGCAAGGCTTCTTCGGTAGTGCGCATCATGGTAGGCAGTATCATAATAGCCAGCGTCAGCGCGCCCGAAAGCATTGATTGATGAAAATGGCAGGCAATAACGAATATTAAATACCCGAAAAGTCCGTAAACGATTGACGGTATTCCCGCAAGGGTTTCGGTTGTGACCCTTACCACCGAAACCAGCGTGTTGCCGCGCTTTGCGTACTCGGTTAAGTAAACCGCCGAGAAAATGCCTATGGGGGCTGCCAGTAAAAGGGACAGAGCCGTCATTATAACCGTGTTAATTATTGCGGGCATCATTGAAACGTTTTCGCTGTTGTACTGCCACTCAAAAAGCGAGGGCTTAATGTTCGGTACGCCCTTAATAAGTATATACGCCACAAGAAAAACCACAACCGCCGCCGTAAGCAAAGCCGCAAGCCAGGTTATAAGCAGCATAATAAGCGAGCCGGGGTGATTTTTGTAATTTATGAATTTTTGCTTTAAGGAGATTTTATTTACAGCGTCCATTTACTTTTTCTCCTTTTTAACAAGTGAAAACAAGAGGTTTATTATAAGAATAAACACGAACAGCACAACCGAGGTTGCTATAAGCGCCTCTCTGTGTAAATCGGCGGCGTAGCCCATTTCAAGCACTATGTTGGAGGTGAGTGTGCGCACACCGCTGAAAATGCTTGTGGGTATTATAGCCTGGTTGCCCGCAACCATATTGACCGCCATAGCTTCGCCTATTGCCCTGCCTATTCCTAAAATAACGCCCGCCGTAATGCCCGATTTCGCCGCGGGCAGCACCGTTCTGTAAATGCTGCGCTCGTGCGTGGCACCCAGTGCTAAAGCGCCCTCGTAGTAGCTTTCGGGCACGGCGCGTATTGCCGCCTCGGAAACGCTTATAATGGTGGGCAAAATCATAATGCCTAACATTACAGAGGCGGTAAGCACGCTTTTGCCCGAGCCGCCGAACAAATTCTGCATTGCGGGCACAATTACCACCAGCCCGAAAAAGCCGTACACAATAGAGGGTATTCCCGCAAGCAGGTCAACTGCGGGCTTGAATATTTTGTAAAGCCCTTTGGGGCAAAAGCGCGCCAAAAACACCGCGCATAAAACGCCTATCGGCACACCTATAATAATAGCACCCGCCGTAACGTAAATGCTGCCTATTATCATCGGCAGTATGCCGTAAAGGTCTTCAAGCGGCTTCCAGCGCTTACCGAGAAGAAAATTCGCAAAGCCTATTTTGTCCATGGTGGGTAATCCGTTTGAAAAGAGAAACACGCATATTAAAATTACCGATATAATGGAAACGCAGGCGCAGAGCATAAACACAATGCGCATTGCCGTTTCTTTTATTTTTGAAATTGTTGTGTTCATAAATACTCCTGTTATGCGGCAAAGCCCTCGTGATTGAGGGCTCGCCGGAAAGAGGTGATCTTTTATTTTATTTCGCTCCACTTGGTAAGTGAGCCGGTGTAGATGTTTTTGATCTGCTCGCTTGTAATCGCGTCAAGGGTGTTATCCTTATTTACTATTACCGCAATGCCGTCAAGCGCAATCTTAATGGAGTTAAGTCCCGCTTCCTTTTCGCTGTCCTTTACATCACGCGACGCCATACCTATATCGTATATTCCGTCAATCGCGCCTTTCATACCCGAGGATGAGTCGTTCTGCTGAACATCTATTGTAACATCGGGGTTTACCTTTACATATGCCTCTTTAAGCTTTTCCATTACCGGTGTTACCGAGGAAGAACCGCCTATGGTAATCTTGCCTTTCTGACCGGAGGCTTTGTAAGCGCCTGTGTTGCCCTCGCTTATATAGCCGTTCTTTTCAACTACCGCCTGACCTTCTGCGCTGAGTATAAACTTGATAAAGTCGCTTGCAACTCCCGTAGCGTCGCCCTTGGTGGCAATGTTGAACGGACGTGAAACCTTGTAATCGCCGCTCTTTACGTTATCGGTGGTAGCTTCAGCGCCGTCAACCTTTAACGCCTTAACCTTGCTCGTATCAAGCGAGCCGAGCGAAATGTAACCGATAGCCGCCTTGTTGCCCTGAACCGTTGTAATCATAACCGAGGTGGAGTTTGTGGTTTCTGCGGTATCAATCGTTTTATCAACCTTTTTGCCGTCGGCGTTCTTTTCCTCTATTCCCAAAAGCTCAATAAACGCGCCGCGCGTGCCTGAGCCTTCCTCGCGGGTCAGTACCGATATTGCGTCCGTGCCCGTGCCTGTTCCGCTGTTTTTACTGTCTGTTACTTTGTCCGTGCCGCAGCCTGCAAGTGCAAATACCGTCATAACGGCTGCAAGACCTAAACTCAAAATTCTTTTCATTTCTTTTTATCTCCTTTTCATTTGTCTGACCCTATTATATTTCCCCTATGTTAAGTCTGTAATCAAAGTAATGTTAAATCCGTGTTAAATATCGTCTTAAAAAATTCTTAAAACTTTTCCCTGTTGTTTTTTTGAAAATATGTGTTATAATTGGTATATATAAAACCTCGCAATCTGAAAGGAATGTTTATATATATGTCTTTCGGGAAAGCAGGAAATAATATCCTTCTTTTTTTCAGACAAACACTTCCCTGCTTTATAAGGGATAATTTTGAAATAAAAAGCTCAAAACGTTCAAAAATAATCGGCGCTGTAATATGCGCCGTTACTCTCGTAGCCGTTATACTGGACGTTAACGCATATACCTCGCAGGAATTTACCGCAAAATGGCTGCTGCTTGCCTTCGCGCTTATGTGCCCGTTTATTCTCGGTATAGTCGCGGCGTATTCGGTCGTTATTAAAACCGATAAGCTAAATAAGGTGTGGCATTTCATAGCGCTGTTTTTAATGCCGTTTGTCACCATTACAATGACCGAATGTTTAAATAATGTATTTATTTATAATATGACCTATTTGGGCTTTTTCGGGAATTACATGCTTGTAATAATAATGTATTTTCTTATTTTTGCCGTTTCGGGCAGTTTTCGGCTTTCATATCTTATAGTCAACCCTATATTATTCGGCTTCGGCGTTGCGCACAGCTATATTATGGACTTCCGCGGCACGCCCTTTTTGCCCATGGACTTTTTAAGCATAAAAACCGCCGTGGGCGTTGCCAACACATATAATTACACCCCGACATATAAAATAATGACAGCGGCGCTTATATTCATTTTTATTATAATTATAGGCGCAAAAACCAAGACTCCTAAATATAATGTTCTTACAAAGGTTATTTCACGCGCCTTTGCGGGAACGTTTTCTTCGGTTTTGTTAATTCTTTTCTATTTTACAAGTATTTTTGCCGATATGGGCGTAAAGCCCGACTTTTGGAACCAGACAAGGGGCTACCATAACTACGGCTTTGCCTTTAACTTTTTCTGCAATACAAAATACCTTTATATGTCGCAGCCGAGCGACTACGACCCCAAGCAGATAAAGGATTATGTAAGCAGCGTTATAAGCGATACAGATAATAAAAACAACACCGATGACAATTATACAAAGCCGAATATTATTTGCATAATGAACGAATCGCTTTCGGATTTAAAGGTGCTCGGAAACCTTGAAACCAACGAGGACTATATGCCCTTTATGCGCAGCCTTACCGAAAACACAATTAAGGGCAACCTTTATGTTCCGGTAATAGGCGCGGGCACCTCAAACACCGAGTTTGAATTTTTAACCGGGCACACAACCGCATTTTTGCCCTCGGGCAGCAACGCGTATATGCTGTATATCAAAAACCCGATAGCCTCGCTTGTTTCCACGCTTAAAGGGCAGGGCTATTCCTCAGCGGCGCTCCACCCGTATTATGCCGAGGGCTGGAACAGAACCAAGGTTTACAATTATTTGGGCTTTAATAAATTTACAAGCCTTGAAAATATTATCGATATTTCCCTTATGCGCGAATATCAGACAAACGGCAGCGACCCGAATTACCTGCAATCGCTTATAGAGCAGTATTACCCTGATGAAAGCAATATGCTGATACGCCAGTATATAAGCGACTCTTATGACTATAAGCTTTTAATAAGGGATTACGAGCAGCGGGATAAATCAGTTCCCTTCTTCTGCTTTAACGTTACAATGCAGAACCACGGCGGTTACACCACAAGCTGCGTAAACTTCGACGAAAGCATTTACGCCACCTCGGTTTCAAAGCCGTATACCAAGGCGAATAAATACCTATCCCTTGTAAAGGCAAGCGATAACGCATTTAAAGAGCTTGTGGAATACTTTAAAAATGTTGACGAGCCTACGGTTATTTGTATGTTCGGCGACCACCAGCCCTCGGTTGAATCGGAGTTTATAGCCGAGGTTATAGGCACAAGCAGCCTTTCGGGCCTTACCCCCGAGCAGGAACAGAGTCGCCATGTAACGCCGTTTATAATATGGGCGAATTACGATATAGGTTCACAGACGATTGATAAACTAAGCTCCAACTATCTCTCATCCCTTGTTCTTAAAACCGCGGGCGTAAAGCTGACGGAATACAATAAATACCTATTAAAGCTTTCGGAAACGCTGCCTGTTATAGACACGGTGGGGTATATAGACAACGAAGACAACTATTACAAATGGAGCGATGTTTCCCCCTACAGTCATTTGCTCGATGAATACGAAAAAATACAGTACAACAATATTTTCGACCAGAAAAACGCCGATTCGGATATATTCTATATCAACGGTTATGTTCCAAAAGCCACCGACGAAGAATTTACCGATGAAAGCGGAGAGGAGAATTAAATGCGCAACACCTCGCTTTGCCATATAGAAAAAAACGGCAAATATTTAATGCTGCACCGCGTTAAAAAGGAAAACGATTTAAACCGCGATAAATGGGTAGGCATAGGCGGAAAATTTGAGGACGGCGAAAGCCCCGAAGAATGTAACGCGCGCGAGGTGCTTGAGGAAACGGGGCTTACGTTGCTTAACGCGCACTATCGCGGAATAGTAACCTTTGTTTCGGACAAATGGGAAACGGAGTATATGCATATATTCCATTCCGACGCTTTTACGGGCGAAATTAAAGAATGTGACGAGGGAACGCTGGAATGGATAGATAAGCAGGAGCTTTACAATAAGCCCATTTGGGAGGGCGACAAAATATTTTTAAGGCTTTTGGAAAAGCCCTCGCCTTTCTTTTCGCTCAAGCTCCAATACATAGGCGATACATTAGTAAATTCCGTTCTGCACTTTGCTGAATAGAAAGAGGAAGTTTTATGAATATATGCGTTTACGGCGCGTCAAGCAGCTCTATTGCGAAATCATACATTAACCCAACCGAAGAACTTGGTGAGAAAATAGCAAAGCGCGGGCACAACCTTGTTTACGGCGCGGGCGCGCTGGGGCTTATGGGTGCCGCCGCGCGGGGTGTTTTAAAAGGCGGCGGTAAAATAATAGGCGTTGTTCCCGCTTTTTTTAAGGTGGACGGCGTGCTTTTTGACGATTGCACCGAAATTATTTTTACAGATACTATGCGAGAAAGAAAAGGCATAATGGAGGAAAAATCCGACGCGTTTATTATGACCCCCGGCGGGCTTGGCACCTATGATGAATTTTTTGAAATTCTCACCCTGAAGCAGTTAGGAAAGCACACAAAGCCCATAGCCGTGTTTAATATTAACGGCTATTTCGACCCGCTGCGTGCAGTGCTTGAAAATGCGGTAAACAAGCAGTTTATGACCCCGCAAAGCCTGCGCCTGTGCGAATTTTTCGACCGCCCCGACCGACTGCTCGATTATCTTGAAAGCTATTCCGATTCGTTCACCTCAATCGGTGATTTTAAAAATATAAAATAATGCCAAACAGTAAAATATCCAATGTCTAAAATCTATAACGGCAGACCTCGCTTTAACAGCGAGATCTGCCGTACTTTTGTTTCTAAAAAGAAATTTTCATAAGCTTAAGCCAGCGCTTGGCGTCGTCAAGCCATTCCGCCGCGCATTTCATTTCATCGGGAACACCGTCGCAGGAAACGGCGTCCACCGTTGATGAACCGTGATACCCGAACGGGAAAATATGCAGTTCAAACGGCACATTGTGCTGACTCAGCGCACCGGCATATAAAAGGCTGTTCATTACCGGAACGCAGCTGTCGTTTGCGGTGTGCCATATGTAGGCGGGCGGAGTGTTTTCCGTTACCCTGCGGTCGCAGGAAAAATAGTTTATTTCTTCCTCGGTGCGCTCGGGCTTGCCGAGCAGATTATCAAAGCTGCCCATATGCCCGTGTGCGGGGTCGGCGGTTATTACTGGGTATGAAAGCACCGAGGCGTTTACCGACTTGCTCTCGGGGAAAACCTCGCGAACCTCCTTGCAATCATACATTGTGGAGTAATGCGCCGCAAGGTGTCCGCCTGCGGAAAAACCGATTATTGCAAGCTTTGAAACATCGCAGTTCCAATTATCGGCATTTTTGTATATAAGCTCAACCGTTGCCGCAACCTCACGCATTTGCGTGGGGAAACGGTGGGGCGCCACGGAATAATATATAACAAATACATTAAAACCATCCGGCAAAAAGTGCATTGCTATCGGCTCTGCCTCACGCTGACTGCACATAGCATATCCGCCGCCGGGGCATACTATCATACAGGGGCGTTTTCTGTTTTCCCTGTGCATTTCGGTCATATTGTACGGCAGGTACATATCCACCGTGGGGTCGCAGCCGTCTTCCCCTAAAAACGGGTATATTTCTTTAAGATGAATAGTTTCGGTTTTCATTTTCACAACAACTCCTCTATTTGAACATATTACCACGGGCGGCGTGAAAAATCAATATGAAATCAGCAATTTTGAAATTTAATTTGCGGCGTGTTTATCATCGGGTAACGGGTAAGCTCTGCCGCGTTTAAATTCTCTTTAAACATATCTATTGCGGTTATTTGCCTGTTTTCATAGGTGGTGTAATAATATATGCCGCTTTGCGCGTCAAAGCAGGCGGTGTATATTGTCTTTTCAAGCCCGCCGTTTTCGGTTATACAGCATCCGTTTTGCTGCTCTACCGAGCCTAAAATATGGAAAAGCTGCGTAATTCCGTCATATTTGCCGTTTCCCGATACAGAGTTCGCCGCAACAAACGCCGCCCTTACAAACCGCGATTGCGAGGAAAGGTCGCCCGGCAGCCCCAACGCACCCATACCGCGGCTGTAACTTTTAAGCGGCAGTGCAGGCGAAAAGCTGTTTTTAGGCGGGTACGGACTTAAAGCCATATAGTTATTAAGGTCTTGCATTTGATAATCAAACGGCGGCTCGTTTGCAAGCACATTTGCGGGGTTGCTGTGAATTATAAGTCTGCCGTTTTTCGGCTCGGCAACAACCGTTTCGTTTTTATCGGCTAAAATCCAGTGCAGTTTTGCCGCGGGCAGCTGCTCGCTGAACGGAATATTTCCAAGCGTTATTTCGCTCAAAAGCACGCGCGTCTCACCTATATCGGCACATTTAGCCAGCACAAGGGGGATAAGCTCAAATGGCGCGGTGCAGCCTTCCGTCTTTTCCGAATAAGACGCACTGTTTACAAAGTTAAGCCCCGCAATGCAAAGCCCCTTTTCGTTCGCCGCGTCGTAATAAAGCGGGTAACCGCCCGCCATATGCGCTGTGCCTATCATGGCATAGTGCGCGGCGTCTGCTCCGTATGCCGTAAAATCAAACCGAAAATTTCGGGGCGTTATTACAATTTCCTCCCCGTAGGACATTTCGTAATCAAGGTTTCTTCCAAAGTAAAAGCCGTTTTTTCTGTATGCCGCGGCAGTACACATTTATATCACGCTCCAAGACTTAAAATTCCCGTAACAGTATGTTTAATTCTCTATTTCCAAAAGCATTTTTCTGAGCTGCGTCAAATCGGCTGAATTTATTTTATTATCCGCGTTTAAATTCAAATACCAATATTTATTAATATCTTCGATTCCCTCGGAGAGACTTATTTTCATATTTATTATATCGCGTATATCAATTACGCCGTCACAATTCGCGTCTCCGGGCAAAATAACCGTTATTATCATTTCCCTACCCAATGGAGAGTAAGCATACCCCGCAGTACCGTTTATTCCTGCAGCGGCAAGCATATTTCTAAAGTGTTTTTTAAAGTTATTTTGAAATTCTTCCATATTGCCCGTAATATAAATATGCAGTTTTTTCCCGTCCGTTTTTATCAAAGCGCCTAAATCATCCGCTGAAAATTCATTAAAGATTCCGCCGTAAACCGCAAAATAATTAGCGTCGGTCGAATTACATTCGGGTATTCTATAAACGGTTGTATCAAAAGCGTGGTCCTCTTTTATTCGCTCATCGGTAATGTTAAAATAAGCGTGAAAAGTATCGCTTTCCTGATCGTCCCACGTTAAATCGACATTATAATACCTGCCGTCTATTCTTACAATATTCCAAGCGTGGTTGCCGCCCTTTCCCGTGCCCGTTACCATAAACGACTGAATACCCACCCTTTGCAAAAGATACTGAAAAGCCTGCGTATATCCGTCGCAAACCGCTCTTCCGTTTACCAAAGCACCGTATGCGGTATGAGCATATTTTTCGTTTAAATCGTAAGTTATACTTTTTGCAAGCCTGTCGTGCAAAAGCCTTTCCCGCTCAAATTCAGGCATACTCGGCGTTATTCCTTTAAGCAGCTCATCTGCGGCGGCATTGATTTTTTCCGTCTCGGCGGGCAAATTTTCTTTTGTGAAAAAATATTCCGGGGCAATAAAAGATTCACATGTACCGTCCGCATATACGTATCTTCCAGATGAAAGTGTAACCGGATTCAGCCAAAAATGCTCCGGGTGATCCGAACGGTAGGAATTAAAAATCATCCATATCTCATTTCTGTCTGCTTCCGTTCCTAACCTTATTTTACTTTCAAAGTTTTCAACCCCGCTTTTGATTGCATTATATGCCGTAAAATACTTTTCTTTTCCGATTTCGTTTTCAAGCGCTGTTTCAACATAGTATTCCGGCATATTAAAGCCGTTTGCCGTATTTTGCTCCGCCGCAACAGGCAAAGCTCCCATTGTAACCGCAAAGGCCGCAATAAGTGCGGCAAAATATATTTTGATTTTTTTCATATTTATCCCCCCTGATAATATTAACTATACTATAACATTCGGCTTAATGTCAAGCAAAGCTCGGAATAATAGCAAATTAAAAAGTAAATAATATATGAAAAGGATGTGGTTTATATGTTTCCTACCGAAAAAGAATACGGTAAAATGACAAAGCGTATCTCTCCCCCGTCAACCAAGGTTAAGGATTTTATTCTGGCTTATGCTGTGGGCGGCTTAATATGCGTAATAGGTCAGCTTCTTAAGGAATGGTTCACGGCGCTTGATATGCCAGAAAAGGTAGTAAAGGCGGCTGTGCCCTCATTGCTTGTATTTATTGCCGCGTGGCTTACCGGACTTAAAATTTTTGATAAAATTGCAAAGCGCGCAGGCGCGGGCACGCTTGTGCCCATAACAGGCTTTGCAAACGCAGTGGTATCCCCCGCGATTGAATATAAAAGCGAGGGCTTTGTTTTGGGGCTGGGCGCTAAAATGTTTACAATAGCGGGGCCTGTTATAGTATACGGCACGCTGGCAAGCGTTATATACGGCATTATTTTATATATTATGAGTATTTGCGGGTGAAAATATGAAAAGAACGGGTAAACGCACCATTATTTTTGAAAATAAACCGAGAGTTATAAGCTACGGCTCGGTGGTGGGAAAAAAGGAGCACGAGGGCCCGCTTTCAAATGAATTTGACGCCTACACTACGGATAGCTTTTTCGGCGAAAAGAGCTTTGAAAAGGCCGAAAGTAAGCTGCAAAAAACCTCCGTTCAAACCGCGCTTGATAAAGCGGGGCTGACGGCAGAGGATATAGACAATATTTTTGCGGGCGACCTTTTAAACCAGTGCATAGGCAGCTCATTTGGGCTACGCAGCTTCGGCATACCCTTTATAGGGCTTTACGGCGCATGCTCAACGATGGCGCTTTCTACCGGGCTTGCCGCCGTTTTTATAGATTCGGGTGCCGCCGAAAAAACCGTTTCGGTAACCTCCTCGCACTTCTGCTCTGCCGAGCGGCAATACCGCTTTCCGCTTAATTACGGCTCACAGCGCACCCCCACCGCCCAATGGACGGTAACAGGCTCCGGCGCGCTGATATTGGGCAAAGAGGGCGGAGATATTTATATAAACTCGGTAACATTTGGCGAGATAGAGGATTTGAATATTAAGGACGCAAATAATATGGGCGCGGCAATGGCACCCGCCGCTGCCGGCACGCTGCTTAATTTCTTTAAGGACACTAAAACCAAACCCGAGGATTACGATATAATTTTCACAGGCGACCTCGGTTATGTGGGCACAAACCTGCTTTATGAGCTTTTAGAGCGCGAGGGCGTGGATATACGCTGCCGCCACAGCGATTGCGGAACGTTGATATTCGACCGTGAAAAGCAGGACGTTCACGCGGGCGGCTCGGGCTGCGGGTGCAGTGCCTCGGTGCTCTGCTCATATATTATGCACCGCTTAGAGCAGGGTGATTTCAGTAATATTCTGTTTATGTCAACAGGCGCGCTTATGTCACCCACCTCATCCTTTCAGGGCGAGAGCATACCGGGAATAGCGCATTTGCTGAACATTAAAAAATCATCTTAAAGCGGCGGCTTTAGGCTCCCTTCTTTTGCGTTAGCAAATAGAGGGGGCTGTCAACGAAGTTGACTGAGGGGTATTCTTTCAAAGTGAAATTTTCTGCTATACTTTTTGCTTGTAACAACCCCTTCGTGTCGGACAAGCCGACCCACCGTCTCGGCTGCCGCCTCGGTCGGTGCTTCTGC
>OIYS01000614.1_pt1 | contig 23272 bp, 17 predicted proteins | sample 1588271 | NCBI WGS metagenome assembly OIYS01 (sample SAMN03283286) | human gut metagenome | biome: human-associated habitat; material: feces | host: Homo sapiens | place: Peru | collected 2012
TATTACTTCAGATAATCCTAGAAGTGAAAAACCAGAAGAAATAGTTGAACAAATAGAAAAAGGAATCACAAAGACAAAAGGAAGCTATGAGTGTATAGTAGACAGAAAAGAAGCAATAAAAAAAGGAATAGAAATGTTGCATAAGAAAGATATACTAGTTATTGCAGGCAAAGGACATGAACTAACACAAGAAATTAAAGGCAAAAAATATGAATTTGATGAACGTAAAATTGTACGTGGAATTATAGAAAATTTAAAATAAAACACAGAACAACTAAGGAGGAAATATGAAATTTCAAACCAAAATAATACTAATTTCATTGGCATTTAGCTTTATAATGGGGTTAATAACAATTCCAATTCTAAAAAAATTAAAAGTAGGTCAATTAGAAAGAAAAGAAGGACCACAGTCACACCTAAAAAAACAGGGAACGCCTACAATGGGTGGAATTATAATAATGCTTACATTGTTAGTGATGGGGGCATACATTTGCTTTAATTACTTTAAATCAGCTAATACCGAAGAACAAAAAATTGCAATACATTTAATTCCACTTATAGCATCAACAATAGGATTTGGCGTAATAGGGCTAATTGATGACTTGAAAAAACTAATAGGTAAAAATACAGATGGCTTAAAACCTAAATATAAAATGTTAGGTTTATTGATAGTATCTGTTGGATTTAGCCTATATTTAACTCAAATATTACATTTAGGAACAGATACATATATTCCGTTTTTTAAAACATCTATAAGCCTTCCTGTATGGCTATACATTCCATTTGCAGTAGTTGTAATGTTAGCGACTACAAATGCTGTTAACTTAACAGATGGAATAGACGGACTTTCCACAAGTGTAACAACAATAATAATTACATGTCTAACTGTAATAGGAATTATATTTGGAGTAAAAGAGATAACAATATTTGGAACTATACTAATTGGAGCTTGTTTAGGATTTTTAATATTCAACTTACACCCAGCAAAAGTATTTATGGGAGATACAGGCTCACTTCTACTTGGTGGTGCAATTGCAAGTATGGCGCTATATTTAAAAATGCCATTACTATTAATAATAATTGCTTTAGTGCCAGTAATTGAAACTTTATCAGTAATTATACAAGTTAAACACTTTAAGAAAACAGGAGAAAGAATATTCAAAATGACACCAATACACCATCACTTTGAATTATCTGGCTGGCATGAAAACAAAATAGTATCAGTATTTAGCTTAATAACTCTTGTGTGCTGTATAATTGGTTTATTTGCTATTTAATACCATTAAGAAAGGAAAGGAATAATGCAAAAAACAAAAAAGAAATCCGCAAATTTCATAAACCAACCATTTGACTTTATACTATGTGCAGTAATATTCATATTGTTGGCATTAGGAATAGTAATGGTATTATCAGCTTCAGCACCATCAGCATTAGCTGAAACAGGCAAAACCTATTCATATGCAAGCAGACAACTTTTAGCAGCTATTTTAGGTATATTTGGAATGTTTTTCTTTTCAAAGGTAAACTACAATGTTTATAAAAAAATGTATAAAATAGCATATGTAGTTTCTGTGCTTATATTATTACTAGTTTTAATTCCAAATGTAGGAGTTGAAGCAAATGGAGCTACAAGATGGATAAAAATTCCAGTAATAGGACAATTTCAACCATCAGAATTAACAAAAATAGGATTAATTATATTTTATGCAGGTTATTTAACAAACCACAAAGATGAATTAAGAGATTTTTGGAGAGGACTTGTAAAACCACTTTGTTTTATAGCTCCACCAATTGCCGTATTATATGTAGTACAAAACCATTTAAGTGCGTCACTAATTATTGGAATGATTACATGTATAATGATGCTGATTGCGGGAACAAGACTCGTTCATTTTATTATTGTTGGAGCAATAGGTGGAGGAGGCTTAATCTCATACCTAATATATAAAGTTAGTTCAGGTGGAGGAGATGATAGCTTCCGTATAGGCAGAATTATTTCATTCTTAGACCCTTGGCAAGACCTTACAGGAACAGGATGGCAAGTAGTTCAAAGTTTATATGCAATAGGTTCAGGAGGATTATTTGGAGCAGGACTAGGTGAAAGTAAACAAAAATATTTATATATATCAGAGCCACAAAATGACTTTATATTTGCAATAGTTGCAGAAGAATTAGGTTTTATAGGATGCCTAATTATAATGATATTATTTGGAATTTTAATTTGGAGAGGTGTACTAATTGCAATAAAAGCACCAGATACATTTTCAAGCCTGTTAGCTACAGGAATAGTAAGCTTAGTTGCAATTCAAGTAATACTAAATATAGCAGTTGTTACATCATCAATTCCAAATACAGGTATACCACTACCATTTTTCAGCTATGGAGGAACAGCGTTATTGATTTTATTATGTAGTATGCGGTATTTTACTAAACATTTCACGAGCGGGCTCAAAAGTATAAAGGGGGAACTAGAATGCGAGCAATAATAGCAGCAGCGGGAACAGGCGGACATATAAATCCAGGAATAGCAATAGCTAATAAGATAAAAAAAGAAGAACCAGACTCAGAAATAATATTTATAGGTACTAATCGTGGGCTAGAAAATGACCTAGTTCCTAGAGCAGGCTATGAGTTAAAACATATAAATGCTTATGGATTTAATAGAACAATATCATTAGAAAATATGAAAAAAATATATCAAACTTTTCATTCAATAAAAGAAGCTAAAAAAATAATAGAACAGTTTAAACCAGATGTAGTAATTGGAACAGGTGGATATATTTGTGTGCCAGTAGGGATGGCAGCTAAAAAGAAAAAAGTACCAGTAGTATTGCACGAAAGCAATGCATTTCCTGGTGTAGCTGTAAAGATGCTATCAAATAAAGCCAGCAAGATATTAGTAGGATTTGAAGACGCAAAAGCAAGATTACCAAAAGCCAAAAAAGTAGTTGTCACAGGAACACCTACTAAAGTAAAAAAAGTAGAAATATCAGATTCTAGAAAACAAGAATTATTAAAGGAAAATAAACTAGAAAGCAATAAACCAATAGTACTATTTTTTGGAGGAAGTCAAGGAGCTAAAAGTATAAATAATAGTTTATTGGAAATAATATCTAAAAAACAAAATCAAGACTACCAAATTTTATGGGCAGCAGGACCAAAACAATATGATCAGATAAAAAATGAACTAAAAGAAAAATATTCAATAGAAATTGACAATATACCAAATGTTAGCATAGTACCATACATTTATAATATGGAAGAAATAATGAATATTGTAGACTTAGTAGTCTCAAGAAGTGGAGCAATGACAATAACAGAAATAGCAAATGTAGGAGTACCAGCAATATTTATACCATTTCCATTTGCAACAGAAAATCATCAAGAATACAATGCAAAAGTATTAAAAAATGTAGGAGCTGCCAAAATAATATTAGACAAAAACTTGACAGCAGAAGAATTAAATAGTACAATATCGAACTTAGTGAAGGATAAAAAAGTTTTAAAAGAAATGGGCGAAAAAGCTCATACAGTTGCAATACAAGATGTAGAAGAAAAAATCTACAAAGAAATCAAGGAAGTTGTTTAAAGACAACTCCTTATAATTTACTAATTAAAGGAGAATTCAAATGGCAGACAAGCTAATTATTGTGGAATCACCTGCAAAGGCAAACACAATTAAAAAGTTCTTAGGTGGAAATACCAAAGTAATGGCTTCAATGGGACATATTAGAGATTTACCAAAATCAAAAATGGCTGTTGACATTGAACATGACTTTGAACCAGAATATATAAACATTCGTGGAAAAGGTGACCTAATTAAAAGTTTAAAAAAAGAAGCCAAAGCTGCAAAACAAGTATATTTGGCATCTGACCCTGACCGTGAGGGAGAAGCTATTGCGTGGCATTTAGCACATATATTAGAAATACCAGAAGATAGCAATTGCAGAGTTACTTTTAATGAAATCACTAAAGAAACTGTAAAAGAAAGTATAAAGAAACCAAGAACAATAAATATGGATTTAGTCGACGCACAACAAGCTCGTAGAGTATTAGACAGAATAGTGGGATACAAAATTAGTCCAGTGCTATGGAAAAAAGTAAAAAGAGGATTATCAGCAGGTAGAGTGCAGTCAGTTGCTGTAAAATTAATTGTTGATAGAGAAGAAGAAATAGAAAACTTTATACCAGAAGAATATTGGAATATTTATGCTTATTTATTAGAACCAAATTCTAAAAAGAAATTTCAAGCTACATTTTATGGAAAAGATGGTAAAAAGTTAGAAATACACACAAAAGAAGAAGTAGACGAAATATTAAAAAATATAGAAAAAGGTAAGTATATTGTAGCAGATGTGAAAAAAGGAGAAAAGAAAAGAACTCCTGCACCACCATTTACTACAAGTACAATGCAACAAGAAGCATCTAGAAAATTAAGCTTTACACTAAAAAAGACAATGTCTGTTGCACAAGGACTATATGAGGGCGTACATGTTGGTGAAAAAGGTACAGTTGGTTTAATTACATATATGAGAACTGACTCTACTAGAATTTCAGATGAAGCAAGAGCAGTAGCAAAAGAAGTAATTACTCAAAAATATGGCGCAAACTATTATGAAAATCGTTATTACAAAACAAAGCAAAATGCTCAAGATGCGCATGAGGCAATTAGACCAACATATATAGATTTAGAGCCGGAAAAAATTAAAGATTATTTAACACCAGACCAATACAAGTTATATCGTTTGATATATAACAGATTTATTGCAAGCCAAATGGCTAATGCTATATATGATACAGTTACAGCCAATATAGATGTAAACAATTACAATTTTAGAGCAAATGGACAAACTTTAAAATTTAAAGGTTTCATGGTTCTATATGTAGAAACTATAGAGGGAGAAAAAGAAGAGGAAGACAATTCTATTCCTGAATTAACAATTGGCCAAGAGGTTAAAAAAGAAAAACTAGAAGCAAAACAAAGCTTTACACAACCACCTGCAAGATATACAGAAGCAAGCTTGGTAAAAGTTTTAGAAGAAAAAGGAATAGGAAGACCAAGTACTTATTCTCCAACAATTACAACAATTTTGGAAAGAAGATATATTCAAAAAGAACAAAAACAACTAATACCAACAGACTTAGGCAAAATAGTAAACAAACTATTAGTTGAAAACTTTCCAGATGTAATAAATGTTGAATTTACAGCTAAAATTGAAGAAGAATTTGACGAAGTTGCAGAAGGAAAAGAACCATGGAAACAAGTTATACGCGAATTTTATGGACCATTTAAGGTGACTTTAGATAGAGTTGAAAAAGAACTAGAGCATGTTGAACTAGTTGAAGAGGTATCAGATGTACCATGTGAAAAATGTGGAAGAATGATGGTAATAAAATATGGTAGATATGGTAAGTTTTTAGCTTGCCCTGGCTATCCAGAATGTAAAAATGCAAAACCTATTATAGAAACTATAGATGTACCATGCCCAGTATGCGGTGGAACAGTGCAAATAAAGAAAACTAGAAGAGGTAAGAAATTCTACGTATGTGAAAATAATCCAGGTACTTGTGAATACATTTCATGGAATCCACCAAAACTAGGAGAACCATGGACACCTGAGAAAAAAGAAGAAAAGAAAAAGAAAACTACAAAAACAAAAAAGGCAAAAACAACCAAAAGAAAAACTAAAAAAAGAAGCTAAAAGCAACTATAAACTCAAGAATGTGACAATAGAGATATTTTAAAGTAAAATACCAAGAAGAGACTTCTAATTACTAGAAGTCTTTTTTGTGGAAATTTGTAGAAAATAATAGATTTTTGTTTACAATTTTTTAAAGTAATTATATAATAAGGTTAATTATATAAAGGGGAAATGTTAAATGAAGAAACTAAAGAAAATATTAATAATTTTAATACTTGCATTGGCTATGGTTGGAGTTAGACCTGTATTTGCTACAACAAGAATTAAAGAATATACAGATGAATATAAAAAATACCTAGAACTAACTGATGAAGAAAAAAGCAAAATATTAATGCCAAGAATGTTTGAGGTAAAAAATTCAAAAAGCAAGTATGATAACCCAATTAAATATTTAAGAAATAAACTAACAAGTTTAGAAAGCGAATTTACACTTTCACAGTACATACCTGAAAATGTTATTGTAAAGAATCAAATGCAAACAAATTCTTGTTGGACATTCGCAGCATTATCAAGTTTGGAAACTAACTTGGCACTAAATAATTATTACAATAATTTACCAACAAAGACGTATGATTTTTCTGAAAGACATATGGAATATGCAACAAGTAGAACATTTTTAAATGGTGTAAAAAATCCAAATACTACTACTAGAGAAGTGGGTAGTGGAGGAAATGAGTTTTATGCTATTCCATATTTGACAAATGGGTCTGGTGCTATAAACGAGAGTGAAATGCCATTTGAAAATAATGAGGATAAAATTAGTATAAGTAAAATACAAAATAAAACAGTAACAAGTCAAGTTTTTGATACAGTTTCATTTGAAGCGAGTGATTCTGAAGAAAATAAGAATATAATAAAAAATCATGTAAAAACATATGGCTCAGTTGCTGTTGGAATTCACGGTGCTCAAATAAATTCTGAATATTATAACAGTAGTACAGGAGCAATTTATTGTGACGATGCTGATAATGCGCGATGTGATCATGCAGTATCTATTGTAGGCTGGGATGATAATTATAGCATAACTAATTTTAATGCGAAACATAGACCAACAAACAATGGAGCATGGATTATAAAGAATTCATGGGGCACAAGTGTTGGAAAAAATGGATTTATGTATGTGTCTTATGAAGATGTTAATATATATTTACAAACATATGGAATAGTAAAATCTTCAGACCAAATAAATTACGAAAATATATACCAGTATGATTATTGTGGGGCAAATGGAACATTTGAAACAGATGGATTAAATGGTTCACCAATATATTTAGCAAATATTTTTGATAAAAAAACATCTGGAACAGAATATATAACACAAGTAGGAATTTATTCGACTGAAGGATATACATGTAAAGTATATGTGAATCCAAATGGAACAGGCAAAAATAAAAGCGATTTAAAAGCAGTTAAACTAAAAACAGGTGATTCTCAAACTTTTGATATGGTGGGATATCATACACTAGAATTCCTAAATCCAATAAGAATTAATGCCGATAGTTTTGTTGTAGCTATTGAAATAACAGGAAGTGATTCAGACAAAGTATCATATGCAACGGAGCTACAATGGGATGATGAGTGGGCAGATGTAGAAATTGAAAGTGGTAAATGTTTTGTTACTACTAAACGGTTTGAGTAATAGTACAGAATGGCAAGATCTTTCAGAGAAGAAAGCGATAAATGCAAATGGAGATATTCTTGAGTTTAAAGGAGATTCTACAATCAAAGCATTTACTGTATCAAACGCAGTAGATCACTCATTAAAAAATATTGAAATACAAACACCACCAACAAAAACAACATATTTTGTAGGCGAAAATTTTGACAAAACAGGAATGGTTGTAAAAGCAAATTACAATGATGATACATCAAAAATCATAACAGATTATACAATAACAAATGGAAGTAATTTAACATTAGACCAACAATATGTAACAATTTCTTATGAAGATAAAGAAGTAAAACAAAATATAAATGTAATAGAAAATACTCTTGAAGCTATTGTTATAGATGTTATGCCAAATAAAATTACATACTATGCAGGTGAAAGTTTTGATTCTACAGGTATGGTAGTAAAGGCAGTTTATAAAAACGGGGCATCTTCAGAAATTACAGGTTACCAAATTAGTGGTGGAACTGATTTACAACAAGGTGAACAAATTATTACAATATCATATAATGATAAAAATGTAACATTAAAAGTACAAGTATTGGAAAACACAGTTGAATCAATAATAATAGTAAATGAACCAAACAAAAAGAATTACTATGTAGGAGAAAATTTTGATAAATCAGGTATGACAGTAAAAGCAGTTTATAAAAATGGAACATCAAAAATGATTACAGACTATACAGTAATTGATGGCGAAAATTTAAGAGAAGGGCAACAATATGTAACAATTTCTTATGAAGGAAAAGAAGTAAGGCAGAATATAGAAGTAAAAAATGAACTTGCTACACTTAATAATATAACTATACAAACACCACCAACAAAAATGATATATTTTGTTGGAGAAGATTTTGACGAAACAGGAATGATAATAAAAGCAAATTATAGTGATGGAACATCAAAACAGGTAACAGATTATACAATAACAGATGGAACCAACTTACAAGAGGGACAACAAAGTGTAACAATTTCTTATGGCGGTAAACAAGTACAACAAACTATAGAGGTTAAGAGAAAAACTGTTGCCCTTAGCAGTATTATTATTCAAACACCACCAACTAAAACAAGATACTATGCAGGTGAAAATTTTGATGTAACAGGAATGGTTGTAAAGGCAAACTACAATGATGGAACATCTAAGGCTATAAGCAAATCTGAATATAGTATTATAAATGGAACAAACCTACAAGAGGGACAGCAAAGTGTAACAATTTCCTATGGTGGTAAAGAAGCAACACAGAGTATAGAAGTAGTGAAAAATAGTATTGAAAGATTGATTACTAATATTTCTGTAGCAAAATTACCAAATAAAGTTGAATATGTTCAAAATAAAGAAGAACTTGAATTGGCTGGAGGATTTATTAAAGTTGAGTACAATGATGGAAGTGATGAACAAATTCTTATGACTGATAAAAATGTTACAGTAAGTGGATTTACTAATAAAAAAATAGGAAAAGTTGAAATTACTTTAACATATCAATCTAAAAAAACTACATTTAACATTATAATTATAGAGGAAAAAACAGCAATTAATTCGGATTTTGACGATGTTAAATGTATTATACCATTGGCACAAGGATATCAATATACAAAAGAAAGTCAAAAAGATTATTATGTACTACAAATCAATCTAAAAAATGTTATAAAAGTTAAAGAAAATCAAACATTTGAGTATTATTATTATTTATCACCAAATCAATCAGAGAATGAAATTGAAGATTGGGTTAAAATAGATGAAGAACAAAATGTAGAAAATGAATTGAACTTTAAAATAAATACAAAACAAATAAAGAATTTTAAAGAAATTGTTGACGCATCTGAATTATATGTATATGTTAAAGAAGTAGCCAAAAGAGAAGGAGATCAAAGAACATATATATCTGAAGCAATAGAGATAGAAGCAGATAATGTGCAAAAAATAGAAAGCTATGTGGATGATGTATTGGTTGATGGATCTTCGACTGGAAATAATGAAAAACCAGATAATACAATAGCAGAAGGAACAATCCCACAAACAGGATTAAAGGTAACTATAATAATTGCTATGACTATTATAACGATTTCTGCAGTGGTAATATATATAAAATATGTAAAATTTAGCAAAGAGATAAAATAACCAATATTCAAAAAATAAAATGAATCCCAATGTGAAACAAGAAGTTTAAATTGGGGTTCATTTCTAGTTTAATCATAGAAAATAGAGCATATTTCTTGAAAATGGGTTTAACCTATGATATAATTACTACTTGATAAAATTTCAAGGGAGATTATTATGTTAGAGAAAGAAGAAAACTTTAAAGAAAAGGAAAATCATAGGGTATTTAAGCAGTTACTAAATAACTTTATGCAAAGTGAACAAAGCTCTAAATTTGAAGAAGAAAATATAAGTAAAAATATAAAAATTGTACCTAAATTTTTCTATGATAGCTTCAAAAAACGACTAAAAGTAGAATTTAGAATAGGTGAAAAACAGCTATATAAACTTAAAAACCTACCAGAATTCTACGAAAAAATGTTAAACAACGAAGTATATCAATATGGAGCCAAACTAAACTTTATACATACAACAGAATCTTTTGAAAAAGAATCACAAGAAATTTTATCATTCTTATTAAAATATGCCGAAATTATTAAATACAGTAATGAAATGAATTATACATATTATAGAAACAATTTTATACCAGACAATATTTTATTATCGAACTCAGGCTTAGATGACATTTTCGAAATTTTAAAAAATAAAAATGTAGCCTTTCAAATAAATGGAGTAGAAAAAAATATATATTTTGCAGATGAAGAACCAGAAATATTTTTCAACATTACAGAATTAGAAGGAAATAAATTTAAACTAAAATGTAACATTGATGTTTTTAGTTATGATATTTTACAAGGCAAAAAATATATATACTTATTATTCTCAGACACCTTATATCGTTGTGACAGAAAATTTGAAAACACTATTTTAAATATATTAGAAACCTTAAGGAAAAATTATACAAATGAAATAATTATGGATGAAAAAGAAGTAACAAACTTTTTTGCAATGATAGCACCAGAAATAGAAGAAAGTGTAGTTACAGACGATTTGCCTAAATATGTAAAAGACAAGTATATTCCACAAAAATTAGGGGTGAAGATATACTTAGATTATGATGCAAACAATAATGTTATAGCAGATATAAAATTCTGTTATGGAAAAAATGAATTTAATCCACTAATAAACCAAAGTGTTGATTTTGCCAGAAATATGATAAAAGAAAATGAGGCACTAAATCAATTTATAAAAACTGGATTTATGCTTGACAGAAAAAATGCAAGACTAATTTTAGCAAATGATGAAAAAATCTATCAATTTCTATCAGAAGAAATTGAAGACTATATGAAAAAATATGAAGTTTTGGCTACTGAAACTTTTAAGAAAAAAGAAATACGTGCTCCGCAAATGAAATCTATTGGAGTAAGAATTGAAAACAATTTGCTACAAATAGACTTATCACAAATAGGAATTGAATTATCAGATTTGTCAGACATAATGGAAAAGTATAAGTTAAAAAAGACTTTTCATAGATTAAAAGATGGAAGTTATATAGATTTAAAGCAAAATGAAACTTTGAAATTTTTAGATGACTTAAATCTAGATATGGATAACGGATTTACAAATTTAAAAGATGGAGTTATTACACTTCAAAATTATAGAAGTTTGTATTTAGAAAGATGCTTAAAAAATCTAAATAATGTTGAAGTAACAAAAGATGAAGCATATAAAAATATGGTAGAAAGCCTTGAAACAGAACAAAAAACTGTTCAAATGGAAATACCTGAAAACTTAAATGCCAGTTTAAGAACATACCAAAAGATAGGATATCAATGGCTAAAGACATTGGATAGCTACCAATTTGGTGGAATATTAGCAGACGATATGGGACTTGGAAAAACAATTCAAGTTATAGCAGTAATATTGGACTACGTAAATAAAGAAGGAAAAATGCCATCACTAGTAGTTTGCCCAAGTTCACTTACTTTGAACTGGCTAAACGAAACTAGCAAATTTGCACCAAGTTTAAAAGTATGTGTAATTAGTGGTAATGCTACAGAAAGAGCAAAGAAAATAGATAAAATACCACAATATGATTTAGTTATTACATCATATGATTCCTTAAAAAGAGATATTGAAATATATGAGGAAAAAGCCTATAATTTTAGATATATGATAGCAGACGAGGCTCAATATGTAAAAAATAACAATACTCAAAATGCAAAATCTATAAAGAAAATATTAACACAAACGAGATTTGCGCTAACAGGTACACCTATCGAAAATTCACTTTCAGAATTATGGTCTATATTTGATTTTATAATGCCAGGATATTTGTTTAAATACAGAAGATTCAAGGAATCATTTGAAACACCTATAGTCAAAGAAGAAAGCGAAGCAAGTTTAGAAAGACTTAAAAAAATGATAGAACCTTTTGTGTTAAGAAGAATTAAAAAAGAGGTACTAACAGAGCTACCAGACAAAACTATCAGCGTGTTATATAATGAAATGCAAGAAGAACAGCAAAAGGTATATTTGGCATACTTATCAAGAGCAAAGAAAGAGATAAGCGACGAGATTAAAGTAAACGGAATTGAAGGAAGCCAAATAAAAATATTAGCCTTATTAATGAGATTAAGGCAAATATGTTGTCACCCAAAACTATTTTTACAAGACTATGAGGGCGAAAGCAGTAAGCTCACACAATGTATAGAACTTATAAAAAATACTGTTGAGAGTGGACACAAAATATTACTATTTTCAGGATATACCTCAATGTTTGAAATGATAGAAAAAGAACTCAAAGAAAATAAAATATCATATTTAAAGCTAACAGGACAAACAAAAGTAGCGGATAGAATAGATTTAGTTGATAAATTCAATGAAGATGAGAATATAAAGGTGTTTTTAATATCTTTAAAAGCTGGTGGAACAGGTTTAAACTTAACAGGAGCAGATGTAGTAATTCATTATGATCCTTGGTGGAATTTATCAGCTGAAAACCAAGCAACAGATAGAACTTATAGAATAGGTCAAAAAAATAATGTGCAAGTATATAAACTAATTACAAAAAATTCAATAGAAGAAAAAATCTATGAACTACAGCAAAAAAAGGCAAAACTTGCAGACAATATGTTATCAACACAAAACACATTTATAAGCCAACTATCAAAAGAAGATATTATGAAATTATTTGGATGAGGTGTAGAAATGAAGGATTATATAACAGTAATTGGAGGAGGATTAGCAGGAACAGAAGCTGCTTACCAAATTGCAAAAAGAGGAATAAAAGTAAAGTTATATGAAATGAAACCACAAAAATATTCTCCGGCACATAGTAATCAAAATTTGGCAGAAGTAGTGTGTAGCAATTCATTCAAATCAAATTTACATACTAATGCTTGTGGACTATTAAAAGAAGAATTAAGAATGCTTGATTCACTTTTAATAAAGATAGCAGACGAAACAGCAGTACCAGCTGGACAAGCACTTGCAGTAGATAGAAAAGTTTTTTCTAAGAGAGTAACAGAAGAATTAGAAAAAATGAAAAATATAGAAATAATAAGAAAAGAAGTTGGAAACGATGCTATAACAGACAAAAATGAACTAGAAAATATGGCAGATGATGGAATTGTAATTATAGCAACAGGACCATTAACATCAGATAATTTATCAAATGAAATATTAAGCATTACAGGTCAAGACAAACTATTTTTCTATGATGCAGCAGCACCAATTATCGAAAAAGATTCAATAAATATGGATATAGCATTTTGGGGAGAACGCTATGAGCAAGAAAGAGAAAAAGATGAACCGATAGAAGAATGGCAAAAGAGAATACAGTCACAAACAGAAGCAAGTTATCTAAATCTTCCAATGAACAAAGAAGAGTATGAAGAATTTTGGACAGCTTTAGTAAATGCAGAAGTAGTAACACTTCATGAGTTCGAAAAAAAGGAAATATTTGAAGGATGTATGCCAATAGAAATAATGGCTAAAAGAGGAAAAGATACCTTGAGGTTTGGACCTTTAAAACCAGTAGGATTTACAGATAAAAGAACAGGCTATAGACCATATGCACTTGTACAATTAAGACAAGACAACACAGAGGGAAATTTATTTAATATGGTTGGCTTCCAAACTAATTTAAAATTTGGAGAACAACAAAGAGTATTTAGTATGATACCAGGTTTAGAAAATGCTAATTTTATCAAATATGGAGTGATGCATAGAAACACTTATATAAACTCTACCAAATTACTAGAACCAACATATCAATTAAAAAACAATAGAAATATATATTTTGCAGGACAAATTACAGGCGTAGAAGGATATGTAGAGTCAATTTCTTCAGGCTTAGTATCAGCACTAAATGCAATAGAGCAATACAACCAAACAAATAAAGAAGTGACATTTTCAGACTTAACAATGATAGGAGCATTGAGTAAATATATATCAACAACTAATGAAAATTTTCAACCAATGAATGCAAACTTTGGAATTTTGCCAGAACTGCCTGAGAAAATAAAAGATAAAAAATTAAAATACTTAAAACTAGCTGATAGAGCAATAGAAAGCCTAAAAACTACAATAGAATGATTGCAAATATTACATGATTGTTACAGATATATTAAATTTTAATTACAGTTTATAAAAATTTACATAATATGGTTGCCAAAAGAGGAAAAATGTGGTATAATAAAGTATGTGAAAAAATATTTCTGAAAAGGAGTAATTTATATGAAAAAAAGAGCGTTAGATAGAGTATACGAGGAATTTGAAACAAATTACAAAAAACAGATAGAAGATAAAATGGAAAAACCAAATTATAGTGGTAACGCAAAAGAAGACAGGGAAAATGAGGAAAAATACAAAGCAGAGTTTGAAGAGAAAATGCAAAAATCAATTGATGCTGATATTGAAAAAATGCAAGAGGAAGTAAAAAATATACAAAAACAAATTGCGGGAATGGAAGTATCAGAAAAAGGGCTAGATGATGAGACTAGAGAAAGATTAGAAAAAGAGATTGACAAGAAAAGCAAAAAAATAAACAATTTAGAGGGATATAGAAAAAATAAAACTCAAATTTCAAAAATTATAGACTATAGAGGAAGTTTGGAAGCAAAACTAGCAAATGTTATAGCAGTAAAAGATGATAGCAAAAAGGCATATGCTGAAGCTAAAAAGGAATTTGTGGAAGCAAGTAAGTTATTAAAAGATGAAAACAAAACTATGGAAATGGATCAAAATGAATACAATGACTTGTTAACTAAAAAAGAAAATGCCGAAAAAGAAATGAAATCTCAAAAAGAAATATTTGAAAAGGCACAAGCAAAAGCAAAAGACCTTGAAGCTAAAATAGGAAAATGCAATCTTGCTTGGAGAACATTATTTACTAACAAAACATGGGATGATATTCAACTAAGAGCAAAACAAACTAAAGGTAGGTTTACTAGAAGAAAAGACGAGGAAATAATAGAAGAGCCTATTGAAATAGAAGATAAAGAAATAAAAGAACAAATTGGAAAAAATGTAAGAAAAATTCAAGAAGAACAAAAAGAGAAAAAGAATTTACCAGCAAAAGTAACAACTTGGACTAAAATTAAAAACTTCTTTAAATCAATACCAGCTAAAATAAAAGAAAAATTTGGCAAAGAAGAAGTGGAAGAAAAATCAACAAACTCTAAATCTACTAAACAACAAAAAGATGAGTTTTTAGATGCTCTTAGACAAAATGTAGATGTTGATTATAGAGAAGCTGTAAGAAAAGCAAAAGAACAAAAATACATAGATCAACACAAAGCAAAATCAAAAGAAGAAAAATAACATAAAAAACCTTCAATTAAAAGTTGAAGGTTTTTTGCTAATATGTAAGAAAATACTGGAAAAACTGTTGACTTTTATAGAGGAAAATGATAAAATATAAACTGTTAGTGTAAAATACGCGAATAGTGTATTTCCCTAACGGTTTGTTTGTCACAAAAAAGTAATAATATAGCTTTTTTGTAGAATAGATTTTAGAAAAGAGGTGAAATTTAAGTGCCAACGATTAATCAATTAGTAAGAAAAGGTAGAAAAAGTTCTACAACAAAATCAACAGCACCAGCTTTACAACATGGTTATAATTCTATGAATAAAAGAATGACTAACAAAAGAGCACCACAAAAAAGAGGTGTATGTACTGTTGTAAAAACTGTAACACCTAAGAAGCCAAACTCAGCTTTAAGAAAAGTTGCCAGAGTTAGACTATCTAATGGATATGAAGTTACTTCATATATTCCAGGTATAGGACACAACCTACAAGAGCACAGCGTTGTTTTAATTAGAGGAGGAAGAGTTAAAGACCTTCCAGGTGTTAGATACCACATTATCAGAGGAACATTAGATACAGCAGGTGTTAAGGACAGAATGCAAGCGCGTTCGAAGTATGGAGCAAAACGCCCTAAAAAATAGAAATTTTAGTGAAAAGCTTCGTCTTGCGTTGTCAAGCGTCGCATAAAAATCTTTCGATATACAGCAGTATAATCTCAAGATTTTTAGCTAGCTTTCCTAGCAATACTTGTTTCTAATTCGTTTTAAAATATTAGTAATTTAAATTTTAATTTAGAACAAGTAGTACGAGGCAACCAAGCAAAATTTTCTGAAACTATACGTATGTATGTTGAAGAAAATTTTGTGATGGTTAACGAAGTAATACGAAGTTATAAATTGAAATTTTAGATTAATATACATATTACAAAACATTAAAAGGAGGTGCTATAACAATGGCAGAAAAGGAAGTAAGTAATATAATTAAATTACAAATTCCAGGAGGAAAGGCTTCACCAGCTCCACCAGTAGGTCCAGCAATCGGAGGAAGCGGAATAAACATAATGGATTTTGTAAAACAATTCAATGATAGAACAGCACAAATGGCAGGAACTATAATTCCAGTTGTTATAACTGTTTATAAAGACAAAACATTTGAATTTATTACTAAAGAACCACCTATGGCAGTTTTAATTAAACAAGCTGCAAAAATAGAAAAAGGTTCTGGAAAACCTAATAGAGATAAAGTAGCAAAAATCAACAAAGCACAAGTTGAAGAAATTGCTAAAAAGAAAATGCCAGACTTAAATGCAGCATCATTAGAAGCAGCAATGAGCATGGTAGCAGGAACTGCAAGATCTATGGGTGTAGTCGTAGAAGACTAAAAAATAAATTGGGAGAAGATTAAAATCTTCGTTTGAACCAAAGGAGGTAAAAATGAAAAAAGGAAAGAGATATCAAGAAGCTGAAAAGCTAGTTGATAGAAAAAAATTGTATAGTGCTAAAGAAGCATTAGAAACGATTGAAAAAATGCCAAAAACAAAATTTGATGAAACAGTGGAATTACACGTAAAATTAGGTGTAGATTCAAAACAAGCTGATCAACAAGTAAGAGGAACAACAGTACTTCCAAATGGTACTGGTAAAACTCAAAGAGTATTAGTATTTGCTAAAGGACCAAAAGCAGACGAAGCTGTTAAAGCAGGAGCTGACTTTGTTGGAGCAGAAGAATTAATACCAAAAATTGAAAAAGAAAACTGGTTTGAATATGATGTTATCGTTGCAACTCCAGATATGATGGGTGTTGTGGGTAGATTAGGTAAAGTATTAGGACCAAAAGGTTTAATGCCAAACCCTAAATCAGGAACAGTAACAATGGATGTTACAAAAGCAATCCAAGAAATTAAATCAGGAAAAGTTGAATACAGACTTGACAAAAGCAACATTGTTCACCTAGGTTTTGGAAAGGTATCATTTGGAGCAGATAAGCTATTAGAAAACTATGAAACTGTTATGAATGCTATTATAAAAGCAAAACCAGCAGCTGCAAAAGGTCAATACATTAGAAGTGTAGCAATATCTACTACAATGGGACCAAGTATGTATATTGATCAAAAATAATAAATATTGCCGAAGAAAGTAAGCATACACTTAAGTCTTACCGAGGTAAAGAGGAAACGGATTTATCCAATCAATCTTTGTCTTAGTAAGAATAGGCATTATTGATTGGATTTTTATTTAATTTGGGAGGTGAAAACATGGCAAGTGAAAACGTTCTAAAGCAAAAAGAAGAAGAAGTAAAAAAACTAGCTGAAAAACTTAAAGAAGCAAAAGTAATTCTTTTAACAGATTACAGAGGAATAAATGTTGCAGATGTAACTAAATTAAGAACAGATTTAAGAAATGCAAACAGTGAATACAAAGTTATTAAAAACAACATTATAAAAAGAGCATTAGATGCAAATGGAGAAAGTGGATTAGATGATTTATTAGAAGGACCAACTGCATTAGTAATTGGAACTGAAGATTATTTAGAACCATCTAAAGTAATTTACAACTTCTCTAAAAACAACGAATTCTACAAAATTAAAGGTGGAATTATAGATGGAAAAGTAATGACAGCTGAAGAAATTATAACTTTAGCAAAATTACCATCAAGACAAGAACTTATGGCAAAATTGGCTGGAGCTTTACTTGGAAATATTACCAAGTTGGCTGTTGCATTGGATGCAGTTAGGGAACAAAAAGCTAACGCTTAATTTTAATGAAAAACTTCGTCTTGCGTTGTCAAGCGTCGCATAAAAATCTCAGCTTTGCATACTGACGCTGTAACAGGCAGAGCCTTAACAGCCTCAGCATCGATATACACCAGTATTATCTCAAGATTTTTAGCTAGCTTTCCTAGCAATACTTGTTTTTGATTAAAATTGTGAAAATTAGAATAGAGTGTTATACTCGTTTCTGATTTGTTTAAGATTAAAATAATGGGAATAAAATTATATATATTTCCAAATTAGAAATCATATTGATTAAAATAATAAAAAAATAAAGAAGGAGGTCATTTTAAAATGGCAAAAATTGATGAATTATTAGAGACTATCGACACTTTAACAGTTGTTGAATTAGCAGAATTAGTAAAAGGAATTGAAGAAAAATATGGAGTATCTGCAGCAGCAGTTGCAGCACCAGTAGCTGGAGCAGCAGCTGGAGCAGCTGAAGAAAAAACTTCATTTAATGTAGTATTAAAAGAAGCTGGAGCAAACAAAATCCAAGTAATTAAAGTAGTTAGAGATGCTACAGGTTTAGGATTAAAAGAAGCTAAAGATTTAGTTGATGGAGCTCCAAAAACAGTTAAAGAGAATGTAGCTAAAGAAGAAGCTGAAGAATTAAAAGCTAAATTTGAAGAAGTTGGCGCTACAGTAGAATTAGCATAGTTTTATACTATATAATAAACAAAAATAGACCTATAGATGTTATAGGTTTATTTTTTTGCTCTGAGAAATTCGCTTTTTCTTGACTTTAGTAAATATAAGTTATAAAATATAAAAGCATTCATATATTTTAACAATACACAAGAAAGTGTAGCAAGTTACAAAAATGCAAAAGGAGAAATTTAAAATGGTAATAATATTAGATGCAATGGGTGGAGATAATGCACCTGATGCAACAATAAAAGGCGCTGTAAGGGCAATAAATCAAATTGAAGCAGATATTTTATTAGTAGGTAATACAGATGTTATAAATCAAAAAGTAAAGGAATTTTACGGAAAAAATGATATATCAGAAGTGTCTCCAAGAATAAAAGTACATCATACAACAGAAATGATAGAAATGGAAGATACTCCTACAGTAGCTATAAAACACAAAAAAGATTCCTCAATGGTTGTAGGCTTTAACTTACTAAAAGAAGGTAAAGGAGATGTGTTTATCTCAGCTGGAAATTCGGGAGCCCTACTTACAGGAGCAACCCTTTTAGTTGGAAGAATAAAAGGTGTAGATAGACCAGCATTAGCAGGGATTTTGCCAGCATATAAAAGTAGATTGGTTTTAATGGACTGTGGAGCAAATACAAACTGCAAGCCAATTAATCTTCTACAATTTGCACAAATGGCTAGTATTTATTTAGAAACTACAATTGGAGTAAAAGAGCCAAAAGTAGGGCTATTAAATATTGGAACAGAAGAGACAAAAGGTAATGAGTTAATGAAAGAGTCATATAAACTTTTAAAGGAACAAAGCAAAGAGCTAGGAGTTAACTTTATTGGAAATGTTGAAGGAAGAGACGCCTTTTCTGGAAATGTTGATATTGTTGTAACAGATGGATTTACAGGAAATAACTTCTTGAAAGCAGTTGAAGGATTGGGAAAATTTGTAAAGAGAACATTATCAGAAAGCTTAAAGAGGAATTTAATATCTAAAATAGCAGCACTTCCAAGTATGCCAGCGATTAAAAGGTTTGCAAAAAGCGTAGATTATAAAGAATATGGTGGAGCCTTATTCTTGGGTGTAAAACAACCTGTAGTAAAAGCACATGGAAGTAGTGATGCAAAAGTATTTGAATTTACAATAAAACAAGCAGAACAATTTGTAAAAAATAAAGCAGTTGAAAAACTAAAAGAGCAATTTACAAAAGAGCTAGAAGAACAAAAACAATAAAAATAAAATATTTTCAAAAAGTGCTTGACAATTATGCATACTTGTATTATCTTTTAGGTAAAGAAATATAAGCAGAATATAAAGGAGGTGACTTGATTATTATGAGTTCAGAGGAAGTTTTTGAAAAAGTAAAAGAAACAATTATAGAGCAATTAGGAGTTGCTGATACAGCAGTTACTACAGAAGCATCTTTTATAGATGATCTAGGAGCTGATTCATTAGACATAGTTGAACTAATTATGGCATTAGAGGAGGAATTTGATATGGAAATTCCAGATGCAGATGCGGAAAAAATAGTTACAGTTGGTGATGTTGTCGAATACATAAGAGAGCATGTTGCTTAAGAAAAAAATAATATAAAGAATGGTATAGTTATAGACTATACTGTTTTTTATTATGATATAATTTCAAAAGAAAGAGGTGGAGGAATGAATAGTATTTTAATCAAGAATGGAAAGGTGTTACTTTTTAAAGATGATGATGTAATAATTGAAAAAAAAGATGTCTTAATAGATAATGGAAAAATAACCAAAATAGAGGATAAAATAGAAGAACAAGCTGACAAAATTATCAATGCACAAGATCACATCGTTATGCCAGGTTTAATAAATACACATGCTCATATACCAATGAGCATATTTAGAGAAACTACAGAAGGATGCAAACTATATGAGTGGCTAAATGATAAAATTTGGCCAATAGAAGAAAAGTTAACAGGAGATGACGTGTACTGGGCTAGTATGCTTTCATATGCGGAAATGATTAGCACAGGAACAACTTGTGTAAATGATCAATACTTTATATCAGAGAAAATTAGAGAAGCTGCCGTAAAATCTGGGGTAAGAGCAGTAATTACAAGACCAATTGTGGATATGGGAGCAGACTTACAAGAAAGAATAAATGAATTCAGAGCATTTTATGAGTCAAGAGACGAGAATAATGATTTAATTACATATTCGGTTGCACCACATGCGTTATATACATGCTCAGATAAAGCACTAGAGGCATGTGCAGACTTAGCAAAAGAATATAACTTGCCAATACATACGCACTTCTTAGAAAGCATTGATGAAATAGAAGATATAAAAAACAAACATGGTAGACCTGCAATACAAGTATTAAAGAATTATTTTAGTGATGTACATACAATATTGGCACATTGTGTAAAACTAACAGATGAAGACATTGAGATTTTAAAAACAATGGACTGTGGAATCGCACATAATCCTATATCAAATTTAAGGTTAGGATGTAAAATAGCAGATACTACTAAATATTTAAAACAAGGTCTAAATGTTGCACTTGGTACAGATGGTCAAGGCTCAGGTAGTAATATGGATATGTTTGAAGCTATGAGAGTGGCATGTTTGGCACAAGGTGGAATACATGAAAATGAGGAAAGAATTACAGCTAAAGATGCAGTTAAAATGGCAACAATTAATGGAGCTAAATTATTGCAATTAGATAATAAAATAGGAAGTATTGAAGTTGGAAAAGATGCAGATATAATTTTAGTTGATATAGAAGAAAAATTAGATAATATTACAATGCTTCCAAATTTAAATGAAATAGCAAACTTAGTATATAATACATCTGGAAGAAATGTAGATACTACAATTGTAAAAGGTAATATACTAATGGAAAATAGAGCTATAAACCATATAGACGTAAAAGAAATTGTAACTAAGTGTAATCAAATATTAGAAAGATTAAGCAAATAAAATCTGACTGCTACTAGGTTAACTAGTGGCAGTTTTTACATCTGCTTGAAAATTATGTAAATCTGTGATATAATTTTTATATGTTGGAAAAAATCCAAAATTATTGAAGTTATATAAGGAGGAACATATCATGAAGATCACTATTACAACAAAACTGAGAGGACGGAAGGACGTTAGTGATTTAACCAAAGTATTTCTTGAACTGTATGATAGCAGCAATGCAATGGTAATCAGCAATGATGAGGCTAAGTTGGAAGTTGATTTGACCTCTTGCAACAGAAAAAAAGCCAAAAGCTTTTTCGATGAGATGCTCGCCATGTTTTATGGCGAAGAGGTAACAACGCAAGAAAAAGAGGAGGAACCTGTAACAACAACCGCTAAGCCACAAGAAGTGAGTAATAAAGAAAAGAATAGCCGAGAAATAAATAAACAAGAGGCAGATAACCATGAAGAAGAAGGTAAAACTGCTACAACAACAGATATTCGAGTAGTGTCACCTGAGAAAATTAAACTGATTGAAGGAGAAAACTATGAACAAGTACTTGAGAAAATTGCTCAAAGCAGTAGTTCATATGGCGAGTTTCTACATTCAGTAGAATTCGACCTACAATTATCAAAATTAAATCGGGACAAATTTTGGGTGCTAATGGATGGAGCTCAAGTGTTTGAGAAACCAGAAGCAATAAAATTGTCTAAAATTTTAAAAGCTGTTGAAAGTAAAGGAAAACAACTAAACAGAAATGAAGCAAATTATTTGTTTACACAAATAAAAGCAAGAACAGGCTATTCTGGTAGTGAATTCGTAAGAATTCTCTTGAAATATAGAGAAAAATACGGAGAAGAGTCGTCAAAAATAGCCATTAGACCGGCAAAGCTGAGAATCAAATGCTTACCGCAAGATGAAAAATTTGAGGAAGAATTAAGTTTGCTAGATGTGAATAAACCCCTTGAAGAGAGAGTAGCCTACATTTTTGATATTATGGGATTTCAATTAGGTGAATACAAGCAGGAAACGTACAAGTATTTAAGGGAAGACTTAATTACTTTAGTAAGTGAAGCTGTCCAGATGAAAGAAATTAATATTCAAAAAGCTTTAAGTGGCCTAAAAACCAAAAACAAATTGGTAATACGCATGGTATTGTCTGAGCAAATAAATAATTTTGCAAAAAAAATTGCAACACAGCCTCAGAATACCATTGCAACATGTACTTTCCTTAGGGATTTGCAAAGCGTTATTCTATCTAACACAGAATTAAGAGACATCAAATAATAACTTCACAAAGGGCACCGATAAATTCGGTGTCCTTTGCTATGCAAAAAATAGCTAAATTTTGTCAAAAATTTGTTAGTAGATAATTTTTTTAATAGAGAAACCGTTCAAATTTGCTAATTTGTAATATTAATGTAACATAAAAAACAACTGAATTTTTAGGTTTGATATGTGGTAATAAACTAAGTGTAAGTATACAGACAATGGTGAAAATATGCAAGAAAAAATAAATGTCGAAAAAGTCGACAGAAATTAAAGAAAAGTATTGAAAATAAAAAAATGTTATGGTATTCTTAAGTAAGATACGTACAAGTATCTTATTTTGATTTTTTTAGTAAGATAAAAATTTGGATTTAGCACATTGACTTTTTAGCTGTGTGAAAGGAGGAAAGCGACTGAACTACAGATAAA
>OIYS01000616.1_pt1 | contig 23251 bp, 16 predicted proteins | sample 1588271 | NCBI WGS metagenome assembly OIYS01 (sample SAMN03283286) | human gut metagenome | biome: human-associated habitat; material: feces | host: Homo sapiens | place: Peru | collected 2012
GCCGTTTACAATGACGAGCGCGGTTTCCTTGGTGAAGTCAGGCGCAGCGGCCTTGGTGATGCTGCCAGTGGTAGGGAAGCTGCTCTGCTCCAGGGCGTAATTCTTCGCGGCCTGCCCCATCAGGGTCACTGTGGCAGTGACGTTCTTGCCGCTGCCCACACTGGCATCGTCAAAGCTGGCGGTCACGTTGTAGTCTGTGTCTCGCTTCAAGGTCACGTTGTCGAAGGTCACGCTGGAGATGTCCGCGTTTGTCGTGCCATCATAAGGCTTGGACGCAGCCGTTACCCCGGTGATCGTCAGCGGCTTCTTCCCAATGCTGACCGGCACGCTGGCGGGTGCGGTATCGTTGTGGTTTGCATCGCCAATCACCCGATACCACACGGTATATGCTCCGGCATCGGTGCCGGTAGGGATGTCCTGGCTGTATGTGCCGTTCTCGGTCAGGCTGTACTGCATGGTGCCATGGTCCGTCATGCCCGCAGTAATCAGCGCCTGCTCCTGTCCGGTATAGGTCAGATTTTCCTGCGCCGTGGGAGCGGTGAAGGTGGGGGTAGCCTTGTTCACCTTGATGGTCACAGTTCCGGTCGCGGGGGCGTATTCCTCGTAGCCCGCAGCCGGGGTGAACGTCCATTCGGCCTCATAGCTGTCGCTTGCGTCTGGCTTGACTGTGCCATTTTTCCACGCGAACGTGCCCTTGACCTCTTCTCCGGTGCCGGGGTGTTTCATCGTGCCGGTGGCCGTAAGCTTACTTTCGTTCAGCGTCTGACCGTAGGTGATCTCCGATGCGCTGACGGTGACGCCCGATGCATTGAGGGGGATCCTTGCGCTAATGACGACCTTGATGGTAAACTCGAACTTCTGATAGTTCGTGGTCACAACCGGGACAGTTATCGTGCCGATTTGTGTGTTAACATCTGAGGTGTGCGCAGACACAGTAGGCAGAGTCAGAATGCCTTCCTTTGACACGGACATACCGTTGTTGCTGTCGAGGTAGGTGCTATCCGTAAAATGGTAATCACACCCTTGATACTGGATATCGCCATACTCGCAGCCCTCAGACAGCTCCGGCAGGAGCGCGGCCAGATTGAGCGTATAGGTCTTTGCCAGATCGTTGAAAACAAGCTGCGTGATCTCACCCGGCGATTTCACAGAGGCCTGATTGATCTTGAAGGCCTTATCCTCCAGCTCCGCGCCGTTCAGCGTAAAGGCCTTTTCCGTCGTGCCGTCTTCAAAGGTATAGTTCGTATCTGTCAGCTTGACGGTGAAGGAGATGTTCTTTTCTGTTTCGCTTGCGTTGGCGGAATCATACTTGGCGTCGGTCAGCTCGAAACCGTTGCCCTCCGACAGAGGAAGCGGCAGTCCGGCCTGATAGCCTGCGGAGCCTGCTGCGCTTACAAGCGAAATCTTGCCGTCGGGCAGATCGGTCGTGCCGTCGTAAGCCTTGATCACGTCTCCGACCTCGACCTTCGCCTTGTGCGGAACGATTCTCCATTCGGCGGTTTTCGAGCCGGTGTAGTCGCTGCCTTCGACTGCCTTGATGGTCAGCGTCTGGGTGCTTACGCCAGCAGAGGAAGCAGTGCCGCTGGCGGTGTAATCAACGCCCAATTTCAGCGTCTTGCCGTTGTACGTTACGGTGAAGCCCGGCGCGGTAGTGGTGGAGCGATAAGGCTCATAGGTGCTTTCGTTGCTGCTGCGGAAGGTGATCTCGGCATTGCTGAGATTCGGCTTGGTGACGGTGAGCTTTTTGTGGCTGCTCGTCACCGAGTAGCCGTCCTTGGAAGCGGTGAAATAAATATCGTAGGTTCCGATTGTGTTAGCGTCGAGGTCTACGACATAGTACCAGGTGGTGCCGATTTCCTGATATTCACCTGCCCGCTGGGCGTATGTGAACTTACCGTCGCTCCCGCGTTCTCCGACGTAGAAGGTCACCGTCGCGTCCTTTGTGTTGCAGCTGGCGCAGAGCTGGACGGTCGTGCCGCGCTCCACCTTGTTGCCTTTCACGTTCGTCCCGTTGACCTTAAACGCCAAGTTCTTGCGCGTGATGGGCAGTCTATTGATGATAACATTGTTCAACTGCGAACCGTTGACATCATTCGGGGCGTACCACGTGTGAGTGCCGTCCGCGTTGAGCACCTTGTATCCAAGTGCTGTGTCATTCAGAATATTATTCCACGTCGCCCCCTCTGCCAACATCAATGTGCCGATCACGGCGGGATATCCCGACCCGGCGAGTTCCGCGCCATCGTAAGCAACGACCTTATCAATACTGGCCGTGGTCGTGTTTTGCGTATTGCTCAAAGTGGTGGTGATATAGTCACCCTTGATGCCCTTGACCGTCACCGTGCCCGTGATGGAATGGCCATTCAGGTCAAGTGCCGTGTCCTGCGTGCCGTTGATGGTATAATCGCCGGTCACGTCGGCCAGCAGCTTAAATTCTGCGCCGCCGTCTCTGTCTGCGTCAAGGGCTGTCTGCAAATCAGCAAATCTCCGCCACGGGCGGTTGCCCTCGCCATTGTTCAAGGCTGTTTCAGCCACCGCGGGCGCGTTGCAGTAGGGGCAGTTGGTGCCATCAAAGCCGTTCTTGCCGCCGTGGCTGCACAACTTTACCACCAGGTCGCAGGTCTGGGAAGCGGCTTCCTCCAGCGTGAGCTGCGTGTCACCACGATAGTAAGCCAGTCCCGCCTGCCCGGGAAGCAGATTGCCCAATGTGATGCTATTATTCAGCCGCAGACCGCTTCTCGAAATCTTTCCGCCGTACAGCTCGACTATGCCGCCCCAAACCTCCAGCTGGAGCAAAGTGGTATTGTCATTCTCCGGATTGAATACCAGTGTACCGCCGTCCCGCACGGTCACTCCCACCGCGCCGTTGCCGCCGCTGCTGTCAATGACCGTCAGTTTACCGGTGCGAACCTGGCTCGTGGCCGTAAGGCCGCCGACATTCAAGCTGTATCCGCTCAGACTGTGTCCGTCCAAATCCAGCGTGAGGGTCTTGCTGACATATATGCCGTCAGGCAGCATCTCGTTTGCCAACAGCTTGACGGTCTGACCGTCAGCTGCCGCATTCAGCGCGGACGGCACATCGGTATAATAGGTTTCGCCGATGCCAGCCGCGAACTGTGTCCCGCAGACCGTGCACTTGCCGTCTTTGTTGATGGCGCTTGTGCCGTCTGTGTTCGTGTGGGTGCAGGAAAAGCCGCAGGCGCACTTGCTGTTCACCATGGTGTGAGTGTGTTCCTTGACGGTTACGTCGGCCAGCTCCGTTGCATTGCCGTCCTGCACGTCGTCGCCCTTGTAGAAAGCGTGCACCTTCTGCGTATCCAACAGGGACATGAGCGGCTGCAACTCTTCTGCGATTTCGCTCTTAATGCTTTTGAACGTGCCGCCGCTGATGGCGATGGTTCCGTTGCGCGTGAACTGCACCTCGCCAAACGTGCCGTCCGTAATTTTCAGCGTAGCGCCGGAATCGACAACCCATTCACCCGCGTGATTGGAACCGCCGTTGACGGTGACGGAAGCACCCTCCAATACGGTGAGGCCATACACCGTGCCGTTGCTGACGGTCACAGAGCCACTGTTCGCGTCGCAGAGAAGTCCCACGCATCCTGAACCGCCAATCTCGCCGCTCCGGATGTCCAGTGCGCCGGCCATGAACATGAGATTTGAAATTCTGCCGTAAGCGGCCTCGCCTGTAACAGTCAGGTTGCCTGTCGCGAGAGTTTCTTTTTTCTGCGTTTCCTCGTTAGTCTCTGAGAATCCAACCTCGAGGTAGTCGACCGTCTTGTGGTTCAGATCGAGCGTCAAGGTTTTGGTGACAACGGGTACGATGGAAGCATACTGTTCGAACGTAAAATCTTCCCCGAGCGCATTGAGGGCGTCTGCATCCGTCACATGGTTGGCCAGCAGCCTGACGGTGTCGCCGTCCTGCGCCGCGTTCAGCGCCGCCGGGAGGGATTCGTATGTACCGCCATCCGTGCCGTCCGCTCTTGTCACCGAAGCGGCCTCAACGACAGGCTCGTTGACCGTGAGTTCCACGGTTGCTGACCTTTCCTCTTTGTAGTTCTTGGTCTCGCCGGTCTTGGCATAGACGTAATATGTGCCGGGTTCGCTGATTGCAGTGTTCTCGTCGATTTTGGGAACTGCCTCACTGCCTTCAAACTCCAAATATCCAGAATTGATCGGCGCATAGTAATATGTCACCTCGGCGTCTTCCGGAGCACCCTCGACAGACAGAAGCGGAAGAAGCTTTTCGCCCACCGTGCAGGTCGTCTTGGAAAGAGATACGGCCAAATCGGGATAGGCCTTGTTGATGTTGCCGCCGATCTCAAATTTTTCTTCGCCCGCCTTGAGCTTGTACTTTACCGCGGCTTCGCCGATCAGCGCGATTTCCACAGTGACGGTATGCCATCCCGCGTCCGCGGAATCGAACGTCTTCTTGGCGGTAAAGCCCGTTCCTTCTTTGAGTTTGATTTCATTTGTGCCGTCTGTAAACGTCAAGTCGATTGGAATCGTGCCGCCGTCCGTCGTGCCGTCATAGCTGCGGCCAATGGAATCGGGCTTGCTCACGCACCAGATCTCCGTCCGCGTGTCTTCTTCGGGGATATACGTGCCGCCGCCCCCTTCTGCCGGACCACCTGGGGGCGTATAGATCCCACCACCTTCGCCGGTCGAACCGCCGGGTGGTACAAGGACTCCACCGCCCTCGCCACCGGTCTCGCCGCCGATGACACCGTCAGAAATGCTCACGTCCCCACCCTCGGCAAAAGCCGATGTCGGCAGGAGCGTCAGGCAGAGTGTGAGCGCCAAAAACAGACTTAAAATTCGTTTTTTCATAGGATCCTCCTGTGTGAAAAAAGTGCGGTTTTCTATCGTCAGCCCGGTAAAATCCGGGCGGGGGTTTACCGTTCTTCCGGGATAAGCCGCAGACGCTTCGCGGCGGTTTTCGCCTCGCTTCGCCGCCGGACGTCCAGCTTATCCAGAATGTGGCTTACATGGGTCTTTACCGTGGGCAGCTTGATGTCCATGATCTGCCCGATCTCCGCGTTGCTCTTGTCGGCGCAGATCAGGTGCAGAATTTGCAGCTCCGTGGGCGTCAGGGCTTCCCCCGGCGCGAGGCGCGGTTCCAGAAAGCGGGGGTAATACGCCGCCTGCAAGCGCACGTCGTCCATCAGCTGCTTTTTCCACCGGGCGCTTCCGCTCCAATCCAGCCGTTCCAACAGGGGCAGCACCGCCGCGCCGTAGACGCTGACGGTTCGGATGAAGTGGTATTCCGCCGCGGCGTTCAATGCGCCAATCAGGCGCTGTCGCCATGCTTCGTCCCTGCTTCGGTACAGGGCGATGGCGGCGAGGATGTTCAGATGGATGCCGTCGATGTGCCGCCCGCAGCTGCGGACGTAATCTTCCAGCGGGGAGAGGGTCAGCATCGACGCCCCCGGCTTCCCGTCCGCCAGCTCCACCATGGCCTGCGTGAGATACTGGTAGCGCTTCATGACGTTTACCCGCATGGGGTCTCTGGGCGCTTTTTCCCGATACCATGTGTCCGCGTAGTCCAGATCGCCGGTATGGAGGGAAATTCGGACGAGCATGGCGTCCATATTGGGCAGGAACCGCTCCCGCCCTTCCTCGGCGAATTTTTCCCGGAGGGATTCGATCGTCCGATAAGCGTCCTCGCTCTGCCCTGCCGCAAGAAGGCTTCGGGCCAGCAGACCGTTGATGGCGAATTCCATGTCCGGCGTGCCGCGCTGGCGTATCTCGCTGACGCGGGGGATGATGGTCAGCATCCGGCCGGTGATATTTTCACCCTTTTCAAATTTGCTTTCGGCAATGGCACAGTCCGCAAGGCCAACACCGTCCCGCCCCAGTATGGCCTCCACCGGGACGCGGAGCGTCTGGTAGAGCAGGTCGTCCCGTTTGCTCCAGACGGAAAAGTCCTTGCCGCCGTTCATGACGCTGGGCAGGGCGCTGGTGACGGAGAAGGAGGGGAGTGAGACCTCCTTATTGGTCATCAGCCGGAACACCGCGGGAATGGTCTCCGTCAGCCCTTCCACGCCCCGCTGAGGCAGGGAGATGTCCAGCCACGCCAGACGGCTGCGGGCCTGCTTGCCTGCGGCGTCGTCCCTGCCGCACCGCTTTCCGAATTCCTGCAATTCGTGATACCAGTGCTCAGAGCCTTCGTAATCCATGGCCAGAGCGCACAGCATACTCATGCCCTGCATCAGCGCGGGGGAAGCCGCGATCTCCGCTTCCGGGAGACTGCGGTAGTATTTTTCCATTTCGCTGTAATGCCCCATGCCGGGGTGCAGCTCCGCGTTGCGGATGAGAAGCTCGGAGACCTTGGCGTGGTCGCCGCATCTGGTGTAGCATTCCAGCGCGTGGGCGTAATCCTCTTTCAGCTCGTAGTAGAGCGCGCCCCGGCTGAAAAGCGCCCGGCGCTTTTCCTCGCTGTATTCCCGCTCCATCTCCCACAGCAGGAAGCTGCGGAACTGCGGCCAGAAGCGGAAATGCTGCACGTCGTCATAGCGGAGCATGGTGGTGTGGCTCAGGAGCCAGTCCAGCCGGTCGCCCGCGTGGGGGTCGCCGCTGACCATCCGCGCCATTTCCAGATTGAACCGTTCAAAGGGCGCCAGCTCCAGCAGAAACCGCCGCACGGGAAGGTCGAACCGCCGGTAGATCGCAGCCTCAAAATAGGAGAACACCTCCCGGAATGCCCGCGCCACGACCTCCGGGCCGAAGGGCCTCCCGCCGGACATGCACCGGGCGGTGACGGCGACGCCCAGAGGGTAGCCGACGGATTCTCTCAGAATACCGCCGATCTCGCTGTCCGTCACGGCGACGCCGCAGCCGGAAAAGTATTTGCAGATATCCTCCCGGTCAAAGAGCAGGTCGTCGGCCTCCAGCGTGGTCATCAGGCCGGAATACTGGAACGCCGTCAGATATCCGGGCGGCGCGCCCCGGGAGAGAAGCAGGAAGCGTTTGCCCGGGTCGGAGCGGATCAGCTCGCACAGCGCCTGCCCGCCATCCTCCGTCGGTATCATCTGAAAATCGTCAATGAGCAGGATTTCCCACCCATCCGAAAGGGCGGGAAGGGCAAAATCCGCCGCGCCCGCGTTCAGCCGCAGCACATCCCGTCCGGAGAGCAGGGCATCGGACAGCGTGCTTTTCCCGAAGCCGCAGGGCGCGCTGAAAAAGAGGACGCGCCCGCGCTCCATAAAGCTGTCAAACCGCTGCCGGACAGACGGCTTCACGATAATGTTCCCGGTCACGTTCTCCCTCCTTTTCGCCGGCAAAGGGACATACCCCGTGCCATACGCATTCCAACACCATTTTATCTTTATTATACATAACCGCCAGAAAATGTAAATCATGCCAAAGTATGATACGGGGTGATTTTTGCTGTTTCCTTTCCGCAGAAACGCAAAACAGACGGATACATTTTTGCCTTGAGAGGGCGAAAAACAGGAACCCCCGCCGGAAACTGTCAGACTTTGGCAGTCCCCGGCGGGGGGTGAAGGTATGATGGATGTGATCTATGGAGCGATAATACCGCGCCCGCATCATGGCGGAAATGAGTCAGGAAATCATTTGCCGGAAAAGATGACCGGCCTGTTCTATCAGACTTCAGGTGCCGTATTTCGCAGGCGACCCATCATGCCTGCTCAAACAGCGGCTTTATCTTCTGGCGGTAGATTCTGGTGAAGCAGATAAACGTCACCGTGCCGCTGACGATTTCCGCGATGGGGAAGGCCAGCCAGACTCTCTGCACCTCCCCTGTCAGGCTCAGCAGATAGGCCACCGGGAGCAGTACCACCAGCTGACGGCACAGGGAAACAATGGTGGAGTAAATGCCGTTGCCCAGCGCCTGGAAGCTGGCGCCCAGCGCAATGCAGATGGCCGCAATGGGGAAGCTCCAGCTGATGGTGCGCAGAGCGACCCGGCCGATTTCCAGAAACGCCTGAGAGGGGTTGAACAGTCCCAGCAGCACATCCGGGAAGAACTGGAACACCAACAGACCCACCGTCATGAGACACAGCGCCGCGGTGCAGGAAATTTTCAACGTTTTTGTGATCCGCTGGGGCTTGCGGGCGCCGTAGTTGTAGGCGATGATGGAAATGGTAGCGTTGTTCAGGCCGAACAGGGGCATGAAGAAGAAGCTCTGGAGCTTGAAATACACGCCGAACACGCCGGTCGCCGTCTCGGCGAAGCCCTGCAAAATCTGGTTGATGCCGAAATTCATCACGGAGCCAATACCGTTCATAACGATGGAGGGAATGCCGACCGTCAGAATGGCGGCCACGGTCTTGCCATCCAGCGGAAGATACTTCTTGTGCAGCTGTACCTCCGGGTTGAATTTCAGGTTGAAAATGATGACCATAATGCCGGACACCCACTGGCCGATCACCGTCGCGATGGCCGCGCCGGCAATGCCCATGGCGGGCAGGCCGAACCATCCGTGGATGAGAATGGGGTCGAGAATGATGTTGATGATCGCGCCGATGGACTGGGTGATCATGGTATGCACCGTCCGGCCGGTGGATTGCAGCAGCCGCTCGCCCAGAATGGATGCGAAGCAGCCGACGCTAAACACGCAGCAGATGCTGGTGTAGACAATGCCGCCCTCCACGGTCTCCGGGTTGTCGGACTGAATGGCAAAATAGGGGCGCACGCCGAACAGACCGAACAGCACGAACAGCACCATGGCAATGGCCATCAGCACGATGCCGTTTCCGGCGGCGCGGTTGGCGGCCTCCTGATTTTTCTCACCCAGACTCTTGGAAAGCAGGGAGTTGACGCCCACGCCGATGCCCACGGCGAAGCCGATCAGCAGGTTTTGGATGGGGAAGGACAGCGACAGCGCCGTCACCGCGCTCTCCGACACCTGAGAGACGTAGATGCTGTCCACCACGTTGTAAAGCGCCTGCACCAGCATGGATATGACCATGGGCAGCGCCATGTTGGCGATCAGCTTCCCGACGGGCATGACGCCCATTTTGTTTTCCTGTAAAGTAGCTGCAGTCATAATTCTCTCCAAATCAAAAATCGTTTACAGTATAGTGTAGCAGATTTTTGCCGATTACGCAAGTATCCGGAGTAATTCTGCCGATCAATATGCCCTGAACGCAAAGAAATGCCCCGCCGCTTTACAAGCGGCGGGGCGGATGTACCCCAATTACAGATACTGCTTTACAGCCTCGGAGGCGTTCGCAGGGTCTTCGGAGATGGTCATGGTGATCTCCATATTGTTGTCGGCGGCGAACTTGGCGCACCAGGAGACGAACTCCTCAGCCGCGGCCTTATCACAGCCGATGGTCTTGTACAGATTGTCGATAAAGACGTTGGTGATGTCGAAATTGCCTGCGTGCAGGCCGCTCAGGAAGCCCTTGAGCATATCGGGGGTGGAAATGCCGTATTCCCGGGAATCCACCAGGCGAACCTTATAGGTTACATCATAGGTCAGCTTCTTGCCGTACTCAATGCAGACGACATCGCCGTGGGCGTCCGCCACAGCCGCATTGATGGCATCGATCAGCTTCTTGGTCTTGCCGGAGCCTTTCAGGCCCATAATAACATGAATCATAGGAAAGTCCTCCTTTGCTTGCCAGCATATTGGCTTATGCACATTCTACCAGCAATCGCGATAATTTGCAACTACTAATTTGCAGATTAGACAAATGTTTTTTCTGGAAAAAACACAGGGCGGCAAATGGGTGGGGCGGAGCAGACAGCTGACAGGCACTGCGGGGTAATGAACGGTACCCCCTTGCCTCTCTCTTTGGGAGAGGTGTCTGAGCGAAGCGAAGACGGAGAGGGGAAATCAAGGTGCAACACCCTCTCAGTCACCTGCGGTGACAGCTCTCCCAAGGGGAGAGCCAAGGGGCTGCGCTAGTCCGTATCCGGGCGCGCGAAATAGTCTTCCTTCGTGATCATCATCTGAAGAAAGCCATCCTCCATGCCCAATTCCCGGAAGCCTGCCCGGCGGTGGGTCTCCCATGCGGAAATTTCATTCCGGGCGACCTCAAAATCGTTGTGTATTCTGGAAATGCCGCAGTCCCGGAAGGCGTGCTCCAGCATGAGCTTCAGCGCGGGAACAGCATATCCTTTCCCGCGATAGGGGGCATAAAGCACAATGCCCATGTCCCACCAGTCCTTTGCGGGGTTATAGTGGAAATTGACGTCGCCGATCCACGCGCCGTCGGCGCTGCGCTTTATGTAGGCATAGAACCGTTCCGGCTCCTGTCCTACCATATTCTCATACCATGCAGGCAAAACCGCATCGGGATAATCGATACAGCCGGTATCCCGGTGATAACCGTCATAGTTCACGTCCCAATTCGCGTTGTAGGACATGGTTTCGGGGTCGGACATCATTTTCTGATAGAACCAAAGGTCTTCGAGCTTCGGCACATATAATTCAAGCTGCTCCATAAGCGTCCCCTCCCTGCGGCATGTTTTTTGAAGACAAACATAGGGCGGGAAGTCCCGCCCTATGTAAGCAAAACTTATTTCTCGTAGCCGGGCTTGCCCAGAAGCTGGAACATGTTGCGCTTGTACAGCTCCACACCGGGCTGGTTGAAGGGGTTGACATCCAGAATGTATGCGGAGACGCCGCAGCACAGCTCCAGGAAGTAGAACAGCTCGCCCACCTTCCGGTCGTTCAGCTCGCCGCAGTCCATGGTGATGACAGGCACGCCGCCGTCCACATGGGCGGCCACGGTGCCGAGGTACGCCTTCTCATCCACGAAGTCCAGCGTCTTGCCTTCCAGATAGTTCAGACCGTCCAGATTCTTCCAGTCGGAGCCGATGGTGTACCGGGCGGCGGGAGGATCGAAGCGGACCATGGTCTCAAAAATGTTCCGCTGACCCTGCTGGATCATCTGACCCAGAGAGTGCAGGTCGGCGGTGAACTCGGCGGTCACGGGGAACAGGCCCCTGCCGTCCTTGCCTTCGGACTCGCCGAACAGCTGCTGCCACCAGCCGCCGAACATCTTGAATCCCGGCTCGTAGCTCTCAAAGATCTCCATGGCCTTGCCGTTGCGATACAGCAGGTTCCGCACGGCGGCATACTGCCAGACGGGGTTCTCGAAGGAACGCAGATTGTAGCTTTCCTTGGCGTCGGCAGCACCGTTCATCATCTCCATGATGTCGATACCGGCCACGGCCAGGGGCAGCAGACCCACGGGGGTCAGCACAGAGTAGCGGCCGCCCACATCAGGCGGGATGACGAAGGTTTCCCAGCCCTCTTCCGTGGCCATCTGGCGCAGAGCGCCCTTGCAGGGGTCGGTGATGGCGTAGATGCGGCTCTTGGCGCCCTCGGTGCCGTACTTCCGCTCCAGCATCCAGCGCAGGGCGCGGGTGGCGATGGCGGGTTCGGTGGTGGTGCCGGACTTGGAGATGATGGCGATGGAGAAATCCTTGCCCTCCAGCAGCCGGGTCAGCTCGTTCCAGTGACGGGTGCTCAGGCCGTTGCCTGCGAAGAAGATCTGGGGGTTGCCCTTGCCCTTACCGATGTTGTGGTTGGGACCCTGCAGCAGCTCGATGGCGGCACGGGGGCCGAGGTAGGAGCCGCCGATGCCGATGACCACAAATACGTCGGAATCGCTGCGGATTTTCTCCGCCGCCCGCTGGATGCGGGTGATTTCCTCCGTGGCCTCCCGGACGGGCAGGTTCTGCCAGCCGAGGAAATCGTTGCCTGCGCCGGTGCCGTCCGCCAGAGTGGTGTGGGCGGCGGCGACTTCCTTTTCCATGGCCAGCAGGTCGGACAGGGTGACCTGACCCCATACATTGGAGATATCAACTTTAATCATGTCGTGGGACACGTCCTTTCGTTTATCTATGTGATTCTCTCATATGTTACCGCAAATTCGCCGGAAACGCAAGCCCCTTCACAAAAAGTTTCCATGGGAACTGTGCCAAACTTTTTTATATTTTCCACTGGTAATTTTGCACGAATTATGTATAATGGAGAAGAACTTCATTATCACGCAGGAGGAACTGACTATGAAATACGGATTTGGCATCGATCTCGGCGGCACCACCGTCAAGATCGCCTATTTTGATGAAACCGGAAAAATGCTGGAAAAATGGGAAATTCCCACCGATACGTCGGAAAACGGCATCCGGATACTGCCGGATATCGCGGCGTCCGTCCGGGCCTTTCTGACCGAACGGAAAATCGCGGATTCCGACATTCTGGGTCTCGGCATTGGTGTCCCCGGTCCCGTCAACGCAAAGGGCGTGGTGAACCGGTGTATCAATCTGGGCTGGGATGTGTTCAACATCGCCCAGAAGCTGACCGAGCTGACCGGCTTCCCCGTAAAGGCGGGCAACGACGCCAACGTGGCGGCGCTGGGCGAATTCTGGAAGGGCGGCGGACAGGGCTGTGACAACATGGTCTTCGTCACGCTGGGCACCGGCGTGGGCGGCGGCATCGTGGTGGAGGGGAAACTGCTCCACGGCGCCCACGGCTCCGGCGCGGAGATCGGCCACCTCGTCCTGAACCGGGACGAGACTGTCCCCTGCAACTGCGGAAAGCGGGGCTGCGTGGAGCAGTACTGCTCCGCCACCGGCATCGTTCGGCTGGCCCGGCGTCACCTGGCGGCCACCGATGCCCCCAGCAGCCTCCGCGCTCTGGAAAACATAACCTGCAAGGACATCTTTGACGCGGGCAAGGCCGGGGACAAAGAAGCTCTTGCCATTCTCGATCTGGTCTACCGGTACATGGGCGAGTTCCTGGGCAACGTCTGCTCCGTGGTAGACCCCGAGGTGGTGGTCATCGGCGGCGGTGTCAGCAAGGCCGGGCAGGTGCTTCTGGACGGCATTGTGCCCTACTTCAAGAAGTACGTCTTCCACGCCGCCTCCGGCGCTCGGTTTGCTCTGGCCTCTCTGGGCAACGATGCCGGCGCCTACGGCGCTTTCAAGCTGGCACTGGATGCCTTCGGAAAGTAAGTACATAGGAAAAACCCGGAAAGCCTCGGCTTTCCGGGTTTTTTAGGTTCCAAAGCGTTCCAGAAATTCCGGCGACCGCCACCAATAACGGCTGCCCCAATTCTCGTAATTCCACGCGTCCATATAGTCGTTGCACTCGTAGTCTACATAGAAAAGCATCCCGTCCCGGACGACAAAGTTTGTGGGGAAATAGTCGATATTGGTATTTGCCGGATACAGCAGACGGCACATGGCCTCAATCTGCCGATAAAAGCTTTCCTCCATCCGATCGGCCAGCACATAGCGGTCAATGGTGTCCCCGGGAATGTACTCCTTCAGAATTCTTTCCCCGGTCTCGTCCACCGCCAGCAGCTCCGGCATGGGAATGCCGATGGCCTTCAGCCGGGCATAGTCCCGGCGCTCGGAGGCCAGCTTGTCTCCAAACTGGTAATAATCGCAGGGTTCGTGGTGAATCTGCTTGATGACGTACTCCCCCGCCCCATCGGAAACCAAGTAGGAATAGCCTCCCTTGCCCTTGCCCAGAAGCTTCTCCACAGAATAAGCCTTTTCGTTAATCGTCAGTTCCATAATACCGTTTCTCCACCTTTACCGCCAGAGCCCGCATGAAAAGGGTCAGTGCGGATGCCGCCAGCAGGCAGGCGCTCATGACGCTGTAGGCAAATAGCGCCTCGTTGCCCCGGCGCTGAACGTAATACTCCATGTACCCGGCCCCGGTCAGAGCCAGGGCGATGAGCAGCCACAGGAAAATGTTCCAGGCCCGGAAGCCTCTGGCCTTCACCATTCGCCGGGCGAACACCACCACAGCCAGGGCAAGACCCAGAGCTCCCAGCACCTGCACCACACTGACAAAGCCGTTGCTCCGGAAGAACAGGGAGTCATAGCGGGTGCTGTCCAGCACCACCTGGGTGCAGCCGTAGAGCATCAGAAAAATCAGGCAGGTATCCCCGTCCCGAAGCTTTCCCCCCTTCTGCCCCCGCAGATAAAAGGCCGCCAGAATCACAAACAGTACAAAAGCGGCGATAGACTGGAGGGCGAAGGTGGCCAGCCGGTACTCCACCGCCCCGGAAACCGCATTGCTCACGGTGCTGGCAATGGGCAGACTCCGGAAATTTGCCAGCACCTGCCCCCGGTCGGTGGCATTGAACAGAGCGGAAAGCCGCCCCACCACAATTCCCGCGCAGCCGCCCAGGGACAGGGCATCCAGCATTTCCGGCAGATTCCGCTGAAGACACAGAATTCTCGTCAGACAGGCGGCCAGGGTGCAGCCCAGAAAGGCTCCCATGAGCGCAAAGCCTCCGCCGGAAAAGTCCGTCATCGCCGCCCGGAAGCTTTCGTAGCTGTCCGCCTGACAGTACCAGTGGAAAAACCGAGCCAGCACCAAGCTCAGCAGGATTCCCACCGGCACCGCGGCAAAGCCCGCCGCGGCGTTGCCGCTTTTGCCGAGATAGAAGGCCAGAAAGAAGCAGACGGCAACGATCGTCCCCAGGGTCAGAGCCAAACTGCACCAGTAGATGGGGGTGCCGCCTGCATACAGGGCAACCTTATCCATTGTCCGTCCCTCCCTCCGGCACTGCCGTGGCAAAATAGATGATATCGCTGATTTTCCGCTGCTGACCGTAGACAGGCCGGTTCACCAGCTCGTTATTCATAACGATGGTAGCGGTCTGACCACCGTCCAGGCAGTAAGCCATCCGGCAGCCGGTGGCGGCAATGTTCTTGGCGAACATAGCAACCGTGGGGATGGTCTGGTGGACGCCGGTGGTATTGGCGGTGACCACCAGGTAGTGGAGGCTGTCCATCTGGCACAGAGCGGAACGGGCATAGCCCTCGTTGATTTCGCCTACGCCGTACCAGCTGTGCTCCTGCAATTCGTAATTGTCCACCAGAATGGGGCCGAAGGCCAGGCTGAAATTGATGTTGTTTTCGTCCACATACTGCTGAACGGCTTCCGTGGTCAGCACTTCTCCCGCCCGGGTGAAGTGCATATCGCCGCTATAGTCAATATAGCAGGTCTCGGCATAGGTGCCCTCCACCCGCTTGGCCTGACCCTGGTAGACCACCGCGCCAAAGTCCCGGAACCGGTAGAAATCCCCGGCGGAGGCCACCACCGCGTTGACGGTTTCCGCCATTTCCGTGGTCAGATACTGCATATTGGAGCCATATTCGCCGCCGGCCAGATGCCGCCGGAACTGGGAGGCGTCCTCCACCTTGATCTCCGAGAAGGTGTACACGGAATCGTCGTGGACCTCCTGCCAGGTAACGGCGAGAATGGTCTCGTCCAGATAGTAGCGGATGATGCTGTCGTCATAAATCTGCTGATCCGGCTGGAAATAGGTCTTCTGACCGTCCAGCACCCACTTGGCCTGCTCCAGCACCGGCTCCATGTCCTCTGGCTTCCGAACGGAGCCGTAGAGGGACTGGTTCGGTTTCGGGGCTGCCGCCGCGTCGGCGGGAATGGTGTAGTGCTCGTGGGGCGGCTCGGTTTCCGGCTGCGTAGGCAGGGTAAAGTCTGAGGTGTTCAGCCCCGCCAGCACCGACTGGGCATCCCCCATTTTTTCCTGGGCATAGGCATCCAGGCTGTCCACCACCGCCATGTCCTTGGTTTTCCCGATGGCCGCCGTCTTCGGTGCGCCCACAGTATAGATCATCTGGCTCAAAATCCGGACGGCGGCAAAGGTGCAAAGGGGCACCAGCACCGCCGTCAGCACCATCCAGGCGATATTCCCCGCCCGGGAACGGGGCTTTTTCCCAGGCCGCTGCTTCTTCGTTTCCGGCTTGGGGCTGCGGATGACCTCCGGCTCCCGCTTCCGGTTTTTGGCGGCATATTTCGGTTTGTATCCCATATTCCGCCTCCTTTAATTCAGGCCTGCGGACAGCACTGCCAGCAGCGCCCCGTCAGGCACTGCCCACCACTGTCCGTCCTGCTTGACCAGCCGCACATTCATCTCCCGGGTGACGGTCGTCCCTTCCGAAAGCACCTGAGTCAGAGCCTGGGAAAGAGCCTGCTGCCGCAGGGTATCCGGAATGGTGCCGTCCTCATTGAGAAGGGCGTTGGGATCCTCTGCCGTTTCCAGGGTGCTTTTCAGAATTTCCGCCGCCGTGCTGTTGAGCTTTCCCATAGCGGCGGACAAATCCAGTGCCGTCACCTTGGCCGACTGATAGATGTTCGTCCCCTTGCTGTAGCAGTAGTCGCTGTATTCTACGCTGACGCTGTCCCGATAGGCCTGCCAGAGCTGCTTTCCGCTTTCCGTGTCCGGCGCTTTCTCCAGCCCTAAGTCCGGGCTTCCGTACAGGCATTTTTCCACCCCGGCAAAGTCACCCCTGTCCAGGGTATCCAGAAATTCCTGGGCAAAATCCCGGACTCCGTCGGTATGGGGAGCGAATGCCGCCGGTTGGTTCACCGCCCCCAGGCAGGCAGCAACCGAGCCTGCCAGCAGAAGGCTCCCGGCAACTGCCAGCAGCCCTGCCGCGATTTTCCGTAATTTCATGATTCCACCTCGTGCGTCCATTTTGCTTCATTATACCAGTCCGGGGGAAAAATAACAACCGTTTTCTTCCCATTACCAACTTTATCTTTTCTTTCTTTGACGATTGTGGCCGGGACGATTGCTTTTTTTGCTCAGCCGTGATACCATGGCTTCAATCATAAAAAGACGGAGGAGAATCCTATGTTCTACAAAAATGCCAGAATCTTCACCCCGGATTTCCGGTTTGTCACCGGCGGCTTTGAGGTTAAGGACGGCCGGTTCGGCGCTGTCCTGCCGGAGGAAATTCCCGCCGATGCCGTTGACCTTCATGGTGCTACCGTCATTCCCGGCCTCATCGATGTCCACAGCCACGGCAACTCCGGGGCGGACTTCTCTGACGGGGACTACGAAGGTCTCAAAAAAATGGCGGCCTACTATGCCTCCTGCGGCGTGACCTCCTTCGCTCCCGCCTCCATGACCCTGCCCTATGACGTGCTGGAAAAGGCCTTCGCCACCGCCAAGCAGCTCAAAGAGGAGGCTCCGGAGGGGCTGTCCCGGCTCATGGGCATTCAGATGGAGGGACCCTATTTCTCCTACAAAAAGCGGGGAGCTCAGAATCCGGACTACCTCAAGGATCCGGATTTCGAGGGCTTCCGGAAGCTTTTTGATGACTGCATCGGCTTGGTGCGGATCGTGGATATCGCCCCGGAGCTTCCCGGCGCGGTGGAATTTATCGAAAAGGCCAGCAAGCTTTGCACCGTGTCCATCGCCCACACGGATTCCGACTATGACCACGCCCGGGCGGCGGTGGAGGCCGGTGTGACCCACCTGACCCACCTGTACAACGCCATGCCCGGCATTCACCACCGGAATCCCGGCGTCATTCCCGCCGGGGTGGAGAACGAGAAGGTGCAGGCGGAAATCATCTGCGACGGCTACCACATCCACCCGGCCTCCGTCCGGCTGGCCTTCACCATGTTCAAAAACCGGATGATTCTGGTTTCCGACTCCGGCCGCTGCGCCGGACAGCCCGAAGGCACCCAGTTTACCCTGGGCGGTCAGGATGCCTGGCTCCGGGACGGCGTAGCAAGACTTGCCGACGGCACCATTGCCTGCTCTGCCACCAACCTGTGGACGTGTCTGCGGAATGTGCTCAGCTGGAATATTCCGGAAGAAGAGGCCGTCCGAGCCGCCACCTGGAACCCCGCCAAGGCTCTGGGGGTTCAGGATCAGGTCGGCTCCATCGAAACCGGCAAGCTGGCAGACTTCGTCGTCTGCTCCCCGGACTACGCCGAAAAGCGGGTATTCCTCGGCGGCGAAGAAATCTAAACTACACGGGCGGGCCGGTTGGCCCGCCCGTGCTGATAACATTGAGGTGACTATGCAGAATCGTTACATCGGCAACCGGCAGTTCTACCGGCATGTGCTGGGAATTGCCGTGCCCATCATCATTCAGAACGGCATTACCAACTTTGTCTCCCTGCTGGATAACATTATGGTCGGGCAGGTAGGCACCATTCCCATGAGCGGCGTGTCCATCGTCAACGGCCTGATTTTTGTCTTCAACCTGTGCATTTTCGGCGCCAGCTCCGGAGCGGGTATCTTCACCGCTCAGTTTCACGGCTCTCAGGACACCGAAGGCGAACGCTATACCTTCCGGTTCAAGCTGATAATCTGTCTGGTGCTGGCTCTTCTGGGCGGCGGGCTTTTCTATCTGGGCGGCCCCACCCTGATCGGCCTTTACCTGACGGGCGACGGAGACGCGGCCATGGCCGCAGGGGCTTTGGAGTACGGCATGAAGTACCTGACCGTCATGCTCTGGGGCTTTCTCCCCTTCGCCCTGACCAACGTCTATGCCAGCACCATGAAGGAATGCGGCAACACCTTCGTGCCCATGGTGGGCGGCATCGCCGCGGTGCTGGTAAACCTGGGGCTGAACTATGTGCTGATTTTCGGTCACTTTGGCGCCCCAGCCATGGGCGTGGAGGGCGCCGCTCTGGCAACCGTCATTTCCCGGTACGCGGAGCTTCTGATCGTCGCCGGGTGGGTGCATCGCAACACTGAGAAGAATCCCTACATTGTCGGTGCCTACCGGAGTCTGTACCTGCCGGGAAGGCTTCTGAAATCCATCATCGTCAAGGGAATGCCGCTGCTTGTCAATGAGGCGCTCTGGTCCTGCGGCATGGCCTTCCTGAACCAGTGCTATTCCACCTGCGGCCTGGACGTGGTGCCCGCCATGAACATTTCCAACACCCTTTTCAATCTGGCCTCGGTGGTGTTCCTGTCTCTGGGCAATGCCGTGGGGATTCTCATGGGTCAGCTGCTTGGCTCCAATACAACGGTGGAGGAGGTGCACAGCACCAACCGGAAGCTGCTAGCCCTATCCGTAGGCTCCGGGGTGTTCTTCGGGGCGCTGATGGCGGCGTTTTCCACCCTCTTCCCCAAAATCTACAACACCACGGACACCGTCCGGCAGCTTGCCACCTGGCTCATCTGCATTGAGGCGGCCTACATGCCCTTCGATTCCTACGCCAACGCCACCTATTTCACCCTGCGCTCCGGCGGGCAGACCTTCGTCACCTTCCTGTTCGACAGCTGCTTTCTCTGGATGTGCTGCGTGCCTCTGGCTTACTGCCTGAGCCGGTTCACGGACATCTCCATTGTTCCTCTGTTTCTCATCTGCACCAGTGTGAATCTGCTCAAATGCTTCATCGGCGCGCGGATGCTGAAAGCCGGAAAATGGATTCAGAATTTGACCGTATAGCAAAGACCGGGACACCCGCTGGGTGCCCCGGTTCTTCTTCCGTTATAGAGTGGCTGCCATGACGGCCTTGATGGTGTGCATCCGGTTCTCCGCCTCGTCGAAGACGATGGAACGGTCACTTTCGAACACTTCGTCAGTGACCTCCATGCAGTCGATGCCGAACTTATCGTAGATCTGCTGGCCGATGACGGTCTTCAAATCGTGGAAAGCCGGCAGACAGTGCATGAACCGACACTGCTCTCCCGCGGCGTTCATCAGCTCCATGGTCACCCGGTAGGGAGAAAGGGCTTCGATCCGCTCCTGCCAGACGCTGTCCGGCTCGCCCATGGACACCCACACATCGGTGTAGAGCACGTCCGCGCCCTTTACCGCCTCCATAGGGTCGGTAATGAGATCAATAACCGCCCCGGTTTCCATGGCAATGTCCCGGCAGGTTTTCACCAGAGCCGGATTGGGGAAATATTTTTCCGGGGCGCAGGCCACGAAGTGCATTCCCATCTTGGCGCAGCCAACCATGAGAGAATTGCCCATGTTGTACCGGGCATCCCCCATATATACCAGCTTTTTCCCCTTCAAACCGCCAAAATGCTCCTGAATGGTCAGAAAATCCGCCAGAATCTGAGTGGGATGGTACTCGTTGGTCAGTCCGTTCCACACGGGCACCCCCGCGTATTTGGCCAGCTCTTCTACAATATTCTGGGCGAAGCCCCGGTACTCAATGCCGTCGTACATCCGACCCAGCACCCGGGCGGTGTCGGCAATGGACTCCTTCTTTCCCATCTGGGAGCCGGAGGAGCCGATGTAGGTCACGCCCATTCCCAGGTCATGGCCTGCCACCTCGAAAGAGCAGCGGGTGCGGGTGGAATCCTTGGCAAACAGCAGGACAATGTTCTTGCCCTCGCAGAGCTTATGGGGAATCCCCGCCTTTTTTTCCGCCTTCAGTTTGGCGGCCAAAGCCAGCAGACCCTCAATTTCCGCCGGGGTCAGATCCAGCAGCTTCAGAAAGCTTTTTCCCTTCAAATCCATCTGTTTTCCTCCTGTCAGGCCAGCTCCGCCGCCACAGCACGGATGGTCTCTACGGCAAACTTCAAGTCCTCCATGGGAATGTTCAGGGCAGGCAGCAGCCGCACCTTATTCTTCGCGGTCAGGCATAGCACCCCCCGCTCCATGCACTTTTCACGACCTCCGCCGCAGGAGCCACAGGCTTTACGCCGATCATCAGTCCCAGGCCGGTGACGGACTCAATGCCGGGAGCACCGGTGAGGGTATCAAAGACATAGGCGCTCTTCTTTTGCACCTCCGCCAGGAAATCGTCAGTCAGTCTGCCGATGATGCTCACGCCGCCGGCGCAGCAAACCGGGTTACCGCCGTAGGTGGAGCCGTGGTCGCCGAAGCCCAGCACATTCTGCACCTTCTCCCCCAGCAGACAGGCGCCGATGGGCAGGCCGCCGCCCAAGCCCTTGGCCGTGGACACAATGTCCGGCTGAACGTCAAAATTCATGTAGCCGTAGAGCTTGCCGGAGCGGCCGTTGCCGATCTGCACCTCATCCATCATAAGGGGGATATCCTGCTCGTGAGCCAGCTTATTGGTCGCCGCCAGATATTCCGCCGTCAGAGGCAGCACGCCGCCCTCGCCCTGGACAACCTCCATGAGAATGCCCGCAACCTTGACTTTCGCCACGCAGTCCTTTAGTGCCTGAATGTCGTTGGCGGGCACATGAACAAAGCCGGGCGTCAAGGGCTGGTACAGCTCATGGAAATGATCCTGTCCGGTTGCCGCCAGGGTGGTCAGCGTCCGGCCATGGAAGCTGTTCTGAAGGGTCACGATGGTGTAGCAATCCGCGCCCTTCTTCTCTGCGGAGTACTTTCTCGCCGCCTTAATGGCGCACTCGTTGGCCTCGGCACCGGAATTGGCGAAGAACACCTTCTTCATGCCGGTTTTCTCGCACAGGAGCTTGGCAAGCTTGGCGCAGGGCTCGGTGTAGTAGAGGTTCGAGGTGTGCTGCACCTTGTCAAGCTGCTCGGTCACCGCCGCTTTCCAGGCTTCGTCGCCGTAGCCGAAGGCCGTCACGCCGATGCCGGAGCCCATGTCCACATAGGTCTTGCCCTGGGAATCTACCGCGTGACTGCCCTTGCCGGAGACGATCTCCACGGGAAACCGCTTGTAAGTCCCGGCCACATAGGCCTTGTCCATATCCATAATGTTCATTGTCAATCCCCCATAACCATGGTGCCCGCGCCTTCGTCGGTAAGCAGCTCCATCAAAATGGAGTGGGGCACCCGTCCGTCCATAATTACCACATGCCTGACGCCCTTCTCGATGGCCTCGATGCAGCAGTCCACCTTGGGAATCATCCCCCCGGAGATCACGCCCTCATCGAAAAGCTTTCTGGCCTCCGACACCGTCAGGGCAGGAATCAGGGTGCTGGGATCGTCCTTGTCCCGGAGGATTCCCGCAATATCCGTCATCATAATCAGCCGCTCGGCGTTCAGCGCACCGGCGATGAAGGCGGCGGCGGTGTCGCCGTTGATGTTGTAGGTGTTGCCCTGGCGGTCACTGGCCACGGTGGACACCACAGGAATATAATTCTTTTCCAGAAGATCGGTGATGGGCTGGGGCCGGATCCGGGTGATTTTTCCCACATAGCCCAGAGCCTCGTCCTTCATGGCGGCCTCGATAATGCCGCCGTCAATGCCGCTGACACCCACGGCGTGACCGCCCTTCATTTGCAGAAGGTTGACAAGGGTCTTATTGACCTTCCCCGCCAGCACCATCTGGACAATGTCCACGGTTTCCTTGTCCGTCACTCGCAGGCCGTTGACAAACTGAGCCTGCTTGCCCAGCTTTTTCATGGTTTCGCTGATCTCCGGGCCGCCGCCATGAACCAGCACCACCTTGACCCCGATGAGCCACAGAAGGGTGATGTCCTCCATCACCTGCTGCTTGAGCTGCTCGTTGATCATGGCATTGCCGCCGTACTTGATGACGACGATCTTGCCGCTGTACTTCTTGATATAAGGAAGCGCCTGGGTCAGAACCTCTGCCCGTTCCCGATTGGAAAGCAAATTCTCCATGGCCGTTTCCTCAGGTGCGGTAGTCGCCGTTGATTCTGACATAGTCGTAGGTCAGATCACAGCCCCAGGCGGTGGAGACGGCATTGCCGCTGTTCAGCTCCACCAGAATTTCGATTTCCTTTTCCAGCAGCACCTGCTTAGCTTTTTCCTCGGAAAAGTCCAGACCCGCACCGTCCTTGCAGACAGCCACGGTGCCCGCCGGGCTGGAGAAGGCCACGTCCACCTTGTTCACGTCCACGTCCGCGCCGCTGTAGCCGATGGCGCACAGCACCCGACCCCAGTTGGCGTCCGCACCGAACATGGCGGCTTTCAGCAAACTGGAGCAGATGACGCTCTTGGCAACGGTCTTGGCAGTGGCCAGATTGGCTGCGCCGGTGACCTTGCACTCTAAGAGCTTTGTCGCGCCCTCGCCGTCTCCGGCGATCTTCCGGCACAGGGCGATGGTCACGGAGTTGAGCGCCTGCATGAAGGCGGTAAAGTCCTCCCCTTCCTCCGTCACTTCCGGGTTCCCCGCCAGGCCGTTGGCCAGGATGGTCACCATGTCGTTGGTGGAGGTATCGCCGTCGATTGAGAGCATGTTGAAGGTATTCGCAATGTCCCCGGACAGAGCCTTCTGAAGCATAGCGGGAGAAATGGCCGCATCGGTGGTCAGAAACACCAGCATGGTAGCCATGTTGGGATGAATCATGCCGCTGCCCTTGGCAATACCGCCCAGGCGGCAGGTTTTTCCGCCCAGGGTAAACTCCACGGCAACCTCTTTCCGGACGGTGTCGGTGGTCATAATGCCCTCGGCGGCGGTTCCGCTGCCGTTGTCGGACAGCCCTGCCACCAGCTCCGGCAGTCCTGCCGCAATGGGGTCGATGGAAAGAGGCTGGCCGATGACACCGGTGGAAGCCACCACAACGTCGTCGGCGGCAATGCCCAAAGCGGAGGCCGCCAGGGCGCTCATTTCCTCGGCAATTTCAATGCCATTTGCGTTGCAGGTGTTGGCGTTGCCGCTGTTGCA
>OIYS01000619.1_pt1 | contig 23179 bp, 19 predicted proteins | sample 1588271 | NCBI WGS metagenome assembly OIYS01 (sample SAMN03283286) | human gut metagenome | biome: human-associated habitat; material: feces | host: Homo sapiens | place: Peru | collected 2012
CATCCTCCAATAGGATATGCCCCCCGGAGAGCAGCGCCGCCAATACCCACAGCAGCGCCTCATCCTTTCCGGCCACCACCCGCCGCACCTGATCCAATATCTGATGCACGCTGGCCACAACTTCACTTTCCCGTGTCTGCAACATGCTCGCCTCATTTCCTTTGTATTGGGTTCTTATTATAGCGGGTCACAGGGAGAAAAACAAGTCAGTTTCCGTGAACGAAGATGGGGGCGCAGGAAAAAACCGGGGGATGGCGATCACAAGGCCATGCCCCGGTTTCCCGTTTTAACCAATCGCGGTGCTTACACTTTTCTTCCAAACAGGTAGAAATCTAAATGGATCTTTGATATAATAAATACCAAAAGGAAGTGAACTGGAGGTGCTATCATGACCATAGAAGAAATTCTCGCAGGGGAATCCAAGAATGTAGAGTTCAAAGAAAACCTTCCGGAAAGAAGTATCAAATACATGAAGTCCGTAGTTGCCTTTTCCAATGGGACCGGCGGCAAAATCATTTTCGGAATTGCGGACAAAGCCAGAGAAGTAATCGGCTTTGGTAAGGAAGATGTATTCAAAACCATGGATGCCATTGCAAATGCCGTGTCGGATAGCTGTGAACCAGCCATTATACCGGATATTACTTTGCAGACCATTGATGGAAAAACTGTGATTGTGGTCGAAGTCTCCGAAGGCAGACAGCGCCCCTATTATATCAAAGTATTGGGCAGAGAAGGCGGCGTATATGTCCGTGTTGCCGGAACCACCCGCCTGGCCGACGAATACATGATCAAAGAGCTGATGTTTGAAGGCAGCAACCGCTATTTCGATCAAGCTCTGTGTGCGGGGCTTCGCATTACGGATGCGGATATTGATGCCCTGTGTAAGGCCATGAAAGAACAGGCCATCAAGAACGCCCACAGCGAAGAGCAAAAGGTATCCATCAAAGAGGTAGGCAGGCAGCAGCTTCGCTCCTGGGGTGTGCTGATTGATCGTGATGGGAAGGATTACCCGTCCAATGCGTATGCCATTCTGACAGGATGCGGAGCGCTCCCAGTGGCTACACAATGTGGTGTCTTCAAGGGAACAACAAAGGAAGTTTTTGTTGACCGCCGAGAATATACCGGTCCGATCTGGGAACAGATTGAGGAAGCATTTCAATTTGTATTACGAAACATTCATCTGGGTGCAACGATTGTAGGAATTTACCGCCAGGATGTTTATGAAATTCCGCCGGATGCCATCCGTGAGTTGATTATCAATGCGGCGGTGCATCGCAGCTATCTGGATCACGGAAATATTCAAATTGCCATTTATGATGATCGGCTGGAAATCACTTCTCCGGGAAAACTTCCCATGGGGCAAACGCTGGATCGCATGAAAGAAGGCTACTCTCAGATTCGGAATGAGGCTTTGGCCTATGCGTTTTCTTACATGAATCTGATTGAGCACTGGGGCAGCGGTATTCCGAGAATTATTGGGAAGGTAAAGGCCGCCGGGCTGCGGGAACCGGAGTTCATTGGCGGTGAGGTTGATCTGCGTATCAACATCTATCGCGGTGGAATCAATGATACCAACCGCCTGAATCGTGACACGAATGGTTTCAACAATGCCGATAAAGTGCCGGATAGCGCCGATAAAGTGCCGGATAGTGAACAGGAACGGCGCATTTATGAATATGTGCTGGAAAATGGTTCTGTAACAACCAATAAAGTGATGGGACTTCTGAATGTAAAGGAGCGCCGGGCACGGGTTATTTTGCAGTCGATGATTGAACAAAAATGGCTGAGAAAAACAGGTGCAGCGAGAAGTACCATTTATCTGAAAAATACAGCGGGAAGATAACGCAGCAGGCATACCGAACTTTCCAAAGGAAAAAGCGGCTTATGAACGGGTAAAAAACGAGAGCAGCGGTTTATCTGTCGAACAGAAGTGGACATATTTTGATTTTTTGCCGGACACCCTGGTGGGTATCCGGCAGATTTGGCGCTTACAATATCCATATCTCCATCAATTTCTAATTATCTCCATCATTTTATCATTTCATGATGGAGATTTCATTAGGCATGATGGAGATAGATTCTCCACGTCAGTGCCGTCCTGGAACACCACCGTCACATCATACTTGTACTAAGAAATGGGGTGCTATTCATCCTTAGTGCGCCACCCATTCTTACAAGTTCATACCTTACCGCTCCCGGCTGCCTTGCTGATGTCCCCTACTCCGTTCAGAATCATGGTGGGCTGATAGGCAAAGGCTTTCGGCGTGTCTCTGTCTGACACACCGGAGAGGACCAGCACCGTATCGATGCCGCTTTCCGTACCGGCAATGATGTCCGTATCCATCCGGTCACCGATGACCACCGCCTCCTCGGAGTGGCAGCCCAGCAGCCGCAGACCCGTGCGCATCATCAGCGGGTTGGGTTTGCCGCAGAAATAGGCCTGCTTGCCGGTAGCCATCTCTACCGGGGCAATGAGGGCCCGGCAGGCCGGGGCGATGCCGCACTCAATATTGCCGGACACATCGGAGTTGGCTCCGATGAGCTTTGCACCCCCCAGCACCAGGTTCACCGCCCTGGTCAGGGTATCCAGAGAGTAGGTCCGGCCCTCGCCGATGACCACATACTCCGGGTTCACGTCATTCATGGTGATGCCCGCGTCATACAGGGCATTCAGCAGTCCCGCCTCACCGATGACAAAGGCGGAGCAGCCCGGAGCCTGGGCTTTCAAAAATTCAGCGGTGGCCAGAGCGCTGGTATAGAAGTGCTCCTCCGGCACCTTCAGTCCCATCCGTTCCAGCTTCTGGCCCAGCTCTCTGGGGGTCATGCCGCTGTTGTTGGTGAGAAACAGGTATTCCTTCTTCTCCCTCTGGAGCCACTGGATGAACTCCACCGCCCCGGGAAGCACCCGGTTGCCATGGTAGAGCACACCGTCCATATCACAGATAAATCCTTTTTTCTGATTAAAATCTATTTTCAATCATCTTTCCCCCTTGTTGTTCAGCGCAAAGATCACCCACTCGGCAATGTTGGTGGCATGATCGCCGATGCGCTCCAGATATTTGTTGACCAGCAGCAGATCCGCGGCGTATTCGCCGTATTCCGGATTCTTCCGGATGACCTCAATGAGGTCCGCTTTTACCTTGACAAAGTAGTCGTCCACAATGTCGTCATGGACAATGACGGCGTGGGCCTTTTCAACGTCTTTGTTTACATAACTATCCACAGCATTCACCAGCATGACCATGGTCTCCGCCGCCATCTTCTTGATGTTCTCCCCCGGAAGCCGGCAGGGCACGTTGGCAATGGCAATGGTCAGCTCGGAGATATCCGCGGCGTGGTCGCCGATGCGCTCCATGTCCGTCACCATTTTCATGGCAGCGGTGATGGTCCGCAGGTCCCGGGCCACAGGCTGCTGCTGGATCAGGAGCTGGAAGCAGAGATTTTCGATCTTCTTCTGTTCCTGGTCCACCAGGTCGTCTTCCTTCATGATCCGCTGGGCGGTCTTCACATCGTGATTCAGCAGAGCCTGGACCGCGTCCTGGATGGCCTGCTCGATCATGCTGCCCATGTGGGTCATTTCTTCGCCCAACTGCTTCAGTTGCTCGTCAAATTTCAGTCTCATCAGCCAAATCTCCCCGTGATATAGTCCTCGGTCTTCTTCTGTCTCGGATAGGAGAAGACCTGTTTTGTTTCGCCGAATTCGATCAGGTCTCCCAGCAGGAAGAAGGCGGTGTAGTCCGAAACACGGGTGGCCTGCTGCATATTGTGGGTGACCACCACCACCGTATACTTCTTCTTCAGGGATTCCATCAGGTCCTCGATCTTCGCCGTAGAGATGGGGTCCAGAGCAGATGTGGGCTCGTCCATCAGCAGCACCTCCGGCTGGACCGCCAGGGCCCGGGCAATGCAAAGCCGCTGCTGCTGGCCGCCGGAGAGACCCAGAGCGGACTTTTTCAGCCGGTCCTTGACTTCCTCCCAGATGGCGGCACCCTGGAGGCTCTCCTCCACAATGTCGTCCAGCCGTTCCTTGCCCCGGATGCCATGGACTCTGGGGCCGTAGGCCACATTGTCGTAGATGCTCATGGGGAAGGGGTTGGGCTGCTGGAAGACCATGCCCACCTTCTGCCGCAGGGCAATGGTATCCACATTGGGACCGTAGATTTCCTGTCCGTCCAGCAGCACCTCTCCCTCGATGCGGACACCGGGCACCAGATCGTTCATCCGGTTCAGGGTTTTCAAAAAGGTGGACTTGCCGCAGCCGGAGGGGCCGATGAAGGCGGTGACGGCTCCGGCAGGGATATCCATATTGATATTTTTCAGGGCGTGATTGGACCCATAGTACAGGTTCAGGCCCCGAACGCAGATTTTTGTTTCATTATCCATCTTATTTTCTCCTTGTTGGGTCCAGTTTGGAGGCCAGCTTCTTCGCCGTCAGATTGATGCACAGCACCAGCACCAGCAGCACCACCGCAATACCGAAGGCCGTGGTGAAGTCGCCGTCCGCCGTGGCGCTGAGGTAGAGCTGAATGGTCAGGGTGCCGCCGGAATGGAAGATCTTTTCCAGGAGCTTGGCGAAGGTCTTTGGCAGGGCCTTGGCGCTTCCGGCGGTGAAGAGCAGGGCGGCAGACTCCCCTACGATCCGGCCGATGGCCAGAATGGCACCAGTGAGGATGCCGGGGGTGGCGCTGGGAAGCAGGACAGTGCGGATCATGTACCACTTTCCCGCCCCCAGGCCTAAAGCGCCGGACCGGTAGCTGTCCGGCACAGTTTTCAGCGCCTCCTGGGTGTTTCGGGTCAGCAGCGGCAGGACCATAAGGATCAGGGTCAGGGAGCCTGTCAGCAGGGAGTAACCCAGACCGAGGGTCTCACCGAAGAACATAGAGCCAAAGAGTCCGAAGATGATGGACGGAATGCCGGAGAGGGTCTCCGTGGCAAACTCGATGGCAGACACCAGCTTGCCGGGCCGGGCGTATTCATTCAGATACACCGCCGCGCCTACACCCAGAGGGGTAGCGATGAGCATGGTCAGCAGCACGATCAAAAGCGTGTTCAAAAGGTTGCCCGCAATGCCTACAGTGCCCTTCAGCACCGAGGTCACCGTGGTCAGGAACTGCCAGTTGATCACACCGATGCCCCGGACCAACACATAGCCCAGAAGCACCGCCAGAAGGGCCACGGAAAAGAAGGCGCACAGGTAGATCGCTCCATAAGCCAGTGCGTCCGCCGGACGGGCTCGCTTTGCAGTCAGAGAGTCATTCATTCCTTTTCCGCTCCCTTCTTTCTCAGTTTCAGCAGCACCAGGTTCACCGCCAGGATGAAGAGGTACAATACCAGGCCAACGGTAAACAGCACCTGCCGGTGGGTGCCCTCGGCGTAGCTCATCTCACTGACCAGCTGGGTGGTGAGGAACCGGACGGAGTTGAAGGGCAGGGGCAGGTTCACAGAGCCGCCGGCCACCATATTGATGGCCATGGCCTCCCCTAGGGCCCGGCCGATGCCCAGCACCACGCCGGTGAGGATACCGGATCTGGCAGCGGGGATGGTCACCCGGAACACGGTCTGCATCTTGCTGGCCCCCAGAGCCAGGGAGGCCGCCCGCATAGAGTCCGGCACCGCCCGCAACGAAGAGGCGCTGACGGAGATCACCGTAGGCAGGATCATAATCGCCAGAACTATGACCGCGCTGAGTACGTTGGCGCCGCCGGTAAACTGATGGGTGCTGCTCCCGGCAAAAACCAGCTTCTCCAGCTTGTACATGGCCGGATTCAGGACCATCATGCCAACCAGTCCGTAGATGACCGAGGGAATGGCCGCCAGCAGCTCCACCGCCGGCTGGACAACCGCCGCCATCCGTTTCCCGGACACCTCCGTCAGGAATACGGCGGTCATAAGCCCTACGGGCACACCCAGCAGCACGCTGAAGGCTGTGCCAACGATGGAGGACAGGATGATGTAGGCAATGCCGAACTGAGGCTCCGCCGCCGTGGGCTTCCACACAGTACCGAAGAGCAGCTCCGTCACACCCACTTTGCCCAGGGCAGGCAGTCCCTTGGCGAACATATAAAAGGTGATGGCACATACCGCGAATATTGCGGCCACCGCGCATATCAAAAGGAGGGCCCGGGCCACAGCCTCCGCGGTGAAGGCTTTGTGGCCCGGATGGCCCTCGGGTACTCTCTTCATTTACTGGGGCAGGATCAGGCCCAGACCGGTGATGACAGCCTTACCGGCATCGGACTCCACATAGCTGAACCAGGTCTTCACGGCGTCGCTCTGTGCGTCAATGGCACCCTTGGTGGCCATAACGAAGGGACGGGACAGGGTGTAGGAACCGGCCACAATGTTTTCCTCCGTGGGAGCCACACCGTTCAGGGACAGGGCGGTCACGGTATCGTCCACTACATCCAGGGATACGTAACCGATGGAGCCGGGAGTGGCGGCAACCTTCGCCAGAACACCGCCGGTGGAATCCAGCTCCTGGGCGTAGGCGCACTTGTCCTCGATCTTCAGCAGCTCTTCGAAGGCGCCCCGGGTGCCGGAGCCGGCCTCACGGCCGATGACCACGATGGCCTCGTCATCGCCGCCCAGATCCTTCCAGTTGGTGATCTTGCCGGTGTAGATGTCGCTGAGCTGCTCGGTGGTCAGATCCAGGACCTTACCGGCCTTGTTGGCGATGACGGCGATCCCGTCGATGGCCACAATGTTCTCCTCCACACCGGCAGCCTTCTCGCTGTCCTTCAGGGCCCGGGAAGAATTGCCGATGTCGGTCTTTCCGGCGGCCACAGCCTCCAGGCCCGCGCCGGAGCCGGTGTACTCAGCGGTGACGGTGATGTCCGGATACTCCTCGGAGAAGCTCTCGATCATAGCCTCACAGAGCTTCTGCATGGAAGTGGAGCCAGCCAGGGAAACGGTACCGGAAACGCTCTTGGGTGCCTCGGTGGTCTGCTCAGCAGTGGCAGCAGCCTCAGTGGCGGCGGCAGTGGTGGCGGCAGCAGTGGTTGCGGCAGGCTCGCTGGTGGAGCCGCAGGCGGTCATGGTCAGCAGCGCTGCCACAGAAAGGGCAATGGCAATTGCTTTTTGGAATTTCATTTTCAATTTCCTCCATTTATGTCTTGTTTTTGTTTACGGCCATATCTTACCCCTGCCGTGTAAAGGAGGAAATCGTGAGAAGGTAATTTCTGTGTAAAGGATTCCGAGGGTTTGTAAAAAGAAAAAAGCCCTCTCCTGCTTGGAGAGGGTGGCACGGCGAAGCCGTGACGGGTGTGGAGGGGACACCTGGAACATAAAACCGGGCCCGGTTTTCACTTTTAGGGGTCCCCTCCACATCCGCCGCTGCGGCGGCACCTTCTCCAAGCAGGAGAAGGCAGGGGATTACTTTTTCACCAGCCCCCGGACCTTGTCCGGCAGCCGGTCCCGGTTGACAAAGAGAACGCCTACAATGGCGTAGAGGGCTCCCAGCATGATCACGCTGATCAGCCAGTCTCCGGCCAGGATGCCCTTTCCGGCGGCACAGGTGATCAGCGTCGGCAGGGGCAGGGCCACACACAGGGCCAGCAGATAGGCCTTGGCCACAATGCCGGAATTGGCGGCGGCGTAAGGGATAATGCCGTTGGGCAGACCCGGTGCCAGCAGGACCATCACCGTCACATAGGTCCGGTTCCGGCTGACGGAGAGGAGGCTCATCAGCTTTCCCAGCTTGGGATTGGTCACGGCAACGGTGTTCAGCAGCTTTTTCGCCCGCTTTCCCAGGGCAAATACCGTCATATGGGACAGGATCCCCGCCGACAGGCACACGGCGGTGCCGATCCAGGGCCCCAGGACAATGCCCGCCACCAGCTGAATGGGCAGGGAGGGCAGAACAATAGACACCACCTGCACAAAGGACAGCAGCCAAAGGAGGCAGGCGCTGTAGACCCTCCCCTCCCCCTCAAAGCAAGCCTCCAGGGCATTGCCGTTGCCGCTGGAAAATGCCGCCCAGACCCCAGGGGCATACAACCGGATGAGCTCCACCACCAGACCAATGGCGACCAGAATCACGAAGGCGATCACCGCCAGAGAGATGGCAGCGGATCTGCTTTGCTGTTTTTCCACGGGCACTTCTCCTTTTTCTAAAAAATTCGCATTATTCCCAGATTATACAGGAAAAACGGGAAAAGTCAAGAAAAACACATCCACCGGCAAAGCCGGTGGTGAGAGTATCGCCAATGGGCCATCCCCTGGAGGCTTACCGCTTACCCTCAGCCGGCAAGATGCGTCAGCTGGGCTGTCAGCTCCCCCAGACGCTCCTCCATGCTACAGTTCCAGCAGCTCTTTCTTTTTGGCTTTGTAGTAGAGAAAACCCACCAGATCTGCCAGGCCCCAGCCGATGGGGACCGACCACCAGATGCCGGTGACACCCACGGTGGGGATTGCGGACAGCAGATAGGCCAGGGCCACACGGGTCCCCAGGGAGATGACGGTCAGGACAACGCTCATGCCCGGCTTTCCCAGGGCGCGGTAGAGCCCATAGAGCAGGAACAGGCATCCGATGCCGCAGTAAAACGCCCCCTCAATGCGAAGGTACCCCACACCCTCCAGAATGACCTCCGCCTCTCCGGCATCCACGAACAGCCCCATAAGGGGTCTGGCAAAGGCGAACACCAGGGCGGATATGCCGATGCAGAAGGCCATGGAAATGCACACAGCGCTTTTGAGCCCGGCACGGATCCGCCCCCGCTCCTTCGCCCCATAGTTCTGGGCGATGTATGTGGAAAAGGCATTGCCGAAGTCCTGCACCGGCATATAGGCAAAGGCATCGATTTTCACAGCGGCGGCAAAGGCCGCCATCACCACGGAGCCGAAGCTGTTGACCAGCCCCTGGACCATAAGGATACCCAGGTTCATCACCGATTGCTGCACACAGGTCAGTGTGGAGAAGGAGACGATCTCCCGGACCCGCTCCCGCCGCAGGAACCGGACCTTCCACAGGGAGCGGGCCTGGGGGAAACGCGTCAGCGTGTATGCGGCAATGCCCATACCCGAAAGGTACTGGGCAATCACCGTTGCCTCCGCGGCTCCGGCCACGCCCCGGTCCAGCCCAATCACAAACCAGAGATCCAGGGCAATATTCAGCAGGGCGGAAACAGCCAAAAAGGCCAGGGGAATCACAGAATTGCCGATGGCCCGCAGGAAAGAGGCAAAGTAGTTATACAGAAAAACAGCGGGAATGCCCATGAAAATGACGAACAGGTACCGGCGCATATCCCCCCACACCTCGGCAGGGACCCGGAGAAACCCCCGCAGCCCATCCAGGCAGGCAAAGGACAGGATGTTCAGCAGCAGGGTGACCAAGGCAATAAAGAAAAAGGAGGCGCAGAGATTCTCGCACAGAGCCTTCTCATCCCGCTGGCCAAAGCGCATGGAGAACAGCGCCCCGCTGCCCATACACAGGCCAAGGATAATGGAGGTCAGGAAGGTCATCAGCGTAAAGGCAGAGCCCACGGCCGCAAGGGCGTTCCGGCCCAGGAATTGCCCCACGATCAGCGTGTCGGCAATGTTGTAGCACTGCTGCAATAGATCCCCCAGGATCATGGGGATGGCAAACAGCAGCATGGACCTGGTAACAGGCCCCTTCGTCAAATCACGGTTCATGGCGCGCCTCCGTATCGTAAGTTTGAAACTTCGTTTTGTAAGTATTGTAGCGCCTTTCCTCCCCACCCCGGGGTGCCTGGCCGAGGTCAAGGACATCAAGGGACTGCGGCAGTGAGGCAGGGGCGGGGTTGACAAAGGGGCAAGAATGGAGTATAGTATGGGTACAAGAGGGTGCTACCAGTAGGTCGGTCCCCCCAGAGTTGTTAAAAGAAGTAACTGTGAGCTGGGGAGCTTAGGCAGTTACTTCTTTTTGTTATTGTTCGCCTGAAGAATCAGGTTAATGACAGCGACAATGAGCGTACAAAACTGGAAGATTTCTTCCCATGTAACATCCATAACTGTCACCCCCTCTCTTTACGATTGGGGGCAAAAGAAGTATATCACCCCCGAAAAGATTCGAGGGAACCGCCTACCGGGGTACTGGTAGCACCAATGACAGCATAGCACAAGGCGCGACAGATTGCAAGCAGAAAACCGGAATTTGTCACTATGAAAATCCCTCACACCAACTGAGAAGTGTGAGGGATTTTTTAGATTTTAGTCCGAGCCCGTCTTCACCGCTCCACCAATTGGCAAATGACCTTGATCAGCATTGTTGTATCGATGGGCTTTGGGATATGCTCGTCCATTCCCGCCTCTTTTGCTCTCAGTCTGTCCTCCGAGAAGGCGTTGGCCGTCATTGCGATGATGGGAATTTTCTTTGCGTCCTCTCTGTCCAGAGAGCGGATCATTCTGGTGGCTTCGTAGCCGTTCATGACCGGCATCATGATGTCCATCAGGATCACGTCAAATGCACCGGGGCCGCTTTTTTCAAATATATCCAGGGCTTCCCGGCCATTCCACGCCTTGGTCACGACGGCACCCTCATTCTGGAGCACAAACTCCGCGATTTCCATATTCAGCCCATTGTCTTCCACCAGGAGAATATGGAGTCCCTGGATAGACTTCCCCGGTGTATCCTTCTGCTTCTCCCGCTTGTCCCCATCCTGATCGATTTGAAACGGGATCCGGATCACAAAGGTAGTCCCCACACCTTTTTTACTTTCGAAGGTGATGGTTCCCCCCATTTTCTCGATCAGCTTCTTGGTGATGGGCATTCCCAGGCCTGTTCCCGCGTATTTTGTGCGGCTGCCGGAATCCTCCTGTGCAAAGGGCTCAAAAATACGCTTCTGGAAGGCCTCGGACATCCCGATCCCCGTATCCCGGCAGATGAATTCCATTGTGGCTATATCTGTCCGCTGGGATGGGAGCTCCTGGCAGCTCATATGGATTTGTCCGTTTTCCTTGTTATACTTCACCGCATTGGACAGGATATTCATCATCACCCGTTTCACATGGCCCGGGCTTCCGATGAGCTTCCGGTGAACGATCCCTTTCTTCTCCAGGGTGACCCGGATATTCTGCTCCGCGGCCATCTGCTCCACCACAACCAGCACTTCCTCAGAAATGCTGCTCAGATCAAAGGGGACCTCTTCCAGGACCACTTCCTCCGATTCCAGTTTGCTCATGTCCAGCACTTCGTTTACCAGCTCCAGCAGCAGATGGGAGGCCTCTTTGATCTTTGCCCTGCACTCCGTTTGCTTCTCCATATCCGCCGCATAATGGTCGGCCACGTCGATCATGCCGCAGATCCCATTGATCGGCGTCCGGATGTCATGGCTCATACGCTGGAGGAACTCGGTTTTGGCCTCGTTGGCAGCCTCCGCTTTTTTCGCCGATCTCAGAAGCTCCGCTTTGTACCGTTCCTCCTTTTCCTGTTCCAGCTTCTGGTGGGCCAGATTGGTCCTGTGCACCCAGAGCCAGAATATACTGAATATCAGGAAATAAAGAAGGGCAGCGCCTGCTACACACAGAGGCAGATCGCGGAATACTTCCGTATCCGTCAGATAGGCATAGATATAATAGTCCCGCTGCTTCAGCATAATCCCGTAGCATCCGGCCCCATCCTTTTTCAGGTGAAAAATGTGCCGGCTGTCCGTATGCTTCTTCAAGGCCTGAACCACCTGGTTCTCCGCGGTGTTCTGGCCAAGCAGACTCTCATCGTTGCTGGCAATGACCCTGCCCTGATCCACCACAAGAATCGTTCCGTCTTTCTGGGTACTGTAGCCATTCAATAGGCTCTGCACCGTCAGGGTATAGTTTCTGGTAAATTCCGGGGATGTATAATAATAAATCGCCACGATGCCGGGGGCGTCTTTTCTGGCGCAGGCCGCAATGTCGATATAGGACCCGTCCTCCCTGGAAAGCCGCTCCGAATAGCTTCTTTCCCTATATCCGGTAAAATCCATGATAATGTCTTTTTGCAGATAGTCCGTGATTTCCTTGGTGAGGGATTCATCCATGCTGTATTCGCAGTCCGTCTTTCCCTCCGCGTCCAGCACAAGGATCCCGTTCACCCAGAGGGTTTGCAGATTTTTCTTCAGAAACTCCCGGCTGAGCTGTCCGCCGTTTTCGATCTCCATGTTGATATTTGTGCTCATCTGCCTGGCGCTTTCGATTGACCGGAGGAGGCTTTTGGATTCCGAGGACTCATTGAAGTGGGTGTAGGTGGAGCATTGCACCTTGACATAGTTTACGATCTCCACCAGTCTTTTTTCCGCGTCCGCTTTTTGCGCGTGAAAGGTATAGATCAGGGCGATCAGGGCCACGCAAAGTCCCAGCAGGCCGCCAATGATCTGGATCTGTTTTTCTTTTGACCCTCCTTTAATATCCAAGATCATCCACCTCCAGATACTTTTCCGGATCATCCAGATATTTTCCGATGATTTTCAGGGATGTGCCGTCCTGCCGCATTTCTTCCAGGGTCCGGTCCATCTCCTCGCAGATCCCCCGGTCATCCTCCTTCGCAAAGGCCACCCCGATCCCGACAACCATCAGAGGCTCCTCCAGGATCCGGAAGCTGATATCGTAATCCTTCATATACTGGACGATAGCCTCCTCATGGGCGGCAATCCCGTCTACATATCCTTTTCCCAGAAAGGTAAATATCAGTTCCCTGTGTGCCAGGCTGATCAGGTTTCCCAGCCTGGGGATCCGCCCATCCTCCCGGTTCAGGAAGATGCCCTCCGGCTTGGAGGTGGACTGGACGGCAAGATTCCGCCCCGCCAGGTCACTCAGGCGGTAGATATCGCTGCCCTTATTGACGGCTACCACCTGGCGGCTTGCGATATAGGGCCCTGCCCAGCGGTAATCCTCCAAACGCCCTTCCATGGAAAAGCAGCCCATGACGCAGTCGATCTCCCCGCTTTCCAGCAGCTCTTTTTTCTTCTCCCAGCTGATCCGGTGGACCTCCACCTGATATCCCATTCTTCTGAAGGCTTCTGTGGCCAGCTCTACGTCAATCCCCGTTGGCACGCCGTCCTCATTCAGGTAGTTATAGGGTGGATAGCTGTCGCTGCCAAGGGTAATGACAGGCTTTTCCCCTTCTGTGCCGCTGCTCTGGGCCCTGCCGCAGCCCGCCAGGGCGGCCACTAACATTCCCGCAAGCAAAATGCCTGCGATCCCTCTTTTTCCTTTCATTTTCATGATATCCCTGCTGTCCTCTATGGTTTTTACGTCCGGTTCCTCGCCATTTTCACGCTTCTATACCAAAGGTTTGCGTCAAAGCGGCAGTTTTTGCTCATAATACCTCTCATAATACCACAGGCCGCCCCGTTTGTCACTTAAAATTTTGAAGCGCCCGCAAAAATACCCGGCATTCTGGGGGGAAGTCCTCCCCGGTTTCTGTCCTTGACATTCCATTGGAAACGGGTATACTAAATACGCAGAAAGAAACATAAGGAGGCAGAACCTATGCCGGAAGCGCTTCAAAGCATTTTGCCGCAATTCTTCCCGGAGGGGGTCCTGTCCTGCAGCCGGTATGGCTGCGGGCACATCAACGAAACCTATCTGGTGACCGCCCGGAATGGGAAGCGATATATTTTACAGAAGGTCAGCACCCTGGCATTTCCAGATGTAAAGGGATTGCAGGAGAATATCACCGCCGTCACCGCCCACCTGCGGGGGAAAAATCCGGACCCCCGGGGGACCCTGCACCTGGTCCCCACCGTCACCGGAGAGAGCTGGTACGCCCTCCGGCCGGACAGCAATTGGCGGGTATTTGACTACATAGAAGACAGCATCTGCCTGGAGGCTCCCCGGTGCCCGGAGGACTTTTATGAGAGTGCCCTGGCCTTCGGCGGCTTCCAGCAGGCACTGTCCGACTTCCCGGCGGAGACCCTCCACGAAACCATCCGGGATTTCCACAACACCCCGGCCCGCTTCCGGCAGTTCAAGGAGGCTGTGGCCCGGGATCCTCTGGGCCGGGCGGCGGGGGTGCGGCAGGAGATCGACTTTGCCCTGGCCCATGAGCAGGTGGGCAGCGCCCTGGTGGACCAGCTGGCCCAGGGGATCCTGCCCCTGCGGGTGACCCACAACGACACCAAGCTGAACAACGTCATGCTGGATGCCAAGACCCATGAGCCTCTGTGCGTCATCGATCTGGACACCACCATGCCGGGCCTCAGCGCCTACGACTTCGGAGACTCCATCCGCTTCGGTGCCGCCACGGCACCGGAGGACGAGCAGGATCTGAGCAAGGTGGAGATGGATCTGGACCTGTACCGGATCTTCACCCGGGGCTTTCTGAAAGCCTGCCCGGCCCTGACCGAGGCAGAGCGGGCCTCCCTGCCCCTGGGGGCTCTGGTGATGACCCTGGAGTGCGGCATCCGCTTCCTGGCGGACCACATCGACGGGGACCGCTACTTCGGCATCCACCGGGAGGGTCAGAACCTGGACCGGGCCCGGACCCAGTTCAAGCTGGTGGCAGATATGGAAAAAAAGTGGGAAGAAATGAAAAAAATCGTGGAAGAGGAGTATTCAAATATGCAGAAACCGGTTCTTGTGGTCATGGCCGCCGGTATGGGCAGCCGCTACGGCGGGCTGAAGCAGATTGACCCGGTGGGGTCCAAGGGGGAGGCCATCCTGGACTACTCCCTCTTCGATGCCCGGGAGGCAGGCTTCGAAAAAGCCGTGATCATCATCAAAAAGGCCATTGAGAAGGACTTTATGGAAACCGTCGGTGCCCGGCTGAAGCAGGCCCCCATGGAGATCCGCTACGCCTTCCAGGAGCTGGACAATCTCCCTCAGGGCTACACCGTTCCCCAGGGGCGGACCAAGCCCTGGGGCACCTGCCACGCCGTGTGCTGCGCCGCCCAGGTCATCGGTGACGCGCCCTTCGCCGTCATCAATGCCGACGACTACTACGGCAAGGCCGCCTTCCGGGAGATCTACCAATACCTGAGCACCCATCGCGATGACGACAAATACCGCTACTGCATGGTGGGCTACGAGCTGGGCAACACCGTGACCGACAACGGCTCTGTCGCCCGGGGAGTGTGCCAGGTGAACGGCCAGGGCTTCCTGGACGCTGTGGTGGAGCGGACCCGCATCGAAAAGTACGAAGGCGGCATCCACTATACCGAGGACGGCGGCGAGACCTGGACCGATCTGGAGGGGAAAACCCCTGTCTCCATGAATATGTGGGGCTTCACCCCCAGCTTTGCCAAGGAGAGCATTGCCCGGTTCCCCGCCTTCCTGGACAAGGCCCTGAAAGAGAACCCCATGAAGGGGGAGTATTTCCTGCCCTCCACCGTTACGGCCCTGCTGGCCGAGGGCAAGGCCACCGTACAGATGCTCTACTCCCCGGACAAGTGGCACGGCGTCACCTACGCCGCCGACAAGCCCGTGGTGGTGAAGGCCCTGGCGGATATGACAAAGGACGGACTGTACCCCGACGGACTGTGGGGATAATAAAAGAAAAGCCGGCCCCCCATTGGAGATCATGCTCCAATGGGGGGCCGGTCCTTATACCGGCGCGCCCAGGTAGGTGCCCAGGGCCTCCGCGGCGTTCATGGCATCGGTATAGCCCTGCCAGTAGAGGGCTCCCAGCTTTTCCATATTGCCCTCCACCCGGCTGACGGAGATGGGCCGCTCCGGCGCCAGGACGAAGACCCGGCCTTGGTGCTCCAGGGCCTTCAGCTCTTCGCACAGCTCGTTGTAGGTCAGATTCATCCGGTCCGTAGCCCGGGCGAATTCCGGCCAGCGGCGGTAGACCCGCTCTGCCGTGGCCTTCTCCTTGGGCTTTTTCCGGAAATCCCGGTGCCGGGTGCGGATGACCACGATTTTCTCAAAGCCCTGGTCCAGGGCCCAGCGGAAGGGAATGCCACAGGAGCAACCTCCGTCCAGGCAGGGGATCCCCTCCACATCCACCATAGGGGTCACAAAGGGCATGGAGGCCGAGGCCTTGGCGGCGGCATAGATATCGCAAGATCCCCGCTCCCAGAAGATAGGCTCCCCGGTGCGGCAGTTGGTGGCCTCTACCACAAACCGGCGCTTGGGATCCAGGAACCGGGCGGCGTTCAGGGGCTCGATGGCGTTGTAGTCATTCAGAAGGTAATCCAGCCGGATCAGACTCCGGCTCTTTTTGATGGCCCCGGTGCCGATATAGTCCGAGTCGTGGCGGTGCCCCAGATTGGCTCTGGCGGACCGGCCGATCTGCCCGGAAACATAGCTCATCCCCGCCAGAGCCCCGGCGGAAACGCCCACGGTGCAGGAGAAGTTGATTTCCCGCTGCATCCAGGCATCCAGAGCCCCCTGGGTATAGAGCCCCCGAAAGGCTCCGCCCTCCAGCACCAGGCAGCCCCTTACTATCCGCTCCCCCGCCTCCCCGGTGGGGATGGCAGAGAGGCAGCTGTAAACATCGTGATTCATGGCAAGCCCTCCCAAATTTATTTTGGCTGGATTTTACCAGAAATTGGAGAAGAATGCAAGGGGAAAAAGCCCCCGCCGGAGGTCGCCTTCCCCTGCGCTTAAGGTGGACCGGGCGCAGCCCGGGACGGATGCCCCCCGGGCTTTTGTCGTTTTGACGATACATCCAAAAATATAAAATTTTTATTTACTTTTTATAAACTAAGTGTTATACTCGGTCACATACCCTCCGCAAACCGCGGAGACAAAAACAACTCTTCAGAAAGGAAGGTACGAATGATGAAACGGAAATTGACAGCGAGGGAAATCGTGGCTGTAGCCAGCTTATTGTTTGGTCTGTTTTTTGGCGCAGGCAACCTGATCTTCCCGGTACATATGGGACAAATGGCAGGTGCGAACTCCGTAGTAGCCATCCTGGGCTTTGTCGTAACGGCGGTCGGCCTTCCTTTGCTGGCCATTGTATCCATGGCCCTGTCCCGCAGTGAGAGCCTGGCAGAGCTCTCCGGCCGGGTAGGCAAGCACTACGGCATCTTTTTCACCTGTCTGCTGTATCTGACCATCGGACCCTGCTTCGCCATTCCCAGATGCGCCTCCACCTCCTTTACGGTGGGCATGGCCCCTCTGGTGGGGGAGGATCAGCAGGCCCTGGCCCTGCTGATTTTTTCTACCATTTTCTTTGCCCTGGTGCTCTATTTCTCCCTGCGGCCCAGCGGCATCCTGACCTACGTAGGCAAAGTCATCAATCCGGTGTTTCTGGTGTTTCTGCTGCTGCTGATCATTGCCGCTCTCCTCAATCCCACAGCCGGGCTCTCCGAGGTTGCTCCTGAAGGAAATTATGTAAACCACCCCTTCGTCACCGGCTTCCTGGAAGGCTACAATACCATGGACATCCTGGCGGCCCTGGCCTTCGGCATTACCATTGTCCAGGTCATCAAGGAGCTGGGAGTGGAGAAGCCCCAGGACGTGGCCGGAGCCACCTACCGGGCGGGCCTGTTCAGCAGCCTCCTGATGGCTGTGATCTATGCCCTCATTACCCTGATGGGCGTTTTCAGCCGGGGTGTTTTCGCCACCAGTGAAAACGGCGGCATTGCCCTGACCCAGATCGCCCACCACTACTTCGGGCCTGCCGGTCAGCTGATCCTGGCCGCCACCGTGACCCTGGCCTGCCTGAAGACCTCCATCGGCCTCGTCACCTCCTGCGCCGAGACCTTCGGCCTTCTCTTCCCCAAGGTCAGCTACAAGGCCTGGACGGTTCTGTTCAGTGTCTTTCCCCTGGTGGTGTCCAACTTCGGCCTGACCCAGATCATTACCCTCTCCCTGCCGGTGCTTATGTTCCTGTATCCTCTGGCCATTACCCTGATCCTGCTGACGGTCTTCGGGAAGTTCTACGGCAATGACCGGAAGATCTATGTCAGCGTCACCGCCTGCACCTTCCTGGCAGCCATCCTGGACCTGCTGAACGCCTTGCCGGCCTCTGCCATAGAAGCCATCCATGTGGCGGGGCTTCTCAGCTGGGCAGGACGGACCCTTCCCCTCTTCAGCCTGGGCCTGGGCTGGCTCCTCCCGGCAGCCATCGGCCTAGTCATTGGCCTGGTGTGGAGGAAGGTAAAGCCCTAAACCAAGCAGCCCCCGCCGGAGACAGCCTTCCCCTGCGGGGAAGGTGGACCGGGCGCAGCCCGGGACGGATGAGGGGAGCCGCACCTAAAATAAGGAAACAGGCTGGGTTGAATGGGAAACACCCCCGTTCAATCCAGCCTGTTTTTCACTTTTCGGTTGTTTTCCCTCATCCGTCAGGGCCCTTGGCCCTGCCACCTTAAGCGTAGGGGAAGGCGACCTACCGGCGGGGGCTTTTTTATTTCACCCCGTACATCTTTACGGACATCTCCCAGCTGACAGCGTAGCCGATGGCGGCAGCGGCCAGCACGGCGGGGGGTGCCAGGGTGGGCAGGGGCGGCAGGGTCTTGACAGCGAAGCTGGCGGCGCAGAAGACGCAGATGGCCACGTAGTAGACGATCCGGCCTTTTTCCACGCCGAATTTAAAGAAGAAGGGCATACACAGCTCGATGGAGAGTAACCCCGATGCCAGAGTCAGGCCGCTCAGCTGCATCAGATCTGTCAGTTCGAAGTTACCGGAAATGGCAGCCCCCAGGCCTCGAAACGCCGTCAGCACCGCCGCAGTAGGCACCACCAGCAACAGGCCCAACAGGTACTTTTCTCCCACAATCGTCCTCTTGGACACCGGCAGACAGCCGCAGAATTCGTTCCAGTGGCTCCGCTCGTCGTAGGACAGCAGGCTCACCGGCAGCAGACCCATCATGAAGATGGGGTAGGCAAAAAAGAAGGGATTGTCCTGGGAAAACAGGGATACTACCCCAAATACCCCTACCACCAGCAGCATACTTTTGCAGTAAGCTTTCAGTTGGTAGGCATCCTTTAACAGCAGCGCTTTCATGTTACTCCGCCTCCTTGCTCATATAGATAAACAGCTCTTCCATGGTCACGGGGCTTACCTCCCTGCCCCTGGGCAGGGAACTCCGCTTCACGAGGGCCTCTACACCGTAGGGGCTCTCTTTTTTGTGGAGCACCCCCTCCTCCGGTAGGTTTTCCAGGTCTGGCTTTGTGCAGTGGACCACTCCGTACTCCCCCAGCAGATAGTCCTTCTCTTCGCAGAGCATGAGTTTTCCCTTGTGGAGGAAGGCCACATAGTCACAGAGCTTTTCCAGGTCGCTGACGATGTGGGAGGAAATGAGCACAGACCCGCCCTCCCGGGCAAAGTCTAGGAGAATATTCACCACCTGATCCCGGACCACCGGATCCAGCCCCGACGTAGCCTCGTCCAGCAGGAGGAGCTTTGCCCCGTGGCTCAGGGCAATGGCCAGTCCCAGCTTCATCTGCATCCCCTTGGAATAGTCTCCGAATTTCTTGGTTTCCGGCAGGTCAAAGGTTTTCAGGAACCTGTGATAGGTTTCCGGATCCCAGTTCTGATAGATCGGGGCCATGATCTTCTCCACCTGAATGGCCGTCACGCAGGGCGGCAGCCCTACGGTGTCCATCACCACGCCCAAATCCTGCTTGACCGCCACATTTCCCCGGCTGTCCTGGCCCAGGACGGTGACGGTGCCGCCGTCGGAGTGGAGCATATCCAGGATGATCCTGATTGTGGTGGTCTTTCCGGCACCGTTCTCCCCCACCAGCCCTAAGACGCAGCCCTCCGGCAGGGTCAGGGACAGGTTCTCCAGGGAGAATCCATCATAATGCTTCGATAAGTTTCTAATTTCCAGTACGTTCATTGCTGTTCCTCCAGGGCGAATGTTACCATTTCCAGCAGCTCTTCTTTGGCAAGCCCCGCCTCCAGGGCCAGACGCAGAGCTTCGTCGATGTGTTCTTCTATTTTTTTCAAATTTTCCTCCCGCAGAAGCTCCACATTCCGGGGGGCCACATAGCAGCCCTTGCCGGGGACGGTGTAGAGGAAGCCGTCCTTCTCCAGCTCCTCATAGGCCCGCTTGGTGGTAATGAAGCTGATGCGCAGGTCCTTGGCCAGGGCCCGGATGGAGGGCAGCAGCTCGTTTTCCTGTAAGCTCCCGGAAAGAATCTGGGATCGAAGCTGGGTATAGATCTGGTCGTAGATGGGCGTGCCGCTTTTGTTATCGATGAGTATATCCATGGAATCACCTCTGTATATATCGATTATATACAGTAGATACAGTTTTGTCAAGAGGTTTTTCTCCCTCCATACCGATATAAGCATACTGATTTCTCTGGACAACTGCCTTTCCCTATGGTATACTAAAGCAAAAACGGAAGAAAGAGGGTTCCCTATATGCCAAAAGTCATTTTCCAAATTGAAGGCGGCAAGCCTGTTACTGCCGAATGCAATGTGGGCGACAACCTTCTGGAGCTGGCCCGGCGGTCCAATGTGGCCATCGATGCTCCCTGCTCCGGCAACGGCTCCTGCGGCAAGTGCCGTGTAAAGCTGGTGGAGGGCGATCTGGAGAGCATCCAGACCCGGCACATCTCCGACGAAGAATATGCCGGGGGCTGGCGGCTCAGCTGCTCTTCTAAGGTAGCCGGGGACTGCACCATTTTTGTGCCGGACATTGCCTCCGCCTATCAGTCCCGGATGAAGACTGCGGATCTGTCCTCCCCCAAGGAAGTCGCCATCTTCGACAAGGCCCAGGAGGACCTGAAAAAGAGCGGCATCCATTTTGTCAATTTCTACCGCAGCGTGGTCCTGACCATGACCGAGCCCAGCCTGGAGGACACCATGCCGGACAACGAGCGGCTGACCTGGGCCATTGAGGACGCTCTGGGGGTGGAGTCCGTCCGCATCCCCCACACGGTGATGGTCCGTCTGGCCACCACCCTCCGGGAGCATGACTTCCACGTCTGCGTCAAGGGCCGCCTGGAAGGGAAGACCTTCACCTGTATGGAAATCTGCGGCCCCCAGGACACGGGCATCTACGGCTGCGCCATCGACATCGGCACCACCACCGTGACCATGGTCATGACGGACCTGACCAGCGGCAAGATCCTGGCCAAGGGCTCCTCCGGCAACGGCCAGATCCGCTACGGCGCAGATGTCATCAACCGGATCATTGAGCAGGGCAAGCCCGGCGGCAAGAAGAAGCTCCAGGATGCCATCATCAAAGAGACCCTGGTCCCCATTATGGTGGGCCTGTGCAAGTCCGCCTCCCTCAATCCCCGGAGCATCCTGAGCCTCTGCGTAGGCGCCAACACCACCATGAACCATCTGTTCGTAGGGGTGGATGCCCAGAGCGTGCGGATGGAGCCCTATATCCCCAGCTTCTTCCACTGGGACGGGCTGCTGGCCGGGGATGTGAACCTTCCCGCCAATCCTCTGGCAGAGGTCCGCATTGCCCCCAACATCGGCTCCTACGTAGGCGGCGACATCACCGCCGGTACCCTGGCCTCCGGCATCTGGGACCGGGACGAAATGAGCCTGTTCATCGACCTGGGCACCAACGGCGAGATCGTCTTCGGCAACCGGGACTTCCTTGTGAGCTGCGCCTGTTCCGCCGGCCCCGCCTTTGAGGGCGGCGACATTTCCTGCGGTATGCGCGCCACGGACGGCGCCATCGAAGCCTGCACCGTTGACAAAGTGACCATGGAACCCACCGTTTCCATCGTGGGCGACGAAGGACAGAAGGCCGTGGGTATCTGCGGCAGCGGCATCATCGACATCATTTCCGAGCTGTACCGCTGCGGCATCGTCAACGCCAAGGGCCTGTTCATCCGGGAGGGCGAGCGCGTCCGCCGGGATCATCACGGCATGGGCCGCTACGTTATTGCCTTTGAAAACGAAAGCGAGACCGGCCGGGAAGTGTCCATCAATGAAGTGGACATTGACAACTTCATTCGTGCCAAGGGCGCGATCTTCTCCGCCATTGCAACATTGCTGCAAAGCGTGGATATGCCCGTGGAAGCCATCGAGAACGTCTATGTCGCAGGCGGCATCGGCTCCGGCATCAACATGAAGAACGCGGTGAATATCGGCATGTTCCCGGATGTGGAGCTGGAAAAGTTCCACTACATCGGCAACTCCTCTCTGGCTGGCGCTTACGCCATGGTCATGAGTGACGAAGCCGCCGCAAAAACGGCGGAAGTGGCAGCGAATATGACCTATCTGGAGCTTTCCACCTATCCCGGCTACATGGATTCCTTTGTAGCTGCCTGCTTCCTGCCCCATACGGACAAGCGGCTGTTCCCCCACTCCATTCAGGAGGCGTAACATGCTGGAGGGAATGCACCATGTGGCGGTGATTGCTTCGGAGGAAGCCCGAACCCTGGATTTTTATGTCAACAAGCTGGGGTTCACTCTGGAGAGCCAAGTCTGGAGGCCGGAGCAGCGGGATTATCTGCGGATGCTGCGGCTGGGGAATTTGGTACTGGAGCTGTTCATCAAGCCCGACGCTCCTGCCCGGCTGACTCTGCCAGAGGCTCTGGGTCTACGGCATTTGGCCTTCCGGGTAACGAACATTCAGGCGGCTCGGGACTGGCTGAACGCACAGGGCATCGAGACGGAACCGATTCACGAGGACAAGGCAAACGGAGGGCACTATGTATTCTTCCGGGATCCCGACGGCCTGCCTCTGGAACTACACGATTAAGGAATAAGGAATATGCAAGTAGAAAACCACAAAGAAGAAGCCCCCTTTGCCCATTACGCGGAGCTGTTCCGCAATCTGAACCCCGCCGCCGTGACGGCGAGGTTGTCGGACGTCCGCTGGGACGGAAAGGAATTTACCGTAAGTCTTCTGGGCAGAGCCTTTGCCATTGCCCATCCGGACTATGCCATCCGCGCGCTGGACGGCGGGGCGCTGCCGCCGCTGCCCTCCCAGACGTTTCTGCTGCGCTATCTGCTGGAAAGCAAAGATGTGGTCTGGCAGGGGCAGTGGAAGACCTTCCGGGAGATGCCCTGGGGGGAGATGTACATCAAGCCCTACACCGGCCGTGTGCTGACCCGTGCGGCCTTCACCTTCGGCACCCGGCTGCCGGCGTTCAGGGCTGCCTGCGAAAAAATGCAGGCGCTGCCCATGAAGCACGGAGACGCGGGCTATCAGTTCGACCTGATCGGCGGCTATCGGATGCAGATCCTCGTCTGGGAAGGGGATGATGAATTCCCCCCCAACGCGCAGGTGCTCTATTCCGACAATTTTGCGGAAGGTTTCGCCGCGGAAGATCGGGTCGTGGCGGGAGATATTCTGATCTCCACGATCAAAAGCCAGATGTAATACTGAACTCCAATTAGGGCCTATCTGAAAACCGGGAATATGACCAACAG
>OIYS01000620.1_pt1 | contig 23077 bp, 14 predicted proteins | sample 1588271 | NCBI WGS metagenome assembly OIYS01 (sample SAMN03283286) | human gut metagenome | biome: human-associated habitat; material: feces | host: Homo sapiens | place: Peru | collected 2012
CATTCTTCTAAAACTCCGAAATACCACAAGCCCTAATGACCGATTTGGGTTAAATATTCTATTTTATAAGGCTATCGTTTCACAAAAAAATATTTTTTAGTATCTTTGCACCTTATTATAAGGGCACTACACGCAGCCACTCTGCTTGTGCCTTATGAATCATTAGCAATCTCAACATCTATAAGATATGGCTGAAAACAACATCCAACTCAACGAACAAGAAGAGAAAAAGAGCCTGAACTTTGTTCAGCAAATTGTTGCCGACGACTTGGCAGCTGGCAAGAATGGTGGACGACTTAGCACTCGTTTCCCACCCGAACCAAATGGATACCTGCACATTGGCCACGCTAAGGCTTTCTGCATGGACTTCGGGGTGGCTGAAATGTTTGGCGGCACCTGCAACTTGCGTTTCGACGACACCAACCCTGCTAAAGAAGACACTGAATATGAGCAAGCCATTATGCGCGACATCAAGTGGCTGGGCTACGACTGGGGCGACCGTCTGTACTACGCAAGCGACTATTTCCAGCAACTCTACGATTTCGCTATCCGCCTGATTAAGGAGGGCAAGGCTTACGTCGACGACCAAACCAGCGAGCAAATTGCGGCTCAAAAGGGCACTCCTACCACTCCTGGCCAGGAAAGTCCGTTCCGCAACCGCTCTGTGGAGGAAAACCTCGACCTCTTCACTCGCATGAATGCTGGCGAATTTCCAGAAGGCAGCCATGTGCTTCGCGCAAAAATTGATATGGCGAGCGACAACATGCACTTCCGCGACCCTATCATCTATCGCATTATCTTGACCCCACACTGGCGCACTGGCGACAAGTGGAAGGTGTATCCTATGTACGACTTCGCACACGGCCAGAGCGACTACTTTGAGGGCGTGACACACTCTATCTGCACCCTCGAATTTGTGCCTCACCGTCCGCTTTACGAAAAATTCGTGAAGGAATTGGCTGGCGACAAGGTGGACGAATACTGCCCACGACAAATTGAATTTAACCGCCTCAACCTCACCTACACCGTGATGAGTAAGCGTAAATTGCTCCAGTTGGTGAAGGAAGGCTTGGTAAACGGTTGGGACGACCCTCGTATGCCTACACTCTGCGGTCTGCGCCGTCGTGGCTTCACCCCTGAATCAATCAAAAACTTCATCAACAATATTGGCTACACCAAGTTTGAAGCACTCAACGACATCAGTCTTCTCGAACACTCAATTCGTGAAGACCTCAACAAGAAGGCCAACCGTGTGTGCGCCGTGCTCAACCCTGTGAAGGTGGTGATCACCAACTATCCTGAAGACAAGGTGGAGATGATGGAGATGGACAACAACCCAGAGCAAGAAAACGCTGGCACTCACCAGATGCCTTTCTGCCGCGAAATCTTCATCGAGCGCGACGACTTTATGGAAGACGCTCCTAAGAAGTTCTTCCGCATGACTCCTGGCAAGGAGGTGCGCTTGAAAGGTGCCTACATCATCATGTGCACTGGCTGCACTAAAGATGCCGACGGCAATATCACCGAGATTCAATGCACCTACGACCCCGACACCCTCAGCGGTATGGAAGGTGCTAACCGCAAGGTGAAGGGCACGCTCCACTGGGTATCGGCTCGCCACTGCAAAGATGCAGAAGTGCGCGTTTACGACCGTCTGTTCGCCGTTGAGAACCCAAGTGCCGACACCGAGCACGATTTCCGCGACTTGCTCAATCCTGAATCGCTCAAGGTGATTGAAAACGCTAAGATTGAACCATTCTTGGCTGAAAACGCTAAGGAGGGCGACAAATTCCAATTCCAACGCATCGGTTACTTCTGCGTCGACCAAGACAGCACCGCTGAAAAACTGGTGTTCAACCGCACCATCGGCTTGAAAGACAGTTGGTCGAAGCAAAACAAAAAATAAGCCGCTCCCAAAGAGCCGCTCCCCAAAAAATCCACAGCCTTGGCACGCCACACCGCGCCAAGGCTGTAATTTTTATATTTTCTATTTCACACTATTTCTCCTCTCCAAAGCATCTTCAAGAAATCGAGAATGTAGATTAATTCTATGTCGTCACTTTTTCGATTAATCATATCGAGCGAAACAATTATTTTTCGGCAATCAGGATATTCTTCGCCAAAGGCTTTCAGTCCTTTAAGATGTTTGCGTTGCACTTCTTCAGCCGACTTGATTTCAATTGCCACATGGGCGTCGCCAAGTACGGCATCAACTTCCAAGCCAGAATATGTGCGCCAATACGACAATTTATCTTCACTGTGGTTCAGTCCAAGATATGCCACCAATTCTTGCACCACAAAGTGCTCAAAGGCATGGCCATATTCAATTGTTCCGCGCACCAAATCCTTGCGATGAAGCAAATGATTGGTCACCCCCACATCAAAATAATAGAAACGAGGAGTTTGAACCAAACGACGTTTCATTACTTTTGTGTAGGCCGGAATCATATATCCCACCAAAGAATCTTGTAGGATTTCAAAATAACTTTTCACCGTCATTGCGCTCACGCCACAATCCTGCGCCACATTGTTATAATTAACCATTTCGCCATCGCACAAGGCTGCCACTTCCAAAAAGCGCTGGAATGCACCCAAGTTTCGCACGAGTGCCTCTTCCTTGATTTCCTCCTTCAGATACACATCAACGTAAGCAGAAAGAAGGCGCGAGGGATTTTTAGATAAGTAGTGCGTTGGCATCATTCCCTGATTCACGGCTCTATCAATGTCAAAATCCGGGATTTCGGCGCTCACCAGTGGATAGAAATATTCTGGATAAGCCCGTCCTCCTAAAGTATTGTAGCCTTTCCTTCGCAGTTTCCGAGCACTTGACCCGCACAAAATGAATATGATTCCTTTTTCAGAAATAAGGCGATGAACTTCGTTCAACAATTCGGGCACTTCGGGAATTTCGTCCACAACCACGAGCGTTTCGCTTGGCTTGTCCTTCAGCATTTCATAGAGCAATGCGGGACGCTTGGAAAAGCGTTTTCTCAAATCAGTGTTCAGTAAATCAATAAACATCGCTTTCGGAAAACACTGACGCAAAAAAGTGCTCTTGCCTGTCTGGCGTGCTCCAAACAGGAACACACTTCCATCCAGTTCTTTACCAAGTTTACAAATTCTATTAAACATATCAGTTCTTTGTTTTAATAAGTGCAAAGATATAAATAATTCATCAAAATTAAAATTTTTCTTGAAAAATAATTTATTTTTCTGTTTTACAGCAATATATAAATATTGCTACTTTAGATTATACAAGAAATTATAAAGTAGCACTTTAGATTTTATCGGAAAATGAAAAGTAGCACTTTAGGTTTTATATAGTTTTTACGGTATTTATCTTGCTCTTGCCGTGCACTTCTAAAATAAGCCATAAGCCGCTCCAAAAAAAATCCACAGCCTTGGCACGCCACACCGCGCCAAGGCTGTAATTTTTTATTCCCCTTCAATTTGATCTTGACAAAAACAACGCTTAAGCATTGTTTTATACCCATTTTCCTGTATGCCTTGCCTTATGGGTGGGTTTGGAGGTATTCCACTACGGCGTTTTCGAGTTCTTGACCGCGGAGACCACGGTGAAGGATTGTGCCGTCGGGGGCGAAAACGATGATTTCTGGAATGCCGGTGATGGAATAGGCATCGCTGCCTGCCTTCTGCGTGTTGAGCATTTGTGGATATGGAATCTTTAGTTCTGCAATGGCTTTCTCTGTGTCTTCGGGGTTGTCCCAAGTGGCAATGCCGAGCACCAGCACCTTGTCGCCATACTTCTCGTGTATGTTGATTAAATTCGGAATCTCTTTTCTACATGGCCCGCACCAACTTGCCCAAAAGTCAGCCACCACCAGTTTGCCCTTGCCCACATAGTCGCTCAAACGCTGGGTTTTGCCACTGTAAGTGGCTTCGAAATCCACAAATTTCGCGCCGGCAAGCGTGCTGCACGTTTTGTCAATCGCCACCTTAATTTCTTTGCCGTAAGCCGAGTTTTTCAACTTTGGGCTCATCTGCTCAAACAGTTTCTGCATATCGGTTGGGGCCGACATACTGCGCACTGCCTCATTGCCCAACACCAAGAGCGCACGCAAATCAGCGGCATTGTCGGCGATGTAGGAAGCAAGTGCCGAAGCCGCCTGATCGTTCAAAAACGACGAAACCATGCCACGCACATCGTCGTTGATTGGTGTGCCCACCGCGCACTGCGTATCGTTGTCCACACTTATGGTGCCAGCCTCCAATGCCGCCAGCACATTTGCCACAAACTCCGAGTGATTGATGTAGGCAGTGACCTTTGCCACAGCGCCATCTTCCGCAACGCCCTCAAACTTATAGATGCCGTCGGCCGCTTCAGTCAAGGTCTGCACATGCTTGCCATTCACAGCCATCACCACCGAATCGACGGAGCCGCCAGATGTCAGCACGGTTTGCAAATCCCACGAGAGCGTATAGCCGCCAGCCTCGCCCTTGTTAGGCTTCTCATTACATGCCACCAGCGCAAAAGCGGCAGCCATAATTATCAAAAATCCAAACTTCTTCATATCTAAAATATTTTTCCCCAAAATTACAATATAATCCATTAACCTCAAAATCGCCCAACAAAATAAGCCACAAACCACAACAACTCAAAAACAAAAAAGCGAAAATAAGACATAACTATTTGCACATACAAGATATAATTCCTAACTTTGTCAAAGCGCAGACCACATCACACAGGCCTAAAGCAAAAGCTGGCTAAGTGGGAAGAGGCTGTGTATAATTATAAACAGAAAGCGTTTACTCGACGCTCATTCTTGGCAATTGGAAATCTGGAAAATTTCATTAGGAGTCAGGAATGTGGCAGACAGTGGATGCCTTGTTGGATATGTAGTATCATGCAGGCATTTAATCATAATGGTTAAATACTGGTTCATATACTCATATTTGCGTGAGGCTTCTGCGAGTTTGTCCATTTTTACTCCTAAGGGCAATTCCAGAGCCTCCAATTGTGAAATGGGCAGAACAGTACAGCTCCTCACGCTTTTTTATTTTCGGTAAACTATTAACATGACTACAACCTACGGTGGAGGAGCGCGCGTGAGTGACAAACTACAATAAAATGAGAAAAACTTACAAAAAACTAATCAATTCAATGATTATCGGCGTGGCTATGCTCACCGGCATCAATGCCACAGCACAAGTGAACTGGCAGTTTCAAATTGGCGGTATGTATTCAAAAAAATACGGCATGCATAGCCTTGACGAAAAAAGCGGCTGTGGAGAATTGTCAGGAGCCATTCTGCTTCAAATTCCAGTCAAGCAACAGTTCTTTATCGAAACAGGTTTAGGTTGGCGACACAAACTCGTGCTCTGTCAAGCAGAAGACTGCAAATTCGACCCCGACAATTACAATTACAAAGACTTTGACAGCGACTTCGCCGATTTTCTCGAACTGCCCATAAAGGCTGGTTACAAGTTACAACTCAACGAGAAGAATGCCTTTGACTTCGGCTTCGGTCCCTACTTGTCGCTGGCATTTAACAAGTCCGAATGTTTTAATAATTCATCATTCTCCGCAGGTCTCAACGCTTCCGTTGCTTTTAGGCACAGGTGCATGAGCTTCGGGGTATCGTGGCAGAACCCAATATTCAAAAACGGATTGAACGACTACCACAAAAATTCAGTCACGGTCACCATTGGCATCAACTTCAAAGGACGCAAGCCAAACTGGGACAAAATCATGGACGGACTGAGTGTGGCAGGCGCTGTACTCGAAGGTGCAACCCAAGTGGCCAGTGCCTTCACTGGCAATTCCAGCACATCAGAAACTATGATGAGTAGTTCTTCCTCTACGAACTATAGTTCTTCCTCTACGAACTATGAGGCTCAGTATCGACAATGGGAAAAGAGAGCAGAGAGTCACTATAATTCGCTTACAAACATTGGACTTAGTGTGGAAAGCAAGAAGGCTGCTGCTGGCAGTACAATGGGAAGTATGAATGGCGGTAATTATGTTTCTATGAAAAAGTCGCTTCGTGAAGCCCAAAAACAGATGAAATCAATAAGAACGAGGGCAGCAAAAGATGGTGTTATAATACCACAGTCAAAGTGGGAAACTGCCACGGTTTCATATTAAACATTGATATTTATTAAGTAATTGACTGAAATCGTCGGTTAAGATGGATGATGGCGTGTCAAAATGATGCGCCATCATCTATTTTAATTGTTACGAAATGAGGCAAAATATGCCCTGTATGTCGTTATTATTCGTAACTTTGTTTTTGGTTAAACGAATATGGAATTATGACGAAAAGATTATATTTTTTGCTTGCGTTGCTTCTGTGCTTCTGCACGATGGGAGCAGCCAAGACTACGGTGGTGAAGAACGCTTCGTCGATGAAGCGCACTGGCACTTACCGCATCACTAAGGAACTGAAAGCCAACAATATCAAAATAGGCGATGGCTCTACCATTATTTTCGCAGGTGGCCGCATCACGGGTGCCACTATCAAGGCTCGCAACCTGAAAGTGGTGGTTCCCGACGGCAAAACGTATTTCAACGGCTGTCGGTTGTCGGGCAATATCGTCAACTCCAAACTGAAAGCCACCAACTTCGGTTGCAAAGCGGATATGCGCACGCTGAGCAAAAGCAACTGGACCTACAAAGGTATGCCTCGGCAAACGCTCAAATACCGCACTGGCACCGACAACTTCAAGGCGATGGCGTGTCTTGCCACATTCCTTAGCGGTAGCACTAATGTGGATTTTGAATGGAACGGCAATTTCTTCACCGCCCATCAGCCATCGGTAGCCATCTATGCCCCACCCTTTATCAGAATTGAGAGTTGTAAAAATTTGGCGATGCACGGCGGCACGCTGATTAGCGGCATCCGCTTTATCGACTGTAGCAACATCGAGGTGAGCGACATGCGCTTTGTGGGCTATCACGAATGTCACGACTTTCCTGCTATCCACACTTCGGGAAGCCCTGCGAAGGCAATCAAGGTGAACGGCGTGGCATATTCCATGGCTCGTGGCGGAAAATACGAATGGACTAACAACTGCTACTACTACGGCACCGACGGCACAAAAGACCTCGGTTTGGCGGCAGAAGGCATCATTTTCGACACCAGTTCGCCAAAAACCTCTTGCTCTGGCATCAATGTGCACGATTGCCACTTTGAAATGCGGCTCAATGGTGTGGTGCTCGGCATGAAGCGCGCCAACTATAACCAGGTGGGCAAAGTGACTGGCGCAAAAATCACCAACTGCACTTTCTCGCACCATTATTTCCAGCCAATAGGTATGCACGCCGAAAATGTGGTGGTGGAAAACGTGAGTGGCGACTATGCGCTCCAGCCCATCGACATCTCCACCTTGTCGCACAATGTGGTGGTGCGTGGCGCTTCGTTCACCGACCTTTTCTACGGACCGAAGCAAGAGGCGGAACCTGCCTACGCCAGCCTGTCGTACAACAACCGCATTGAGAACAGCAGTTTCACCATCAACAGGAAATACCACCTTATCGGTATGGACAGTTACGCCCTGAATGCGGCGGAAGGCAAAGTTGGCGACACGTTTATCGTTAAAAACTCCACCTTCAATTTCTTCACCGACACCTACAGCACTTTCGTGGTGCGCACCTGTGCAGACCGCGTGCGCTTTGAGAATTGCAAGTTGAATATCAACCTCAAGAAGCAGACCGACAGCAGCAGCCCCTACTGCATCATGAGCATCTTTGCCGCTCTTGCCACCAAAGCCACCAGTCCGAAAGTGGATCTGGTGAACACCGACATCGAAATCAACGGCGCAGCATCTTCAAGCGCAGGGCAAATTTCCAACCCATTTGCCTACCTGTTCAGCAAAATCGGAGCGAAATCCTATTCCGTCAGCCTCGACCAGTGCAATATCCACGGCACGGCAAGGGTTGATTGGAGCCTTTTCGAACAAATGGAGTCGGTCAGCATCAGCAATTCGCAAATTTCAATCGGCGGTTGCGACTACCACGGCTACTACATCAACGCGCCCAAACGCCTGCAAATCACAGGCTCAACCTTCACAGGCCGACTCGGAAAATACAACACCCTTGTGGGCGTGCCCAATGTGAAAGACTACAACCATAGCATCGACAACACCACCGTAGATGCAAGCGTGAGCAAACTGTTCACCACATCGCCCGACCGTCGCCGCACCCGCATCACCAACGTGCGCTCCCGCACCACCAACCGCCCCATCACCAAATAACGGCGGTTTCCCACCATGGAATGGCACTCTTAAAAAAACAAAAACTTTATTCTCACATAAAAAATAACTATCAGTGCCACCCCAAAAAGAAACAATTCTTATTAACGTGGAATCACGTTCAACAATTCTATTAATACACAAAAGTAATCAAATATGAAAAATCCGTTTAAAGGCAACACTTTGGCGTGTGGACTCTTAGGTTTTATCCTTGGCATAGGGGTAACTTTCGGTGCACAACAAATCTGCTCCCCAAGAAAGTGTGGGGAACCAATCCAAGAAAGTCATAGCGACGGAAGTAAAGACAACTTTTCAACTGTGGAAACCGATGTGCGTGGTGATGTGGTTTTCACCAGGTCGGGTAATAGATACCATTATGAAGGCTGCAGCGGCTTATCACAAGCAAATGAAACCAGGATAACCACTCGTGAGAAAGCACAAGCAGGAGGCCTTAAACCATGCATGAAATGCGCCCCTGGATATTAAGATCTTGAAATCGGCATCATTCCTGAAAAGTTTAGTTATGGAAGAAAACTATTCCAACTGTGCATTGCCAGACATTTTTGGCTTTGACTATTGGTTAGAAGGTCATGGAGAGGCGGGCGGAGATTTGGCGGCGGGTGAGGTAGTTAGGCACGGCGTATTGAATGTTGTGAACGTCGGTAATCCAGTAGTAACTGCTCACGTTGGAAATGTCGAGGAGGTTGAACACGTCCACACCCAGCCAAATGCTCTTGAATTTGCTCAAGAATCCGCTTGTTGGGCGGTTTTCGCGTCCCACGAGTTCGTAACTCAATCCCACATCAACGCGCTTGTAGGCTGGCTGACGGAAGAAGCCTTCCGAGCGTGTGCGGTTGGGCGCAGCGGTTGGCAAACCTGCGCTAATCACACCCTTGAGACTGAATTTCAGGCGTGGAATCTTTGGGAAATAGTCGGTGAAAAACAGCGAGAAACTGTATCGCTGGTCGGTAGGCATTGGCACACTGATTCCTTTCTGGGTTTCGTGTGCCTTCATCAGTGAGAAGCAAACCCACGAGTCGGTGCCTTCCACAAACTGGCCGAAGAGTTTCATGTCGATACCGGCGATGTAGCCCTTGCCGTCGTTGTTGCCAGCATACACCACTTTCAAGTTGTCCACCTCATAGGAGTTGAGGTTGGCGAGATTCTTATAATAGAGTTCGGCGGTGAACTTAAACGGGCGGTTGATGGCACGGAAAGTGTAGTCGCCACCGATAATGATTTGCGTGCTTCGCTGCGACTTGATGTCTGGGTTGAGGGCGATGTAGCTGTTGCCCACCGAGTCAACCTTCTGAATGCGATATTCCTTGTAGAAAGGCGCTTGATAATACACGCCGCCAGCCAAACGGAGCGTGAGGCGTGTGTTGCGTGCTGGCACATAGCCCACGCTGAAACGTGGCGAAATGAGCGTTTCCTTATTGAAATCCCAGTGCGACACTCTCACACCGGCGTTGACCGAAAGCACGCCATTGCCCATATACAGCTTGTAGGTGTCTTGCAAAAAGGCTGCGAAGCGCGAGGTGTGAATGTCGTTTTTCGACGCCATGCTGTAAATCACGTTCACCTCGCCAGGGTAGTGAGGGAGTGAATAGCCAGCAGAGTCGCGCCATTGCCACTCGCGGCTGCGCTCGTAGATGTCGTCGCGGCGGTAATTGAAACCGTAACTGAAATTGTTGTGGCTGATGGAGGTGTTGCCCTTCAAACCGATGCTCAGCACATTGATGCGGAGGCGGTTGCGAGCGTGCTCGTGGTATTTGCCCACGCCGAGTTCGCCACGGTTGCCATCAGAGGAACCGCCAGCCTGGTCGAGCCAGTATTCGCCATGAATGTCGTAAGCCACCAGTTCGTTGGTCTGGTAAGCCGAGCCGATGAGCGAGAAACTGTTACCCTTGTTGGGCTTGAAGTCGAGCGACATGGCTCCGAAGAAAGTTTGGAACTTGTCGTGCTCCTGACCGTCGAAATACACAAGGAAGGTTTTGGCGTTGGTCGATGTGCCGAAACTTGTCTCACGGTTCTTGGGAATGAATTTGTAGTCGTTGAGCGCCACGTTGCCGAGAAACGACACCTTGAACTTATTGGAGGGTTTCAGCACAATGTGGGTTTGATAGTCGAAATATTGTGGGTCGTATTCGCCCTTGGTGTCGGTGCCGCCGAGAAGCGAGGAATTGCGCTTGTAGCGCACACCGTGGAGCATGGAAAACTTTTTAGTGGAAGTGCCGAGCGCCAAACTTCCGCCTTGCATACTGGCAGAAAATGCACCCTCAAATGCCTCTGGTTCCTTGTAGGTGATGTCGAGCACCGACGACATTTTGTCGCTGTATTCGGCGTTGAAGCCACCTGTGCTGAACGCCACCGAGCGCACCATATCGGGGTTGATGACGCTGAGGCCCTCTTGCTGTCCCGAACTCACCAACTGTGGGCGATGCACCTCTATGCCGTTGATATACACGCTGTTCTCGTCGTAACTACCGCCACGCACCATGTATTGCGAACTCATCTCATTCTTGGAACTAACGCCAGCCTGTGTGGCGATAATGGCTTCCACGCTGTTGCCCGACGCATTGGGCGCCATTTGCATCGACTCGATATCCACGCTTTGCAGCGTGTTGGTCTGCTTTTTAAATTCCGTGATTTGCACACCCTCCAGTTCAATGGATGAGCTGTAGAGCTTGGGATTGATGCTCACGGTGCCTGTGGGCTTGAGCAACTGGCGGCGCACGGTGCTGTAGCCCAAGCAGGAGAACACCACCATCACGGTGTCGCGCGTGGGTGCGCTGATTTCGTACCTACCTTTGGTGTCGGTGTTCACACCGATAGCCGTTCCTGCGATTTTCACGGTGGCAAACTCGATAGGCTGTCCCTTCTCATCCACCACAGTACCAGTGATTTTCACCTGAGCCATTGTGGTGATGGCAGTGAGCAGTAGAAGAAAAGAGAAAAATATTTTGCTGAAGATATTATTTGTATTCATTTGCGTGCATATTTGATTGATGCGCGAAAATAAATCGCACATTATTTATTATAACGCAAAATGTGGTCATAAATTGTATTCTTCTTTCAAAAAGGCGCACACTCGCCATACTCATTTAGCGAACAAAACCAGGGTCGATGTTACGAGGGTCGGTGGGGTCGGGCCTGTTATATTCTTCCATCGGGTCGGGTTGTGGAGCTCTAAACGTTACGGGAAGCGTGTACCACACATCCACTGGCTCGCCGTTTCTTGTGCCAGGTTTGAATTTAGGCAAGCGTTTCACCACACTAATCACAGCCTCGTCGAATGGTCGGAATAGAGACTGCTCAATTTGTATCGAGTCGACATCGCCAGTTTTGGTGACGAGAAAACGCACCACACACCGTCCACTCACCTTAATCTTTGCAGATATTTCTGGATAAACCATATTGTCGGCAAGAAACTTCATCAGTGCCGCATTGCCGCCTGGAAATTCTGGCATTATTCCAACGTTTCCTGCCGAATCCACAAAGCAAGGCATCGAAGATACTGGGGCGCTTGATGCAAGCTTAAACGATATGGGCAGTGTATACCACACATTTACGAGAACGCCGTCTTGCTTGCCTGGCGAGAATTTGAGCGTGCGCGCCACTCGTGCGGCTTCTGCGTCACATTCTGGGCTTACCGACCGAAGCACTTTCACTTCTCCCACATTACCATCCTTGGTGATGACGAACCGCAAAACGCATTTTCCGTGTTTGCCGCTTTTCAACGCTGCCTCAGGATATTGCAAGTGCTCGCCTATATAGCGCATCATTGCTGCATTGCCACCCGGAAATTCAGGCATCACATCACAGCTGTTATAGATGATAGAGTCTGAAGCCGCGTCGGTTTGAGCTTGCGCGCAAACCACGGTGCATACGCAAGTCAGAAAAAGAAGTAAAAATTGCTTCATAGTTTTGTATTTTTTTAGTGAAATTGCAAATTTGCCGCACCCTATCAAGTGATTTTTCTGATGGGTGGGGTGAGTTTGTGGCGTGGTGGTGGTGGGGTTAGTATTCCACTTTGGTTTTGGTGTAGCCGTGTTCGCGACGGTATTTGCGCACGTCGCGGAAAAGGTCGGTGGCGTAAACGAAGTTGTTGAGGTCTTCGTTGTCTTGGTCGTAGATTTCATCTTTGGTGCCCACCCAGCCGATGTGGCCTTTGTTGACGAAGATGATGTTTTCGCCGATACCCATCACCGAGTTCATGTCGTGGGTGTTGATGATGGTGGTGATGCCAAATTCGTGGGTGATGTCCCAAAGCAGTTGGTCGATGACGATAGAGGTCTTTGGGTCGAGACCGGAGTTTGGCTCATCACAGAACAGGTATTTGGGGTTGAGGGCGATGGCGCGTGCAATGGCGGCACGCTTCTGCATACCACCCGACAGTTCGGCGGGATATTTGTTCTCGCTGCCGGTGAGGTTCACACGGTCGATACAGAATTGCGCACGTTCGCGCTGCTCCTCTGGGGTCATGTCGGAGAACATCATCAGAGGGAAAATCACATTGCCCATCACGGTTTCGCTGTCGAAGAGCGCAGAACCTTGGAAAAGCATACCTATTTCCTTGCGTATGCCTTTCAGCTCGTTGCGGTTCATTTTGGTGATGTCGCGTCCGTCGTATAGGATTTCGCCATGTTCGGGTTTGAAAAGCCCCACAAGGTTTTTCACCAGCACGGTTTTACCCGAACCACTCTGACCGATAATCAGATTCACCTTGCCGTCGTAGAACTTGGCGCTGATGTCGTGAAGCACCTGACGGGTGCCATTGTCGAAAAATTTATCGAGATGTTTTACTTCAATCATAATTTGTGGCCTCCTGCGCCTTGTGGGTTTACATCAATAAAAGTTTGGTGAGAATCACGTCGCTCACGAGAATGACGATGTTGCTCATCACCACCGCGTCGGTACTGGCTTTGCCCACTTCCACGGAGCCGCCTTTCACGGTGTAGCCATAGTACGACGAGATGCTCGAAATCACGAAACCGAACACCAGCGACTTGATGAGGGCAAACCAAACGTTGAACTGCACGAAATCGGTCTGAATACCATAGATGAAGGTGTCGGGGTCGAGAATGCCGGTAAAGCACACCGCCCAGCCGCCAAACAGTGCTGTGGCCATAGTGATGATTACGAGGAATGGCATGATGGTGACCAGTCCCAGTACTTTAGGCATAATCAGATAGTTGGCCGAGTTCACGCCCATGATGTCGAGGGCATCGATTTGCTCGGTCACTCGCATGGTGCCAATCTCCGAGGCAATGTTTGAACCGATTTTACCCGACAGAATCAAGCAAAGAATGGAGGATGAAAACTCCAGGAGAATGATTTCGCGGGTAGAGAAGCCCACGGTGTAGCGTGGCAGAAGCGGACTCTCCATGTTGAGCTTGATAAGAATGGTGCACAAGCAGCCAATGAAGAGCGACACAATGAGAATAAGCGGGATAGAGTCGATACCCAGCTTAGATATTTCGTTGAGGTAGCGGCGGAAGAATTCCTTCCATTTCTCAGGCACACTAATGCTGCGCCACATCAGGGTGCAGTAGTCGCCAAACGCTTCCAATCCTTTAATTATAATCATAATTTACAAATATAGCACATCTATATTATAATGCGAAAACTAAATGCCACATTGGTGACTTATGGACTAATATTACTCCCTACTTTACCAAATTCACTTCTTCAAAGGCACACGGTGAACCACACCGCCCTTGTTCACGCCCGGCTTCGGAGCGTAGAGCTTCTGCTGTGGTGCAGACTTCACTTTGTCGGGACCGCCTTTGGCTGGAGAGCCCGACTTTTGCGCTGCCGCCATGCTCTGATTGCGGCTGACGAACTTTTGTGAATTGATGTTGGAGTAGATTTTCCGGTCGAGATGTGTGCGCACCAGCGAAATGCTGTCTAAGAACGCAACCACCGAGTGGCTTGCCACATTGTAGTGGATATAACCGAAAATGCGACGCACATTGCGTGTGGAGTCGGTCTGGAGTGCCAGTTCGGTCCAGCCGTTGAGCGATGCGTTGCGGCTGGCAATCGACACGGTGCCATCGGCATATTCAGCGGCAAGCATCAAGCCGAAGGTGTTGTTGAAACTGAGCATCTTCATGCCGAGCAAGTATCTGTCGCCCTTGCGGTGCTCGCCGTCGGGGTCGAAATCAAATGCGAAATATCCACGCTTCAATCCGGCAGTGAGCATCAGTGAGCGGTCGTCGTTCCAGATGTCGGCTGTGTCGCCCTTGGCGGCATACATCTTGTGCTTTTGCGCGTCATCGGCGGCACTCTTGTGCTCTTGTGGAGCATTTGCCATTTCAGCCGTAAGTTCCTTGTTGTCGTCTTGCAGGCGCATCATCACCTTCTTGTGCACGGTGTTGTAAGCCTCGAAATTGGTGGCATACCACACCAGCGACGAATCGTATTCGGCTTGGGTGATGCCATGCTTCTGAAACAGCGACTGCTTCGCCACACGTTTCACCGAATCGGAGGGAAACGCCTCCGGATTCATATCGATGATGGCTTCAAGGCGATACAGGTCGTAGAGGAAATCGGCTAAATCACTCTCCTTAATGATGCCGTCGGGAGCCTTGTCGCACCCGGTAAGGAGGACGGCAAGAGTGGCAATGAGTATGAGTAGTTTTGATTTCATCTGTCTTGTTTGGCACACATATATAATAATAGAGATTGCGGCATTATTGTGCGGTGTCGCCGTCTTCAGTTTTTTTATTGTCTTCTTCAGCCACGAGGTGCTTGCTGTAGAAGCACACCAACAGAAACACGCTCACCGACAGGCAAGCATCGGCGAAGTTGAACACAGGTTGGAAAAACTCCGAGCCACCGAGCAGGGGCACCCAATCGGGCCATGTGAAAAGTGGGAAATAGAACATATCCACCACACGACCATTGAAAATGCTGGCATATCCGCCATCGGGAGGAAACATTTGAGCCACGGTCACAGGAGTGGATTCGCTGAAAATCTGTCCGTAGGCGATGCAGTCGATCACATTGCCGAGTGCACCGGCTGTGATGAGCGAAATGCACACCAGATAACCAGTGGGAATGGTGGCTTTTTTGCAAAGTCGGGTGATATAGTAAATCAGCAGTCCCACGGCTATGATACGGAACCAAGTGAGAAACAGTTTAGGTCCCCATTCCATACCGAACGCCATGCCGTTGTTTTCCACAAAGCGCAGAATGAACCAATCGGTAATGCGCAAGTCTTCATAGAGGGCGAAACTGCACTTCACCCAAATTTTAATGGCCTGGTCGATGATGACCACCGCCGCTATAATGATAGCGGCAATCCAGCCTTTAGAGATATGTGGGTTGTTCACTGTCGTTACCTTCTCTTTTTAGGTTTTTGTGTTGCCTCAATTTCCTTGCCTTCTACCGACAGGGTGGTGTGAGGCACTGCCAACAGACGACCCTTAGGAATAAGCTTACCAGTGACACGGCAAATGCCATAAGTGCCTTGCTCGATACGCACGAGCGCGCCTTGCAACTTCTTGATGAACATCATCTGACGCTCAGCATTCATGCTTGCCTGCTCCTTGCTCAAGGTGGAGGCTCCATCTTCAAGAGCCTTGACGCCAGGGGCACTCTCGTCTTTTTGCATAGCGCTCACGAGGTGGTCGTAATTTTGCTTTGCCACTTCTATTTTCTGAAGAATGAGTTGCTTAAACTCTTGTAACTCTTCATCTGAGTATCTTACTTTTTCAGGAGAATCGTTCATGATAACACCCTTTCTTTAAAATTTGTATGAGTAAACATCGATAAAGTATAGAAGCTGCTTGGATTGTAAGAATGAATCCAACCAGCTTCCTATCTTTTACAGATTACGCCTTATCGACAGTAATTTTCAATTCGTAGTCGTCCATATCGAGGGCGATGACATCAGCGCCTTCAACTGGTGCGAGCTCGATAGCCACAGCAAGCACTTGCTTGGCGATGTAGTCCTTGAATTGAGCCACAGCGTCGTTCACATGCTCATCAGGGGCGATTTTCACCACAATGCGGTCGGTGATATTGAAGTCCTTGCTCTTACGCACGTTTTGAATGCGGTTCACCAGTTCGCGTGCGATACCTTCCTTGCGGAGGTCGTCGGTGATGGTGATGTCGAGTGCCACGGTGATATTGCCATCGTTGGCAACGAGCCAGCCTGGAATGTCTTCGCTGATCACTTCCACGTCAGCCAGTTCCACCACAGCCTCTTCGCCATTGAGTGTGAGGGCTATTTTGCCGTCTTTCTCGAATTGTGCGATTTGCGACTGCTCCAGCGAGGTGAGTGCCTGTGCGGCAGCCTTCATATTCTTGCCGAATTTAGGACCAAGTTTCTTGAAGTCGGGCTTGATGCGCTTCACCAGAATGCCAGCATCGCCACCCACATAGTTGATACCCTTCACATTCACTTCGCTCATGATGAGGTCGGCAACGGCTTCGATATCTTGCTTCTGCGCCTCGTCGAGCACAGGAATCATGATAGCGGTGAGTGGTTGCTTCACCTTCAAATTCTTCTTGCGGCGCAGTGAGAGCACCATTGAGGTGATTTGCTGAGCGATAGCCATGCGCTTTTCGAGTTTTGAGTCGATAGCGGCTTCGTCGGCCTTTGGATATGCGGCAAGGTGAACCGAGGTGTCGCTGCCAGTGAGGTCGCGGTAGAGCATATCGGCATAGAATGGAGCGATAGGAGCCATGAGCATTGCCACGGTCTTGAGGCTCTGGTAGAGGGTTTGGTTAGCGGCCAAATCACCGTCCCAGAAGCGAGAGCGGTTGAGGCGCACATACCAGTTGCTGAGGTTGTTGACCACAAAATCGCTGATGGCGCGAGCCGCCTTGGTGAGTTCGTAGTCTTCTATGTCGTCGGTCACTTCTTTCACGAGTGAGTTGAGCACCGAGATAATCCAGCGGTCGATTTCGGGGCGTTCAGCCAGTGGCACTTGTGGTGCGGCGAAATCGAAGTTGCACAGATTGGCGTAGAGCGCGAAGAATGAATAAGTGTTGTGGAGCTTGCCAAAGAACTTGCTGCCACTCACTTCTTCCACGCCAGCCTCGTCAAACTTCAGGTTGTCCCAAGGCGATGAGTTGCTAATCATGTACCAGCGGATTGGGTCGGTACCGTATTTTTCGATAGCCATGAATGGGTCAACGGCGTTGCCCAGGCGCTTACTCATCTTGTTACCGTTCTTGTCGAGAACCAATCCATTGGAAATCACGCTCTTGTAAGCCACGCTGTCGAATACCATAGTAGCGATGGCGTGGAGTGTGAAGAACCAGCCACGGGTTTGGTCTTGACCTTCGGCGATGAAGTCGGCAGGATAGAAGCTGCGGCTGTCGATGAGGTCTTTGTTCTCGAATGGGTAGTGGAGCTGTGCGTAAGGCATAGCACCGCTGTCAAACCACACGTCGATGAGGTCGAGTTCACGCTTCATTGGCTTGCCGCTTTCGCTCACGAGCACGATGTCGTCAACGTATGGACGGTGCAAGTCAATCTTATCGTAGTTTTCATCGCTGTAATCGCCAACCACGAAACCAGCCTTTTTCCATGGATTTTCAGCCATCACACCAGCAGCCACGGCTTTCTCCATTTCGTTGTAGAGTTCTTCCACGCTGCCGATGCAGATTTCTTCGTGTGTGTCGGCATTGCGCCAGATAGGAAGTGGAGTGCCCCAGTAGCGGCTGCGGCTCAAGTTCCAGTCGTTGAGGTTTTCGAGCCATTTGCCGAAGCGGCCTGTGCCGGTGTGCTCAGGTTTCCACTTGATACTCTTGTTGAGTTCCACCATGCGGTCGCGACAAGCTGTAGAGCGGATAAACCAGCTGTCGAGTGGATAGTAGAGGATAGGCTTATCGGTACGCCAGCAGTGTGGATAGTTGTGGGTGTGCTTCTCCATCTTGAAGGCGGTGCCGTCTTGCTTCATGCGAATGCAGATGTAGATGTTGAGGTCTTCAGCCTTGTTGGCAGCCTTTTCATCGTAGCGGCCATCCACGGTGTATTTTGGATCGTAGGCGTTCTTAACGTATGCGCCAGCGTATTCCTTGTATAAATCCACGTTCACGAATTGCTTCACGAAGTCGTCGTCGAGGTCTTCGAAATTGAAGTAGCGGCCCTCGAAGTCAACCATTGGGCGGGTTTCCATCTTCTTGTTGATCATAAAGAGCGATGGAATGCCGGCTGCGCGAGCCACGTTGGCGTCGTCGGCACCAAAGGTAGGAGCGATGTGCACGATACCTGTACCGTCTTCGGTGGTCACATAGTCGCCAGAGATTACGCGGAAGCCGTTGTCGTTGCCCACAATTTTACCGTCGATTTTGTCAACAGGCTTCACCCATGGGAACAGTTGTTCGTACTTCATGCCCACGAGGTCGGCACCTATGAATTCGGCAATCACCTTGTAAGGAATCACCTTGTCGCCCTGCTTGTAGCTATCGAGTGCGAGTTCTGCGCCTTCGGCTGCGAAGTAGGCGTTGAAGCGAGCCTTTGCCAAAATGTAGGTGGCAGGCTTGCCAGTGTATGGGTTGTAGCTTTCCACAGCCACATAGTCAATCTTAGGGCCAACGCAGAGCGCGGTGTTGGAAGGCAAGGTCCAAGGAGTGGTGGTCCAAGCGATGATGCAGAGGTCTTCAAAACCAGCATCCACCTTGCTCAAGATGTCGGCAACAATCTTGTTGTCGTCTTTCTTCACAGCAAACTGTGCAGTTACGGTTTGGTCTTTAACGTCGCGGTAGCAACCTGGTTGGTTCAACTCGTGACTGCTCAAACCGGTGCCAGCGGCAGGAGAGTAAGGCTGAATGGTGTAGCCCTTGTAGAGCAGATTTTTGCCATAGAGTTGCTTCAACAGCCACCAGAGCGATTCGATGTAGCTGTTTTTGTAGGTGATGTAAGGGTGCTCAAGATCCACCCAGTAGCCCATTTTATTGGTCAGGTCGGTCCATTCTTTGGTGTATTTCATCACCTCCTTGCGGCAGGCTGCGTTATATTCGTCAACCGAAATCTTCTTGCCGATGTCTTCCTTTTTGATGCCGAGCGACTTTTCCACGCCCAATTCCACTGGCAGACCGTGAGTGTCCCAGCCAGCCTTACGAAGCACCTTGAAGCCGTTCATGGTCTTGTAGCGGCACACGATGTCCTTAATGGTGCGCGCCAGCACATGGTGAATACCTGGCATACCGTTGGCTGAAGGGGGTCCTTCATAGAATACAAAAGTGGGAGCACCGTCGCGCTCATCAATACTCTTGGCGAACACATTTTCCTGTTCCCAGAGCTTCAGAACGTCTTTATTGACGTCGGAGAGATTCAGTTTGCTATATTCTCTAAACTTCATGAAAAAAAGCCTTTTTTTATATCTTGATATATTAATGTGCAAAGATATGAAAAAATTTCCAAACTCTCCCCCCAATCGCCTTTCCAATTCACCCCACCCCCTGAAAAAAGTGAAAAAGTCTACGAGTCAACAGGTCTACGAGTCAACGAGTTTTGGGGGCTAAAGAGTCTGCTTTGGGTCTGCTTGGGTCTGTTATGGGTCCGAAGGGTCCGAAAAGCAGAACACCTATTTAATCCATTAAACCCTATTTTCACCTATTTTCAGGTGATAATTGGATTTCAATGGATTAAACAGGTGTGAAATGATTAATGCGGTAGGGACGTGATATTTCACGTCCGCCCAGCAAAATGGTAACATATTGAAAAGCAACCATTTGCGGCGGACGCGAAATATCGCGTCCCTACCATCCTCCCCAGTTGGGAGGGTCTTTACTTCAAAATCAGATTAATCAGGGCGGTGACGTCGCTCACGTTGATTTCGCCGTCGCCGTTGATGTCGCACACAGCGTCGGAGTAGGTGCTGCTGCCGAGGATTTTGTTAATCAGGGCGGTAACGTCGCTCACGTTCACTTCGCCATCGCCATTGATGTCGCCATGGGCTTGTGAGTATATGTCAATTCCAAAACTGTTAATGTCTTTAACAGCAAAGTCTTGTATTTTCAAGTAAGCACTCCCCGGCTTAAGTGTGTAAGAAGTTGACGACCGCCAGAAGTTTTTGTTACTCTCGCTGAACCGATAATTCGAAGTCCATTTATCTTTATTGGTAATCACAACTTCTTCTCGTGCGTTGCCCACAAGATAGTTTTTGTCGGGTTTTTGGGAAATTGTTTCGGCCTTCTTGAGTTTGTAAATACTATCTGTTTTGAAACCATCAATCAACAAGCCTACTCCTCTATAGCTGTCAGTCACCTTATGGGTGTAAACCATCTTTTTTTCCACATTATAGTCAGTCACATAGTAGGCATTCAGTCCAGTCGCTTTCCAATCCACATTTTGCTGAACCGAGAAAGCGTAGGCTTTGGCACCTTGTTCTGCGATAAAATACGCCTCCAGACGGTCGATTGGTCTGTTGGTATCGCCCACAAATATTTTCCATTTTTCCACACTATCACTATATTTGTAATACGACCTCCAGTGCGTATAGCACTTGAAACCGTTGGCGTTTTGACCATAGAACTGTCCACCCCATATGCGCTTTTCATTATTTAAAAGCATCAGCTCAGAGAGTTTTTGGCATGAAGCGAACGCCATTTCGCCAATGTAGACGCATGTGCTTGGCACAGTGAATTTCTGAATACCTGTGTAGAAGAATGCTCTGCGCCCAATGTGCCTCAAGTGCTTCATCTTGTCGATATTCACCTCCGTAATGTGCGAACACATATCTAATGTGCGGTCGTCAATCTTTGTCATGAGATATTTCTTATTTGCGCCATTAGTAACATCTGTTTCATAATTGTCGGCTGTGAACTTGCTGTAGGAGGTGAGTTGCATGTTCGCTGGGTGATACACATATTTCGCCTTGCCGGCATAGGTCACGCCATCTACGGTCACAGGATTGCCACTGGTCACAGTCATGTGATAATAGGTGTCGTGGGCTTTTGCGTTATTGAAGGTAAAGTCGTAGGAGCCTTCCGTCACTTTGAGTTTACCCAACTTTGGGTTATCCTTATATAATCTTTCGCTGCCCAGAGGCACATAGAGCTTGCACGATTTGGGAATACCAGTAATATTCCAATCTGCTAAATTTGACCACGATGATTTGTTGATGATTAATTCCTCCAGGTTTTTATTCTCAGCAAAGGCATCAAGACCTAATGTCGTCACCGAACTTGGAACCAATATATGCTTCACTTTGGTATTGCGGAACACTCCAAATCCGCAGATTTCCAAACCGTATGGCAAGTTGATGTCGTTGGCGATGCCGCTGTTTTGGAAAGCGTAGTTGCCAATACGTTTCAAGTTAGAGTTCAACTTGATTTCTGTAAGGTTGGTCAATCCCTCAAATACCCTTTCCCCAATAGTCTCGATGTTTGCGCCAAGTGTAATTGACGTATTGGGTTTCAGCGATGTATTTTCAGGGTTAACAAAGTTGATCGCCGTGACTGCGTAATTCTTTCCGACATCATAAAATTTAACCTCAGCACCATCTTTCAGTGTGATGTTTTTGTCAAAGAAACTGAGATTGGTAACCGTTGCCTTTCCTGCATACGCCTTTCCATTGATGATCACAGGCGTGGTGCTTGTGATGGTGTACCCCACTATATAGTAAGCAGACGGAGTTTTGTAATTCACCATGAAATCGCTTGCTCCCCTGTGAATGTAAAGCCAGTTTTTCCATGTGGCGGCTTGACGATAGGCATCCTGCGCATCATGAGGCACAAACAAATACCACTTCTTTACATCTTTGAAATAATCGCTTGCAATGGCAGGAGGTGTCTTGATATTGACGGTTAAATGCTCAAGATTCACAACCCCAACGAAAGCGCCATCCCCAAACTCATTAACAGAGCTTGGAATTTTCAGGAATTTCAGCGAAGTGCAGTATCGGAAAGCCCCGTAGCCAAATGAGGTGACGCCATAGGGAATAGTTATAGATTCAATGTTCTTACACGATTCAAATGCATAATTACCAATGGTGGTAATGGATGAGGGATAATTATCACTTAAGAATGATGTGGACGCATATCCTTCAGGGCATCGTAGTAATGTGGTTTTAGCCTTGTTGTAAAGCACACCCTTGATTGAGGTGTAGTAGCTGTTGTTGCCATTCACCGAGATGGTTTGCAGGTTTGAGCAGCCGTCCACAAAGTACGCGCTACACTCCTTCACACTTGCAGGCAAATTGATAGAAGTCAATGCCCTGCAATTTCTAAAAGCATACGACCCAATCTTAAGCAAACTCGAATTTAAAGCCACCGAGGATAAGGCAGTGCAGCCATTGAACGCCGACTTACCTACTTTTCTCAACTTTGAATAGTCTGTTAAATTCACACTCTTTATTCCGGTGTTGCCCAAACACGCACTGTCGGCAATCTCCACCACATCGAAATCGAGGATGCCATTATTATAAGCTCCCGACCATGAACTGTTCAGATTATCATCGGCATAAACACCCACAAGCGACATTTCACCTCTGGTTGAGCCATCGCTTAATGGCGCTTTGGTCACGCAGAAATATCCATGATCGCTGAGAATGAAGTCGGAGGCATACACATGCTTCTTAATTGTTGAAAAATAGTCGAACGCCTGCACTTTTTGGGCATTTTCCACCGAGTTGGTGTGAGCCTTGCTCACATAGAGTGTCATGCCTGTGTTGTCAGGGAAAGCATTTGTAATCACAGAGTTGGAGGTTGGTGTAGGATTGGCGTAGTAAACCGACTTTAATGCATTACAACCCCAAAACGCATGATATTCCACATTGGTCAATGAACTTGGCAGATACACAGTGGTGAGGCTGGTGCAGTTTTCAAACGCCGATTGCGCAATTCGGTTGATGTTGTAGCGGATTTGCACCACCGAAATGTTTGACTGTCCTTTGAACGCATC